>Ga0315277_10010151_pt1 | contig 11960 bp, 14 predicted proteins | sample YL17G05_15_MG_FD_203695 | JGI IMG/M metagenome (GOLD analysis project Ga0315277, IMG submission 203695) | Sediment microbial communities from Yellowstone Lake, YNP, Wyoming, USA - YL17G05_15 | ecosystem: Environmental > Aquatic > Freshwater > Lake > Sediment | place: USA: Wyoming | collected... | reverse complement strand
GAAGGCAGCCTCAAAACAGAACGTTGTCTCAGGTATGTTTTGGCGCATGATGTTCACACGATGGTTCCAGGGTTCAGCAGTTTAGCAGAAGTGGAATCTGCAGCCAAGGTTGGAAACGAATTTGCAAGCTTAACCGAAGAGGAGAAGACTAGCCTAAGGTACAGTGAGTTGCCGCCTGCTCCATTCTGCCGTGAATGTGAACTCTGTGTGCCTTGTCCTGATGGTGTGAACATTCCGTTGATTCTTGGATTAGACAAGTACTATGGTTTCTTTGGTATAGAGAATTGGAGCCGAGAGGTTTACGAACGGCTTTCAACCAAAGTTGACAGTTGCAGCAAATGCGGCAAATGCGAGGAAAAGTGCCCTTACAAACTGCCTATAATCGAAATGCTCAACCAAGCAAGTCAAAAACTAGCCAAGTAGGCATAAGAAGAAACGAAACAAGGCTTGGATACTTGCTGTTTCTGTTCTTGCCCTAAATCTTGATAAAGCTCATATTCTAAAGTTAGAGAGGCACATTGCTCTTAGCCCATCATGGTGAATGAATGACTACTCAACCTTCGCAAGCGTCTTCTGGTAAGGCTATTGTAGCTGAGCATTTGGGCAAGGTGTTCAAGGTTACGAAGGGCACTTTGCGGCGGAGGAAGACGCAGGTTGTAGCCGTGAAGGATGTTTCTTTTGAAGTAGACTATGGTGAACTCTTTGGGCTGGTTGGTCCAAATGGTGCGGGCAAGACGACTACGATTAAAATGCTAACTACCATGCTTATTCCATCTTCGGGCAGAGCTACGGTTCTGGGCTTTGACGTGGAGAAAGACGTGACAAAAGTCCGACAGAACATAGGCATCGTCCTCGGCGGAGAAAGAGGCTTGTACACAAGGGTTAACGCCATTGACAATATGCGTTATTTTGCTGACTTATACGGCGTGCCCACCAGCATACGAGACAAACGTATCAAAGAATTACTTGAATCCATGGGATTATGGGAAAGAGCCCATGACCGAGTGGAAACTTACAGCAAGGGCATGAAGCAACGCTTGCATTTAGCCCGCGGCTTGATTAATGACCCGCAACTGGTTTTCCTTGACGAGCCCACAATTGGCTTGGACCCAGAGATTGCCAAAGAAACGCGGAACATGGTAAGAGAACTAGTTGAGAAAGGCAAGACTGTGCTGTTGACCACGCATTACATGTTTGAGGCAGATGAACTTTGCAAACGAGTCGGCATTATACGGAACGGCGAAATCGTAGCCTTAGACACGCCTTCGGGGCTCAAAAAATACGTGATGGATACCAGCGTGGTAGAGATTGAAGGCTTCGGCATCACTGACAAGGAAGTTGCCCAGTTCAAGGAATTGTCCGAAGTCTTAGCTGTGAGCGCTGACCTGAGCGAGAACAAGCAGGTTCTGAAAATTCAAACAGCAAAAGGTTCAGAAATCATCGCTGAAGTGCACACCATTCTCAAAAACAGCCGCATCTACGATTTGAAAATTAAGGAGCCCACGTTGGAAGACGCTTACTTAAGGTTGGTTGAGGGAAGCGTGAAGTAGTCCTATGCCGCAGGCTCTACGAGTGGTTTACAGTGCCTTCCGTTTAGCTATGCTGCATTGGATTTCTGACCCTCAATGGGTGATTCCCAACGTTATTGCGCCTTTCGTGTTCACGTTTGTGGCGCTCACACTGTTCTCGGAAGCTAGTGGACCTTTCGGCTTGTACGCTGTCTTGGGCGGCGGCATGATGGGCATGTGGGGCAACACGCTGTACGCTTCAGGCTTCGCCATCGAGTTTGAGAAATGGCAAGGCACGCTTGAAGAAGTAGTGGCTGCTCCTTCGAACCTTTTACACGTGGTTGCGGGCAGGTCGGTTTCCAACGCTTTATTCGGTCTTACAAATATGGTTGCTATACTGCTCATAGCTTCGTTGGTTTTCCGAGTGCCGCTTGGAGTTGCTAACCCTGTCTTGTTCGGACTTGCCATTGTCTTAACTTTGCTTTCTGTCTCGGCGTTAGGGTTGATTTTTGCCTCTGCTTTCGTGCTTTCCCGTTCAGCGCAAGTGTTCACTAACGGACTGGAATTCCCACTTTACGTGATTTCTGGCTCCATGTTTCCCATAGTTCTACTGCCATTCTGGACGCATCCCGTTGCTTATTTGCTTGGTCCCACATGGGGGATTGAAGCGATTAGGTGGGCTGCTGGTGAAGAAAGTCTAGCCTTGACGTTTTGGGTTGGTATTATTGGACAAGAGAACATTTTCTTAGTATTCTGGTTAGATTTGGGCATGATGCTGCTGATAACAGTGGTTTACGTGGCTTTAGCCATATATCTCTTCAAAAAAGTCGAAATCAAGTCTCGCAGAGATGGAACGCTGGTGCAAGCATGAACCCGCTGGGTCAGATAAGAATCTTCGCGAGCAGTGCAGTTTTTTCGTTTAGGGCGCAGTTTGACTGGTTGTATCCGCCTATGTGGCTGACTATGAAGCTGGTTATGTCGTTGTCGCAGATGGCTTTTTTCGTTTACGTCGGACGCTTTCTGCTAACAGAGGGCAGCGCACCCTTAGGTGTCTCAGACCTAGTAGCCTACATAGCCATAGGTAACGCCATACAATCATTATCATGGAATACAGTGTTCTCAGTGGTTAACATCACAAACAGTGACAAGTGGGGCGGGACCTTACCGCTTCTCCTAGCTACACCTGCGCCTAGACTGCCTTTGTTCATTGGCAGAGCCATGGTGCACGTGTTCGACGGCATGCTCAGCGTAGCCATCTCATTCATATTCGCCGTCTTCCTATTCGGCGTCAACTTCAGCAACGCCAACGTGCTAGCCCTAGTGGTCGTAGTGTTCCTAACAGCCTTCACAATGTCAGGCTTCGGCTTACTCATCGGCGGCTTTTCCTTCTACTTTCGAGAACCCATGATATTCGCTAATATCTTCACGTTTATTTTGCTGATTTTCTGCGGCGTCAACTTCCCAATAACCGCACTGCCACAACCGTTGCAATATGTTTCATACATTTTCCCGTTAACCTACGGCATAGACGCAGGAAGAAAAACCATCGTTGAAGGCGCCACACTTACCCAAATTGCACCGCTGCTGGCGCAAATGCTCATAGTAGGCTTCATAGCAATAATGCTAGGCTACGTGTTCTTCCGAACCTTCGAAAACCTAGCCCGAAAAACAGGCAGAATAGAAGCAATGTAGACTAAGGTTCAAACCTCAAGAAGTGAAGCATATCTTCAGTTTACCAGTTACCTGCAAGGAACACGTTTGTTTTTCGGAAGCCAATTTTCTGCCAAAACTCCAAGCTTTCGTCGATAACTGTAGCTGACACACTGGGTGCGCCTCTTTTCTGAAACTTCTTCACTATTTCTTTAACCAAGGCTGTACCTATCCCTCGTCTCTGATATTTTGGATGAACAGAAAGCTGATGAATCATTGCTCTCGACCCGTCGTAATTGCCTCTCACAACACCCACAACTTCACCTTTAATCTCACAGACAAGAAATATGGAAAAACCACAAGTCTTGACTCTCTTCATAGCTTCAGGACCATCCACCGCTGGAAAACCATACTGATTATTTAACTTCAGAATCTCAACTGCGTCATCGATGTCGGCAAGCTCAAAATCCCGAACGGACAAAACCTCACCTACCTCGACAATAATTGTATACTGCTATATCCTTCTCTTAATTCCACTGTCTCCGAGTCTTTTCTCCAATGGCTTAGCCACTTCTGGCGGAATGTCTTTTTCAAACGGCAGTTCTTCTGCGTTCAGCAGTCTTTCTAGCAGTGTTTGACTTAGCTTGCCCGCAGGCTCGAAAGCTTCAACGCCGCACCATCTTAGGTCTTCCAAATCCGTGTGTATTACTCGTTCTGCGCCGCCTCTGCGTGACAGTGAGACTGAGGGCACACCGTAGAGGCCTATGGGCATGTAGTCGGAGCCGCCTGCGCCTAAATCGTTTGTTACTTTCACGGTGATGCCCAGCTCTTTTGAAAGGAACCGCAGCAGCGACTTGACATCTTCAGGTGCAACCACTAAGGCTTCCAACGTGCCTAAGAGTATCCCGTGCACGTCGAAGTTCAAGTAAAACCGCAGATCCTTAAGGTTCTCTGAATTTTCAGCATAGTGGAAAGCGCCTCGTAACCCCAGTTCCTCAGAGCCCCAGGCTGCCACCCGCAATGTTCGCTTAGGCTTCTCCTGAGCAAAAACCCTGGCCAACTCCAACACCATGCCTACGCCCGCGGCGTTGTCGTATGCACCTAGGACTTTTCTAACTGTGTCATAATGCCCGCCAATGAGCAAATCTTCATCATCCCGCTTGCCTAGGATCTCGCCTAGCACGTTCTGGCTAGTAGCTGTAACGGGCTCCACCTGTGTGACAAGTCTAAGCCTTTTCTTCTCAGTCAATATGCTTAGCACGTCGTCGTGCGACATGGCAACAGCGGGAATATTCATTTTCTCCGTGTATTCAGCTCGAATCGAACGATAGATTGTGGGCGCTAACGGAGTGGCTGAAGTATAGATAATCGCCAGCGGCTCAGCCTCAACAACCTTATAGAAATCCTTCTCATACAAAACAATGGTCGCAGCCGCAATCTTTCCTTTAACTCGCTTTAACGCTTCAGGCGACGTGGACTCCAGAATTACAACTTCGCCCTCGACGCCTTCAGACGGCGTAGACAATGTGTTGCCCACGGCTGAGCACTTGAGTCTTGAGCCATCCTGCAGCCAAGCTTCTTCCTTCAAAATACGACTAGTTTTAACCTGAAACTCTTCAACGCGGACATTTGTGAGTCCAAGCTGCTCAAACCAACCTTTGATTTGCTCTGCTGCTCGTCTTTCAGCGTCTGTTCCTGACTCGCGGTTTCCAATTTCTTTAACGAGTTTCTCCATGTAACCGTAGGCTGAACTTGCATCAAAACCTTTCATATTCAAAACCGCCTCACGTTAAGAAACCATTAATAAAACCGGCTTCAACTAATAATATTTTTCAGACAAGAAGGAGCAAACAAACGTTATGCACGATGTAATAATTCTCGGCTCAGGACCAGCGGGGCTTACAGCTGCCATATACACTTGCCGAGCCAGATTAGACACGCTAGTAATCGGCGGCTCAACATGGGGCGGTCAGCTTATGCTCACTGGCGGAGTTGACAATTTTCCAGGCTTCCCAGATGGCATAATGGGTCCAGAATTAATGGCAAAGATGCGGGAGCAATCAGAAAAATGCGGCGCCAAACTCATCTTTGAAGACGTGTCCTCGGTTGATCTTTCATCGCGTCCCTTCAAAGTCACTTCTGGCGCAAACAACTATGAAGCTAAAACCGTGTTAATCGCCACTGGAGCCTCAGCCAAATGGTTAGGCTTACCCTCTGAAACAAGGCTGCGGGGAAAAGGCGTATCATCCTGCGCCATCTGCGACGCCCCGTTCTTCCGAGACAAGAAAGTAGTTGTTGTGGGCGGCGGCGACACAGCCCTAGAAGAAGCCCTAACCTTAACCAGCTACGCTCGAGAAGTCACCATAGTGCACAGACGTGACCAGTTCCGAGCGTGCAAACTTTTTCAGGAAAAAATCTCTGCAAACCAGAAAATCACTCTTGCCTGGAACAGTGTTGTTGAAGAAATCCTGGGTGAACGAAAAGTCGAAGCCGTTAGGCTAAAGAATGTGCAGACAGGCGAAGTGAAAACTGTGCCTGCAGACGGAGTCTTCATCGCCATTGGACACCTGCCTGAAACAGCCTTGTTCAAGGGACAGATTGCCCTTGACCCGAACGGGTACATCGTAGTGCATGACGAGACTAAGACAAGCGTGGAAGGAGTGTTCGCAGCGGGCGACAACCACGACACAAAGTACAAGCAGGCGATTACAGCCGCTGGCTCAGGATGCAAAGCCGCATTAGACGCTCAAAGATACCTGCAGGAACATCCGATTTAATGGAGTGTATGATGATTTTTGGAAACGGTTGCATCCACTTGTGCTTACTGCGGCTGTGGTTGTCGTCTTCTTTTTCAGGTTGAAGATGGCAAAATAGTCAAGGTTGTTCCTGACAGAACTGATGATGCCAGCGAAGGTATTGCATGCATTAAAGGCTTAACCATTCATGAATCGGTGGGCAGTAATGAGGGCAGGATTCTTCAGCCTTTAATGCGCGAAGACAAGTACTCGGCTTTAAAAGCCGTGTCTTGGGACGAAGCCTACAATTTCATTTACGAGCACACTAAGGACTTGGCGCCCAATGAAGTCTTCATCAACGCCTCAGGCAAAGTCACAAACGAAGACTGCTACGTCACGCAGAAGTTCGCCCGCATCGCTTATAATACAAATAACATTGACGCTTGCTGCGCACGGCTCTGCCACGTAACCACAGTTGAAGGCTTAGAACACTGCTTCGGCAGCCAATCTGCCTTCTCAAAAATGGATGACATTTACGGTCTTGACTGCCTATTCATCGTTGGCTCAAACCCGGCTTCAAACTATCCTGTCCTGTACAACCGCATCCTCAAGGCTAAACGAAAAGGCTTGAAAGTCATCTCCAGCCAAGCAATTCACAATATTACAGCTAAGTTCAGTGATGCTTCCCTGCTCATTTACCCTGGCACAGAACTAATCCTACTGAACGGCATAATGAACGTGCTCATTCACCAGGGCGCCTATGATAAGTCAGCAGAATCAGTTGAAGGCTTCAGCAGACTTGCCCGTGTAGTTGAGCCTTACTCCATTGATTTTGTCAGGCAAGCATGCGGCGTCGAACTGGAGCAGCTCAACCAATTAATTGAGCACATAGCCAATTCTAAGGCGTTAGGTATCATTCACGGCATGGGCTTAACCCAGCATGTGACAGGCTCAGAAAACGTCCACGCGCTCCTCAACCTCATGATACTCAAAAATGCGCAGTTCCTGTCCTTACGTGGCGAAATTAACGTCCAAGGCGTAGGCGACATGGGCTGTTTACCCGACCGCTTTCCCACGGGACCGCTTGTCACAGCTGTGCAACTGGGGCAAAAATGGAGTTTGAAACTGCCTTTTGGAAAGGGCAAAACCATAGTTGAAGCTTTCTTAATCTCGCCTCCCAAAGCCGCGTTCATTTCGGGCATGAACTCAGCCTTATCCCTGCCTAACCTCAACGTTGTCCACAAGAACCTGCGTAACATGTTCGTCGTTGTCTTAGACAATTATTTTAACCTAACTTGCACTTTTGCCGACGTAGTTTTGCCCACACCGTTATTGTTTGAACGAGAAGGAACCATCACAAACGGTGAAAGACGCCTAAGACCAGTAAAAAAAGTCGTAGAAGCCTGCGGACAATGCCGCCCAGAATGGCAAATATTCAAAGACCTCTCACGGTTCTTTAACTGTCAACAACACTTCGCCTATACTGAGCCGATTGATATTACACGAGAAATTGTTTCCGTTGTGCCCGCGTATGCAGAAGTAGATGTGGACTCGGTTTATGCAGGTTCTGACGCTTGGCCAGAGAAAAAAATGGCTTTCAAACGGTTCATGCCCGAGCATTTCGAAGGCGTCGAAGACATTCGCAGCGACAAATATCCGTTAATACTGACGTCTTTCAGGTCGCAACACCATTTCCTCACAGGCGAAATGACTAACAAATCGAAGACGCTCATGAGCTTCAAGGAAGGACCGTTCTGCTACCTTAGCCAAAGAGACGCTCAACGATTAGGCATAACGTCTGGCGATACAGTTGAAGTCTCAAGTAGCGTAGGTAGTTTAACATGTAAAGCGCAAGTGGACGAAACCATACCGAAAGGCAGAGTAGGCATGCATTTCCACTTTGAACAATTACAAGTTAACAAGCTATTTCCAACGCAATTCGATGAAAAAACGTTCACACCAAACTACAAAATGACCGCAGTCAACGTGAAGAAACTGTAACATGACCTCAAGGCACACGGTAATCTAGTATTCAGTTGGTTTTATCTTCTGTCCCAGAATCTTGCTGAATTGCTTAGGCGTTACATGCTCTTCTATGCCTTGAAAATGCTTATCGTATGAAACTAGGAATTTTATGCCCAGTTCCCTAGTCGCCACAAGCTGCTCCAAATCCTTCTCGTTTATAAGATTGGCGTATTTGTGGAAGTGCTTTTTCAACTGGTGGTTGAAAACGATTTTGCATGTGACGAAAAGGTAAGCACGATAATGATCGGCAAGCTCTTTGGCGTAATGCTTCCTGAAGTATTTGTAGACTTCTTTAAACGTGGATTCGGTTATTATAGCTTCAAATCTGTTCTGATTGAGTGCGTCTATGATTAGGTTGCAGTTTGATTCTGGAAATTCAAAAGCGTAAATGAAAACGTTTGAATCAACTAAAGCCCGAAGCTTGAGGCTACTGCTCAAGTCTCTGCAGTTCCTTCTCGAGTTTTTTTGGGCTGACGCCTCTCCTTTTGTGGATTTTGATGCGGCTCCACAAGTCTTCTCGGCTCAGCAACCCGGAATCCACTGCATACTTCATTATGGCAGCACGGATCGCTTCAGATTTGGAGTTGAAAAGCCCCAGCTTAACCATCTCTTCAAGCAGTTCTGCTTCCAACCCTCTGAACTTTAACGTTAAAGTCGTGTCTGCACACATGTCAAAATGCCTCAATCTTATAGTGACTTGATAGCTATTAAATATTGTTTCTGGCTAAACAAAAGCATGCTCGCAATTCTCTGGTTACTGGGAATAAGACACAATTCTCTTTCTAAATGAGGCAAGTCATCCTTCAACATAGAAGGTGTTTTTGGCTCAACCTTTAAAAATTGTGACGCATAGTGATTAGAGCAGAAACGGAGAGGAATAGGCTAGATGGCTAAACTACTCATATTGTACGACAGTCAAAGTGGCAACACGGAGAAGATGGCTGAAGCCGTGGCGGAAGGTGCACGAACCGTGGCTAACGTGGAAGTTGAAATAAAATATTACGCCCGTCCTGAAGAACTTGCTCAAGCTGATGCTTTAATTTTTGGTTCGCCAACATACTACCACGACATGACTTTGCCCATCAAACAGATGCTTGAAGAAGCAGCTAAGGCTAATATTCAATTGAAAAGGAAGGTGGGTGCTGCTTTCGGCAGCTACGGCTGGAGCGGTGAGGCTCCTGAGCTTATTCTTGAAATCTTGAAGAATAGGTTCGGCATGCAGATTGTGGAGTTGAAGGCTATGGCGCTTTACACGCCAAACGAAGCTAAGTTGGACGAATGCCGCAAACTGGGTAAACTTGTCGCTGAAAAGATTGCAGCCTAAACCTGAACATTGCGAACAGGGCGAATAAATGAAGAAAACTCCTGAAGCAGACTTGCTTAACGACATTTGCAGTGAAGTCAAACTGGAAGGACAAGTGACAGAGTTACATGCCACGAAGCTGACTGAAGCCTTTGGGCAACGGGTTGCCAAAGCAAGAGAAGTCTTAGACGAGGGCAGAGTTAAAAAATACGTGTTTCAGCCAAGCGGCAGAATCGTCTGGATAGTCGTCGGCAAGCAGCGTGACTATCTTGTCATGCCAGCGATTGATTACTGTAGTTGCTACGATTTTTTCTTTCAGTTTGACCGCGGGCATGTTTGCTATCACATTATTGCACAGAAACTAGCGGAAGCCACGGGCAAGTTTGACATGTTCGAAGACGATGATCAATTCTATGGCGTACTTATTAAGGAGTGGAAGGCGCCTGACCTGCATAAGCCTAAGAAACAGGAAAGCCCTGAGGAGAATGGTACTGCTTAAATAGCGGATGCATGCGTCAAATAGTCAAAGAAAGGGAAAGTGAAAATCGTTGTCCAGCGAAGGATCATACATGACAAGCGTGGTCATAACTGCCTTATCAGTATTAACCTTCTTCATACTTATCCTAACCTTCCTGTACATGATATGGGGCAAAGAAGAAACCCCAGAAAAAGAAACCTAAGCACTGTAACTTTTTTTGCGTAACAAGAAAAACACGAGGAACCCGATAATCGTCAAAACTGCAGCCAACAGTATAGCTATATATGCATTTGGACCAGCGCCGAAAATAACTGGAATCGGACCGATGAAAACTATGCCTCCGCCATTTATGTCCATGTTTTCCTGAAGCGCTGAGGCTGCAATTAAAATTATGATTCCTGCAAACATGAGTATGAAGCCTGAGACTAGCAGCCATGTTGCAGCCACGTTAACGGTTGATGCCTCTTCGCCAGCTTCTTTGTTCTGCATTTTTTCTTTGCCTCTGTTTTATCTGAAGAGTGTTTGGGAGAAGACTAGCCAGATGAGCAGTAGGGCAACGAGGATTATGGAGAGAATCAACAGTGCCTTCACTGTCTGCTTTTCTGTGCCGAAAACTATTGGGACTGGACCGATTATGACGACGCCTCCAGCCTTCACTTTGCCTTTTCCACCCGAGCCTTTGAAGGTTAACAGCAAAGTAGCGATGAAGACAAGTGCAAATCCTGCTAAAATTAGTGTTAATCCGATGCTCCACAAGAGTTGGTCGCTCAAGGGCTGTTCACTGTTTCACGAGTTTGTGTGCAAGTAGGTTTAAATAAATTTGACTGCGAATAAGGGTGGGCGCCTTTTCAAAATGGATTTAGAGCAAGTGGTTCAACGGGTTCTGGTCACACGGCGAGACCTCACGCGGGAAGAGGTGCTCAAACGCATTTACGACAAGAAACGTTCCGCTGAAGACTACCTGCTCGATGATGTGGCAGCCCGCATAGTCGCCGCTGAACTAGGCGTAGAAGTTGCCTCTCAGGAAGAAGAATTGTTCAATTCTGAAATCACAATCAACAGCATTGTTTCTGGCTTGAATAATGTCACGTTGACAGCGCGAGTCATCACAGTCAGTCCTGTTCAGGCTTTTTTTAAGCGAGATTTGACTGAGGGCAAGGTTGCTCGTTTGCTGTTGGCTGACAAAACTGGCACGTTACGGCTAGTTCTCTGGAACGACAAGATAGGCTTAGTGGAAAAGGGCGAAGTTAAGCAAGGCAATATTGTCCGTGTTTCCCACGGGTACGTGCGAGAAGGCTTAGATGGCAAACTTGAATTGCACATGGGACAGAAGGGCAACGTTGAAATTCAGCCTTCAGGCGTAGTTGAGAGCGATTACCCGCAAGTTGACTCTTTCCTAGAGAAAATTGGCGGTTTAACTCAGAAGAGCCGAAACGCCAACGTGTTAGGCGTAGTTCATGATGTTTACTCGGTGTCTGAATTCAAGCGGAAGGATGGAACAAACGGCAAAGTGCGAAGACTGAGGCTCAGTGATGAAACAGGCGAGATTTTTACAGTGTTCTGGAACGGCAGAGTTGATGAATTGGGCGAAGTGCAGCAAGGCATGCAACTGCGCATAATGAACGCTAAAGTGCGAACGCAGCCTGACGGACGAATCGAGTTACATGTGGAAAATGCTACGCAAGTTGAAAAACTGCTTGGGCAGACTATTCCACAAACACTTACTGTTGGCGAAGTAACACGCAAAATAGCTGAGTTGAAAGAGGAAGGCGGACCTTTTACTGTGGAGGCAACGGTGGCTTCTGCGCCTGAGGTTAGGGAGGTTACTACTTTTCAGCAGGAAAAGGTGCTGCTAGCCTCGTTTGACGTGGAAGATGACACGGACAGGATACGTGTTACATTGTGGCGCAAACAAGCTGAACAAGCCAGAACCTTGCAAGCGGGAACACGCATCAAACTCGCGAACATATACGCAAAAAAGGGCTTCTCCAACCTTCTTGAGCTCACGTCACGAAACCCAACCACAATAGAAACGCTATCTTGATGCATAGTCTAGACTAGGCTAGCCATATTTTCCTCTTTAATTTGTCAAGAGTTGAGAAGTTGGACAGATTTCTATCCCAAACCTAAACGAAAATTAGATATTCAATAAGTTAGACAACACGTATGTTAATATGAATACTAATATGAATCCGCTTATGCACGAAATTATCGTCAGTATTTGTGGGTTTTTCTCATGAGCTTCTGGCAAGAGGTCGCTT
>Ga0315277_10010150_pt1 | contig 11960 bp, 10 predicted proteins | sample YL17G05_15_MG_FD_203695 | JGI IMG/M metagenome (GOLD analysis project Ga0315277, IMG submission 203695) | Sediment microbial communities from Yellowstone Lake, YNP, Wyoming, USA - YL17G05_15 | ecosystem: Environmental > Aquatic > Freshwater > Lake > Sediment | place: USA: Wyoming | collected... | reverse complement strand
CGAACCTGTAAGCCGTGATGCCGACAGGCTGCTGCCGCAGGCAGGCCTTCCCCACCGAACCCCGCCCCGGCCTGCGGGACGGCCGTTGGCACGGTCGCTGCTAGCCCACAGCGAGGCTGGGGATATCCACGACACTTGAGCAGACAGCCGTCCGGTTGTACGATCCACCTACCCGGCGCCCGTGAGGGCTGGCGGCGGAGGCGAAAGATGACCGCACAGCTAGCTGTAGATGGCGGAGAGCCTATCCGTCGCGCTCCCTTTCCGACGTGGCCTGTCCTGGGCGAGGAGGATGTCGCGGCCGCTGCCGAGGTCCTGCGCTCCGGCGGCCTGACTTCCCTGACCAGCCGCGTCGTGGCCGAGTTCGAGGCGGATTTCGCCCGCTACCACGGCGTCCGTCACGCCCTTGCCACCAGCTCGGGCACCACCGCCATCCACCTGGCGCTGGCCGTGATCGACGTTGGCCCAGGTGACGAGGTCATCGTTCCCGCGCACACCTTTATCGCCTCCGCGACTCCCGTGATGCACCAAAGAGCCACGCCCGTCATCGTCGATGTGGACACGGACACCTTCAACCTGCTGCCCTCGGCAGTGGAGGCGGCAATCACACCACGTACCAAGGCGATCATCGCCGTTCACCTCAATGGCCACCCTGCGCCCATGGACGAACTGAGCGCCCTGGCCGAACGCCACGGCCTCGTCCTCATCGAGGACGCGGCCCAGGCCCACGGCGCTCTCTACAAGGGGCGCAAGGTAGGTACCATCGGTCGAATGGGCTGCTTCAGCTTCTGGCAGGACAAGGTCATTACCAGCGCTGGCGAGGGCGGCGCCGTCATCACCGATGATGACGCCCTTGCCCAGCGCGTGGCCCGTCTGCGCCACCATGGCGAGGGGCCCACCGAGGGAGAGCGCAAATACTACCACCTGGAGCTGGGCTACAACTACCGCCTCTCTGCCGTCCAGGCGGCGGTAGGCCGGACCCAGCTCCGCCATCTGGACGAGTACCTGGAAGCCCGCCGCCGCAACGCCGCCTACCTCAGCGAGCGCCTGCGAGCCCTCCCCGAGGTGCAAACACCGATCGTCGCCGAGGGCTGCGTACACAGCTACTACAGGTACATCTGCAAGCTCCGCACTGACCTGGTGACCGTCCCCGTCGACCGGTTCCAGACGGCTGTGGCCGTCGAGGGCGTGCCCTGCTACCGTCCCTACCCTACGCCGCTGCCCCAGCAGCCGGTTTTCCGCAACGCGGGTTACGGCGAGCGTTCCTGCCCCAACGCTGATATCCTGGCCGGCCAGTTCTTCGCCCTTCCAGTGCAACCAACCGTCCAGCAGCGTGACCTCGACGACGTGGTCGCCGCCATCGAGAAGGTAGCGGCGGCCTACCGCAAGACATGACGACTCGCCGCCACATCGCCGCGGTCGAGGCCGGCAGTCAGGCGCCGTCGCCATGGCTGGGCATCGGTGTCCCAGGACTCGTCATACCGCACGAGGGGAGCGTCATCGCGCCGGTGAACCTGCCGGCCTGCCAGCCCGCGGTACCCGCAGCCGTCGATCTCATCGAGAAGCTGGTGCCGGACACACGGCGGGAAGCAGGAGCATGAGCAGCCTCTCCGTTGGCTCCGCCTCCGTGGTCATTACCCCACCCGTGGGCACACCCATGGACGGGTATTCCGAACGGCAGGGCGTCTCCCAGGGCGTCCACGATGACCTCTACGCCCGCGCCCTCGTCTTCGACGACGGCCAAACCCGCGCCGCCCTGGTCTCCTGCGACCTCCTCGACGTGGATCGCTACCTGGTGGCCGCCGCCCGCCAGCAGGCCGCCGAGGCCACCGGCATCCCCGCCGAGCACATCATGGTCGCCACCGTCCACACCCACTCCGGGCCTGCGGGCCTCCGGCGAGGCATGGACGAGGCCCTGGCCGAGACCACGGCCCGCCACATCGCTGGCGCCATCGCCGTGGCCGACCGGGAGAAGCAGCCAGGGGTGCTGAAGGTCGGCCGCTGCACGGTCGATTCGGTCAGCCAGAACCGCCGTGACCCGTCCTGGCCCGTCGACACGGCCCTCAGGCTTCTCCTGGTGGACAGCCCGAAGAGCGGCGAGCCGCCCCTGGCGGCCGTCATCAACTTCGCCTGCCACGCCACCGTTCTCTTCCAGACGAACCTCCTCATCTCGGCCGACTACCCCGGCTACGCCGTGCGCACCTTCCAGAAGCTCCTCCCGGACACGGCCTGCCTCTTCCTCCAGGGCGCCTGCGCCGACGTGAACCCCGCCTGGATGGAGCAGGACTTCGCCGAGGTCGAGCGGGTGGGCAACATCGTGGGCAGTGCGGCGGCCCGGCTGGCCCTGGAGCTGCACCCTCTGGGTCGAGGCCAGCGCGCCTGGAACATCCGCTGGTTCGAGCTCACCGAGAAGCCCGTCACCGTCGGCGAGCTGCTATCTGACGTGCGCCTGCGGGCCGCCAGCCGCCACATGGAACTGCCCCTGCGACCTTTCAAGCCTCTGGAGGAGTGCGAGGCCCGCCTGTCGGAACTGATGGAACGGCTGCAGGCGCTGCCCCCGGGCACGACGGCCGACCAGCGCCACGCTCTCTTGCAGGAGATCACCCACCTGCACACCGAGCGGATGGCGGCCCAGCGCAGCGCGGAGCAGCCCGAAGACCGCCGCACCCCCCATTCCGAGGTCATGGCGCTCGCCTTCGGCCCCGGCGTCGCCATCCTGGGGCTGCCGGGAGAGTTCTTCGTCGAGACGGCGGAGGCCATCCAGCAGGCGAGCGGGATCCGCGACCTGCTCGTCGCCTGCTACGCCAACCACTACGTGGGCTACGTCTGCCCGCCGGCGGTGTACGAGGAGGGCGGCTACGAGGCTGGCGTCACCCTCTTCGCGCCCGAGGCGGAGGCGATCGTGAAGCGGGAAGCCCTGGCCGTGCTGACTGAAGCGATGGGGAGTTGAGCCATGCCACGCGAGCGCAAGCTCCACGGCACGCCGCACCTGTTCTCAGGGAGGTGGAATAGCATGAGACGACTCGCTCTCTTCGTAGCCGTCCTCTCGCTGGTCTTTACAGCCTGCGGCGGAGGTGATGGCGGCGAGCCCGCCAAGAAAGAGACTCCGTCCGGCCCGGTCAAGATCACCTTCTGGCACTCGGAGCCGGCCTCGGCTGAGGACAACCTGGTCAAGCTGGTGGACCGCTTCAACGCCTCCCAGAACGAGGTAAAGGTGGAGCCCATCTTCCAGGGCAACAGCACGGAGCTGACGCTGAAGCTCATCGCCAGCATGCCCAGCGGCAACGTCCCCGCCGTCGCCTACATGTCGGAGGTGTTCGCCCAGGCCATGATCGACAGCGGCGAGATCACCCCCATCCAGGAGTACCTTGACCAAGAAGACTACGATTTCTCCGACTTCGCGCCCGCGTCGATTGCCTACTACACGGTTGACAACACCCTCTACTCCATGCCCTGCGGCCTAGCCGTGCCCCTCATGTACTACAACAAGATCCCCTTCCGAGAGGTGGGGCTAGACCCGGAGCAGCCACCCAAGGACCTAGACGAGGCTCAGGCTGCCTCAGAGAAGCTCGTACAGCGCGACTCCGCCGGCAACGTCACCCGCTATGGCCTCGCCCTGGAGATACAGCCCTGGTTTGTGAGATTCATGGTGGCCGGCGCCGGCGAGCCCTACGTCAACAACGACAACGGCCGCGCTGGCTTCGCAACTGAGGTCGCCTTCGACAACGAGGCCGGCCGGAAGTTCCTCCAGTGGTGGCACGACATGGTGGACGACGGCCTGGCCCTGAACGTGGGGTGGGACCCGACTGGCGCCAACGCTCTGCTCGCCGTCGGCGCTAGGAAGGCCGTGATGGTCCTCAGCACCTCGGCCGCCCTGCGCTCCGTCATGGACGTTCTCGAGAAGGGAATAGAGGGCGTTGAGCTGGGCGTCGCGCCCGTCCCCGGCATCCCAGGCAGAGTCCCCGAGGGCTCCCCCGGCGTCTACGGCCGCTCCCTCTGGATCATGAATGCACGGCCGGAGGCAGAACGCGACGCGGCCTGGAAGTTCATCAGGTGGTTCGCCGAGCCCGAACAGCAGGCGGAATGGTTCGCCGGCAGCGGCTACCTCCCCGTCCGCAACTCCGCCTACGACCTCCCCGCTGCCAAGGACATCATCGCCCGCTACCCTCAGTTCCAGATACCGGCTGACCTCTTCGCCAAGACGGCAACCACCACCGCTGCCCTGGGCGCACTACTGGGCCCCTTCCAACAGGTAGAGGACAGCATAACTGACGCCATCGAGAGCATGCTCTCGGGGGCCGCCAGCCCGGACGAAGCGATGGCGGCTGCGGTTGATGCGAGCAACGCCGCCATCAAGGAGTACAACGACCGCCTGGGCCGCTAGCAGCTATGGGATGCCAGAACCTCGTCCGTATCTGGAGGGTTGACACGGTGAGCTATCTGGGCCAGCTTTGAGGCGTGGTGTGGCCGCACAGATCCATAAGCCGCTGGTGTTCGGAGGCTGGGCATGAGTAAGGAACGCTTGGGCATCGGTTTCGTTGGTTCTGGCTTTGTCTCCCAGTTCCACATTCGAAGCCTGGTGAGCGTGCGCGACGCGGACGTGGCGGGAGTAATGAGTCCGAGACGAGAGCACGCCGAGGCCACCGCTGCTCTGGCGAAGCAGCTCGGGGTCGGATCGCCGAAGGTGTTCCGAAGCATCGCCGAGATGGTGGCCGACCCCGCTGTCGATGCCCTGTGGGTCTGCTCGCCGAATGACACCCGCGTCGCCGTCGTGGAGGAGATCGTCGATGCAGTGGAGCGTGGAGCGAGCCTCATCGGCGTCGCCTGCGAGAAGCCATTGGCTCGCAACGTGGCCGAGGCCAGGCGGCTGATGGACCTCGTGGGCCAGACGACCTTGCTTCACGGATACCTGGAGAATCAAGTCTTCGCGCCCGGCGTGACACGGGGCAAAGAGATCATCTGGCGCCGGGCCGTTCCCATCGCCGGCCGGCCCTACCTGGCCCGCGCTGCCGAGGAGCACAGCGGCCCCCACATGCCCTGGTTCTGGCTCGGCTCGCGACAAGGCGGTGGCGTGCTCAACGACATGCTCTGCCACAGCTACGAGGCCGCCCGTTTCCTCCTGACCGGGCCCGACGAGCGCCGGGACGCCCTGACAGTGAGGGAGGTCAACGCTGAGATAGCCTCACTAAAGTGGTCGCGCCCTGAGTACGTCGGCCTTCTGAGGGAGCAGACGGGCGGCACCGTAGACTACGCCCGCACTCCAGCCGAAGACTTCGCCCGGGCCACTGTGAAGCTGGAGACGCCGGAAGGACTCCCGGTGCTGGTGGAGGCCACGACCTCGTGGAGCTTCGTGGGGCCCGGCCTCCGGCTCCGCATGGAGCTCTTGGGGCCGGAGTACTCCATGCAGGTCGATTCACTGAACTCGGAACTCTCCATCTTCCTTAGCCGTCGAGTCTCCGGCTCCGAGGGCGAGGACCTGGTGGAGAAGCAGAACGCGGAGCAGGGGCTGATGCCCGTCGTTCCGGACGAAGCCGCCAGCTACGGCTACGCGGCCGAGAACCGGCACATGGTGCGGGCTTTCCTCGAGGGCCAGCAGCCGGACGAAACGTGGGACGACGGCCTCGCGGTGACAACGGTGCTGATGGCGTGCTACCTGTCAGCAGAGCGGGGGCAGGTGGTGCGCTTCCCGGCGCCAGAACTGGAGACCTTCATCCCAGCGGTGGCGCAGGGGACCTGGCGGCCGTAGCCACACGTCAGCCCTCCACCTCGACCTCCCGCCCCTCTTCAGCCGACCGGTAGGCAGCGTTGAGGATCCGCTGCACGTTGAGCGTCTCCTCCTCCTTCACCAGGGGCTCGGCGTCGCCGCGGACCACGGCCAGGAAGTGAACGATCTCACGCTCCCAGCCGCTGAAGCGGGGGAGATTCTTGAACTCCTCGTCCACCTGCATTCCGTCGCGCAGGCGGTAGATGGTGGGAGGATCGGTGATGGCCCCGCCCTCCGTGCCCAGGAGCTGCGAGCTGAACCGGCTATCTGTGATGTGGGAGGCCCAGCAGACGCGCAAGATCAGGGAAGCGCCGTCTTCGAAGCGCACGAAGGCGATGGCGAAGTCCTCCACGTCGAAGAGCTTGGGGTTCCAGGCGTTGCCCATAATGGCGGCGATCTCCGGCCGCCGGCCGAAGCGCTGCTGCGTCACCGCCGACACCTTGACCGGCGTGGGGTTGCCCATGAGCCAGAGCGTCTGATCCAGCATGTGCACGCCGATGTCGAGCAGGCAGCCGCCGGCGGAGGAGGCACGCTGGTGGAAGGTGCCCCAGGTGGGGATGCCCATGCGGCGCATAGCGATGGCCTCGGCGTGGTAGATCTGGCCCAGGGCCCCGCTGTCGACAACGCGCTTGATGGCTTGAGCCCCGGCCTCAAAGCGAAAGTGCTGGGCCGCCATCAGCACGCGCCCGGCCCTTCGGGCCGCGTCGAACATCTCGTGCGCCTCCGCCACGCTCGTCGCCAGCGGCTTCTCGCAGAGGACGTGGGCGCCCGCCTCCAGCGCGGCCACTGTCACCTCGCGGTGGAGGACGTTAGGCAGGCCAACGCTGACGATATCGGGCTGCACCTCGGCCAGCATCCGGCGCCAGTCGGTGTACACGTGGGGGATGGAGTACTCCTTAGCCAGGGCGCGGGCCCTGGCTTCGTCCAGGTCGCAGATGGCGGTCACCGGGGCCATGGAGGCCCGGTAGCCCGGCAGGTGGACGACGCGCGCCGCAAAGCCAGCGCCGACGACAGCGATCCTGGGCTCAGCCACCTTTCGCCTCCCCACGGCTGCTAGAGCAAGCGCTCCAGCAGCGCTTTCGCTGCCAGGATGCCCTCACGCTCCGGCAGACGGGTGCCCTCGTACTCGATGCCCACGTAGCCCTCGTAGCCGGCCGACCTCACGATGTCAAGCATGAGGGCGAAGTCGATGGTCGTCTCGTTACCGTCGGGGCCGAAGTCATAGCACTTGGCGCTGACGGCGCCGGCGCAGGGCATCATCTTCTCGATGGCGCTATAACGGTCGGTGCCCTCGGGGAAGTTGCCGAAGTCGGGCAGCGTCCCCAGGCGGGGGTCCCCCACCAGTTCGATCGCGGAAACCAACCAGTCCGGGTCCGACGACAGACCGCCGTGGTTCTCGATGAGGATGTGGAGGCCGCTGCCCTCGGCGTACTCTAGGAGGGCTTGGAAGCTCTCGGCGGCGCGTTCGCGCATGGCGGCCGGGTCGCTCTCGTCGCCCCGGACGTTGCAGCGGATGGAGTGACAGCCCAAGACAGCGGCGATGTCGACCCACTTGCGGTGGTTCACCGCCGCCTGAAGGCGCTCGCTGCGGTCGGAGGCGGCCATGTCGCCCTCAGCGTCGCACATGATCAGGAGGAGGCGGATGCCGCGATCCTCGGCTTCGGAGCGCAGCCGCCGCAGGTAAAGGTACTGGGGCGACGGGAAGAAAGTGTTGACCATCTCAAAGCCGGAGATACCCATCTCCGCGCATAGTCGCACCATGCCGAGCTGGTCCAGCTCGCGGGCGAAGAACATGCGGTGCATGGACCAGGCCGCCAGGGAAATTTCAAGCTGTCCAGGAGCAGAGGTCATGGCAGAGGCTCCACGCTGACCTCCCGGAAGTAGACCACCGATGCGGCGTCGTGGTTCTGGAGGCCAATGTATCCGTGCTCGGGTCTCGGGCCGCGTTCGGGCTCGTAGTCCTTCGTGCGTGGTGGCACCGGCTGCGACGGGTCGAAGGCGGTGACCAGCGCGCCGTTCAGGGTCACTTCTACCAGAGGCCCACGGAGGGCGATGTCCATCACGTTCCACGGGCCCGGCGGCAACTGGGCCTGCTCTCTGGCCGCGATCATCGAGTAGATGCAGCCTGTCCGGTGCCACTCATCGCCCGTGGCCAGGATCTGCACCTCGTAACCGTTGTGGACGGCGAACCACGGGTCCGGTGGCCGGTCGGCGATGCGGATGAAGACGCCCGAATTGTCCTCCTCCCGCGTCACGCGGTAGACGACGCGCAGGACGGCGTCGCCTATCTTCTCGCTCGTGTACCAGAGGAGCCCCATGCCGCCCTGGGTTTTCAGCAGCCCGTTTTCGACCACGAAGCCACCCGGGCCCACGTGCTCCCAGTCCGATAAGTCGCGGCCATTGAAGAGCTGCCGGCGGCTGCCTGTCTGCTGCTTGCCCTTCATCCGCTAGCTCACCCGTCCAGTGTCGGTCAGCATGAGGTGGTCGGCTGTTGCTGTGCTACTGACCGCCTGTCACTGTCTGCTTGCTCCGCGTCTTCTGGAGTTCCACGTGGGCAGCCCTTCTCTCAAGGATCGAGCGCGAGATCTCGATTACCTCCCGCGCCTCATCAGGCGTTGATGTCCCCACAGTTACCATGTCTATGTCGCGGATGGTGGCCCAGGAAAACGCCAAGCCTACCAGGGGTGGGAGACGCCCGGCAGCCATCGGCTTTATCGTGATCACCGGGTGCGCGGCGTTCCAGATGATGCGGTGTGTCCAATCCACCTCCAGGTGCATCAAGAATCCAGCGGCGTTGTAGATTGAGAGGTACGTTTCCACGTCCAAACCGGACTCGTCAGCGTAGATGATCGTCTCAGGCGTATGCGTCGACAGACCCGGCACCATGCCGCGATCACGAATCATCTGGCAGTACCGGTCCATGTTCTTAATCCTGCGGAGACGGATATCGACGAGTGCGTCCGTGCTGAACATGTGTGGCATGCAGACCGTCGCGCCCAGGGCGAGCTCCTTATCGAGTATCTTTTCTGTCTGAGCCATCGCGTCCGCGTCGTCGCCCCAGTGCACCGCTGGCGTCGACATGATGATGCATTTGCGGCTCGTGCGCTGCTCCGCTTCCCTGATCCCCTCCTGAAGAATGGGGATCTGCAGAGGCCCCATGATCGTGTCGATGCCCTCGTTCAAGAACACCTCGATGATATCGGCCATCCCTTCGGGCGTCATCGTTTCCTTGATCTGCTTGTCCCTGGCGCCGCTGGTGTGGGAAAAGCCCAGGAACGAGTTGGTGCCGATAATCATCCTGGAGACGGAAAGGGTGCCGATCATCGTCCTGGGGAAGGCCTCAGAGCTGCCCTCGTCATTCATTGCTTGCCTCTGGCGCGGTTCGCAACGTCGCCAGGCTGCATCCTATACTGCCCCAGATGATTGAGTCCAGTTGTTGGGTGCCCCAAGCGCAGCGCACTGTCCTGAAACGTCCATTGGACGGCCCACACCCGAAGCCTTGCTGCCTAAACGTGTCTGGCTTCGATTACTCAGCCTTCGCCCGGAGCAGCGAGAAGCCGTCGCGGATCGCCCTGGCCATGCCCGTGCCTCGGGCAGTGAGGAATTCGCTGTATGGCAGGTTCTCCCATCCCTTGGCAGGGCGTGCCCGTACTGCATCTGTTCAAGCTCATCAGCCTTCAGGCGAGCCGCGAACCAGGCGTCCCGTGAGAGAAGAACAGCGGCTTTCCTTCCAGATCGCCGTATTCCGCATACCCGAGCAACCGCCCGTCTCTCAGCCGAAGTATGTTGTCAGGCATCTTCTCACATCCGACAGCGACTCAGCGACACACCAGGCAGCGGTCCGCGGCCGGATCTCTCACGTGTCTTGAAACGCTACACGCAGGCAGGCCATTATTGGCTGCGGCTCGCCCCCGCTAGACCCAGCGACACAGAGGGGTCGCCCAGCAACCAGAGCTGGTGGGCGTTGAAGCCCGGCACGGGGTGTTCGATCTGGAGCGCCCAGGCCCTTCGCACGGCCTCCCCCAGGGGCGCTCCCGCCACCGCTTCCCGCAGGGTCTCCGTGAGGAACCGCGCCGATTCGTCGCCCGTCTCGGTGAGATAGCTCAGCACTGCGGCAGCCCCCAGGCGACCGAACACGAGGGGCGTCTCGCTGGAGCCGACCACGCACCCGCCCAGGTACACAACAGCCGACCGCACCCCTCGCACCTCCGACTCTAGCTGAAGGCTTGAGATGACCTCGTTTGCAGCCTCGTTGCCTCCTGTCGCCCACCGGGTTTCCCCATAGGGCTTCAGCCCCGGAGGGTCGACGTAGGTTACGGTGGCGTAGGATCGACGCTGTGCGGGGAACGTGAGCCTACCCATGCCCGGGACCTGCCGACCTTCCACGTCGGCGGCCGCCCCGCCGTGCCCCGTCCAGGCAACGAGGGCCGCGCCACGCTCCAGCAGGCGTCGCAGCCCTCGCCAGGTGGCGGGCCGGACGACCGCCGCATCGGGCCCGAAGACCCGCTCCGGGGGCCACTCTCCTCGGGTGGCGCGGCCGGCGAACCAGCCTTGCTCAAGCCGCTCAAAGGCGCCGCCTAGCAGCGCACGCTGCTCCAGGATGTCCGGCACCGCTTCCACCGTCGCCGACCAGAGGACGGCGCGCGACGGCGGCCCGAACTGAATAGGGCACACGGCGCGGGCGACCAGGGCAGCGCCATCGGCCAGGGAAAGCCCGTCGATGCGTCCGACGGCCCGGCGGCGGGCGACGGCCACGTCGAAGGTGAGGGGGACTGCTCCCCTGGCGAGGCCGAACCCACCCCTCGCCCGCTCAGGACCCCCAGGGAGGACAAGCCCCGTCGATGCGACCACCGCGAGCGTCTGAGGGTCAAGGCCGAGCCCATCCAGCCAGTCATCCAGGACACCGTTCCAGAGCGGCGGCAAGTAGGAGAGGGGCCCATCGATGAAGAGGTATTCAGCCCAGCGCAGCGCCTGCTCCCGCTCGCCCGGCAGCTCCGGCACCAGCGACCAGAGGCCGTGCAAGCGGTCGGCCGCCGTCTTGGCCTCCGCGCGCACCGTGGCGGGCAGCGCTTCCGCCATCTCACGGCTGGCACCGAGGGCGGCCTCCGCTTCGGCTCGGATCGCCTCCGTCGGCATCGACGAGCGCACGGCCTCGACATGGATGAGGTCGGCCACGCGCGCCCATAGCCAGCTCAGCTCAATGAGGGGCTGCGGCAAGTGGAGGACGGGCGCGTGCCGGTATGCCGCCAGCATGCCGGACAGGATCCCCTCACGCTCCTGCGTGACCACGGCGTACCCGCGCGCTGCCCGAGGAACCCACTGGAGAAGGTCTGCCTCGTTCGCAACGACGTGCGTCTCCAGGCCCGCCTCGGCGAGCGGCAGGCGCAGCCTCGCCGCTGGTCCCACCAGGAACGCTCGCCGCGTCCTCAGGGCATGCAGCTTCTCGACCAAAGAGGAGCGTGGCCCTGACGGCAGCAACGGGACTTCGAGCGAGCCCGCCAGCGCGCCCGCGAGGTGAGCTGTCAGTGCGTAGTCGACCGGGTTGTCAGCCGTCGGCCGCGAGAGGTTGATGGGACGTGCGGGCAGGTCTGCGATGACGACGCTGTGGCCGCCCCCGGGCCATCGTCGGAGGAGCGTGTCGGCGGCCTGCCGGGGACTCAGGCCGCGGAGGTCCAGCAGGTCGCGGGGACGCCAGTCGTCAAGGAAGACCCGGCTAGCGCGGGGCAGCGGCTTTGCGGGTTCGGCCAGGAGCACGGGCGCTCCTGACACGGCGCCGAGTGCAGCGGCGAGGAGCACCACGCTCTCGTCATCAGCTAGGATAGCCGTGCGGCCCCTCCCCGTGCCCTGCACCGGCTAGTCTTCCCATTCCGCGGCGAGGTAGTCGTCCATGGTGCGCCGGCGGACCATGGCCAGGTAATCCAGCATCTCCTTCTCTATCGCTGGCTCTAGCTCACGCGGTTCATGCCTCCCCAGCAGCTCCCGCACCCGCTCCCGCGCCAAGTCCAACGCCGTCTTCGACCCCTTGCTCTCCCAGACTTCCCTGCTCTCCCTCCGCAGCAACCTCGGTAGATAATGCTCCCGCCGGTAGTGCCGAGCCGTGTGCAACTGGTCCAGATAGTGGCCTTGCCAGCCCACCTCTTTGATCAGCTCCAGAGCCAGGGTCTCTTCGCTCACTTCGATCCCCCGCGCCAGCCTCAGG
>Ga0315277_10010149_pt1 | contig 11960 bp, 11 predicted proteins | sample YL17G05_15_MG_FD_203695 | JGI IMG/M metagenome (GOLD analysis project Ga0315277, IMG submission 203695) | Sediment microbial communities from Yellowstone Lake, YNP, Wyoming, USA - YL17G05_15 | ecosystem: Environmental > Aquatic > Freshwater > Lake > Sediment | place: USA: Wyoming | collected... | reverse complement strand
GACGGGTGCGGTAAGCGGCAGCGGTTCCTGGGATGTCGGCGGCCTGGTGGGATACAACGGTTACGGCAATATCAGCGATTGCTATTCGACGGGTACGGTCAGCGGCACTGGTTATGTCGGCGGTCTGGTGGGATTCAACAAAAGCAGCAGTAGTAGTTTCATCAGTATCATCAATTGTTATTCGACGGGTGCGGTGAGTGGTTCTTCCTCTGTCGGCGGTCTGGTGGGATACAAAGAATGGGGCAGTATCAGCAATTGTTATTCAACGGGTTCTGTCACCGGCAGAGATGATTCATGGGGTGTCGGCGGTCTGGTGGGAAGCAACGTCGGCATTATCAGCAATTGCTATTCGACGGGTGCGGTCAGCGGTCCTCGGCTTGTCGGCGGTCTGGTGGGATATAACGAGGGCAGTAGTATCAGCCACTGCTATTTTCTTATCACCAGCGGGCCGGATAACGGTTACGGAACACCGCTTTCAGATGAAGAAATGAAACAACAGAGCAGCTTTGTCGGCTGGGATTTTACGAATGAAACGGCCAATGGGACAAATGATTATTGGCGAATGTGTGTCGATGGGGTTGATTATCCGCGGCTGAATTGGGAATCGATTGCCGGGGATTTTATGTGTCCAGATGGGGTGAATGTGGAAGATTTAGATTACTTTCTCCAACGGTGGCTTTTGGGTGACTGCACTTTAGACAATAATTACTGTGGCGGAGTGGACATCAACGGTTCCGGTGCTGTTGACTTCGTGGACTTTGCGATATTCGCACAACACTGGCTTGAGGGTATTTAATACTACAGCGCAAAATACATACACTTTGGTTGTTTGTTTTAAGGCTTTCTATTAAATCTGGGGACAGGCGTATCGATTTTAGATTCCACCTCCGGCGGACAAATGGCGGGACTTCTAATTTACGATTTTCGATTGAAAGAGAGATTGCTTCGCTCCTTCGACTCCCTCGACTTTGCTCCCCACTTCGCCCTAAACGGCAGGGCTTCGCGGGGCAGACCCTTCTTCGCTATCGCTACGAAGGGCGGGCAACCCCGCCTTAAAAGGCGGAGCTAACCAGACCTGAGCCATTCAACAAATTTTGCAAGGCCTTCTTCGATTGTAGTTTTGGGCTTGTATCCCAGTTCTTTGGCGGCTTTTGATATGTCAGCCCAGGTTTTTTCCACGTCACCCGGCTGGTCGGGCAAATATTCTCTTGTCGCCTTTTTGCCAAGGGCCTTTTCGATTTTATTGACCAGGTCATTTACGCTTATCGGACTTGCATTGCCGAGATTGTAGATATTGAATCCGTGACTCGTGGTTTGTGGTTCGTGGTTCGTGAGGTGATTGATTGCTGCAACTGTGCCGTCAATTATGTCATCAATATACGTAAAGTCACGCATCATACTGCCGTCGCCGTAAATCGGTATTGGCTTACCCTGCTCGATGAGCCGGGCGAATTTATGGATTGCTAAATCCGGCCTCTGCCGAGGACCATAGACAGTGAAAAAACGAAGGCACGTCACGCAAATCCCATAAAGATAATGGTAAGTATAGCAGATAAGCTCACCCGCCTTTTTCGTCGCGGCATACGGCGAAATCGGAAAGTCAACATTATCGTCCTCTGAAAACGGGACCTTCTTGTTGTTGCCATAGACGCTTGAGCTTGAGCCGAAAATGAACTTGCCGACCTTATGTTTTTTCGCCGCTTCGAGCAATGCCATTGTCCCGTTTATATTGACATCGGCATACAGCAGCGGCTGCGCAATCGATGGCCGCACGCCAGCTCTGGCTGCCAGGTGTATGATTATTTCCACCCCTTCCCCGACCGTCTTGTCCATCGCGCCGGCGTCGCGGATGTCGGCCTCAATCAATCGAAACTTCTTGTTCTTCAAACACCCGGTAATATTTTGCCTTTTGATTCGCGGCTCGTAGAAGTCGTCGAAATTATCGACCCCGACCACCTCCCGGCCTTCAGCAAGAAGACGCTCGCTTAGATGTGAACCGATAAAACCCGCCGCCCCTGTCACCAATACCTTCATTCGACCTCGCTGATTATAAAAACTTCCCCCCTTTCTGTCTTCGACAGAAGACAAGGGGGGCAAAATCTTATAGCTTCTCCACTTATTTATGCCGAATGGATAATGACCGCTCCGGCAGCCAAAATGATTACAGCGATAACTCTGATGAGTATGTTTGATTGTCTCTGATACCAGTCTATAATTGTCCCCGCCCTCTGTGACCCTAACATAAATGTCACTATCCCCGATACCAGAAACAGGACCCCGAATACGATTATCACCCAGCTAATATCGCACTCGCGTGCCCCGAGCAAAAACACTACTGCCATCGCGAGTCTTATCAAGCCGGCCAAGTATATCAGCTTGCCCTTTTTGAAAAATCCCGCTATTTGCTTTGAGATGCCCGGCTTGAGCAGATACACAACCCCCACAACAACCAACACTATGCCAAAACCCTGAATAACAAGTGCCATCAGTCTATTCCTCGCTTTCTCGAAACTGCCTGCATTGATTAGCCGGCCGCTGGACCGCGCCCGATGCTGTGATACTCAATTCCTGCGTTTCTAACTACATCGCCGTCGTAGAGATTTCGACCGTCAAATATCACCGGCTTTTTTAGTTTTTTCGCAATAATATCAAAATCCGGATTCCGGAATTCCTGCCAGTCCGTAAAAATAATAAGTGCATCGGCGTCATCGAGGGCATCATATCCATTTTGGAAGATTTCGATTTTGCCGCCCAAAGCCGCCGTCACTGCCGGCCCCGCCTCAGGGTCATAAGCCCTTACCTTCATTTTCCAGCCGAGAAATTTCTTTATGCACTCAATCGCCGGCGACTCCCTGATGTCATCGGTCTTTGCCTTGAATGCCAGCCCCCAGACAGCCAGCACAGTCTTATTTTCTCTGCCGTTGAAGTAGTCCTTGATGCGCTTCGCGAACCGCTCCCTCGCATCCGTGTTCACCTGATAGACCGCCTTTGCTATCGCCGTCTCGACTCCGCAGCTTGCACCGGTATGTATCATCGCCCGAATATCTTTCGGCAGACAGCTTCCCCCAAACCCTACGCCCGGGAATAAAAACGCCGACCCAATCCGTGAGTCGCTGCCGATGCCTTGTCTTACAAGCTCCACGTCCGCGCCGAGCTTCTCGCACATCGCCGAAATTTCATTCATCGCCGAGATTCTCGTCGCCAGCATCATATTCGCTGCGTACTTTGCCATCTCAGCGGAAGCCGGGTCCATAAATAAAATCCTGCTGCTCTTTCGCATAAATGGACTGTACAACTGCCTCATCAGCTTTTGGACGGTCGGATTTGTTGTCCCGATGATTATCCTGTCCGGACTCATAAAGTCCTCGACCGCCGCGCCCTCTTTTAGAAACTCCGGATTGCTGACGTAATCGAAAGGCGCTTTGCTTTTCGACTTTATGGTCTCTGTCACCTTCTTGTGTGTCCCCACGGGCACCGTGCTCTTTGTTGCGATAATCCGGTACTCGGTCAGGTTCTCTGCAATCCCCGATGCCGCCGAAAGTATCGCCGATATGTCTGCTGACCCGTCCTCAGCCGATGGGGTCCCGACCGCAAGAAAGATTATCACCGAATTGTCCACGCCGTATTTAAGGTCGGTCGTGAACTGTAATCTGCCGAGCTTTTCGTTGTGCTTGACCATTTCACTGAGCCTGGGCTCATAAATCGGCGCCTCCCCGTTTTTAAGGTTCGCAATCTTCTCGCTGTCGCTATCGACGCACACGATGCTGTTGCCGGCCTCCGCCAGGCACGCCGCCGTCACCAGCCCCACATATCCGACCCCGACCACGCAAATCTTCATTCGACTGTCTCCCGTTGTTCAATTGTACGGTTCGTTACGTTTTGAATCTCATTATTCCCTGTGCCTGTCGCAGTAAAGAATCAACCGCATCATTCGACAATCTCTACCATATCAATATCTATCTCCACGCTTGCCGCCTGGCCGAGCATATCAACCTGCAGAACCAGCCGTGTGGCGTTCTTGGCCCTCACAATCAGACCCTGCAATTCCATCAAAGGCCCCGCCACAACCCGGCATCGCTGCCCCTCCTTCAGATACTTGTGCGGCACCAAAGGAGCACCGGCCATGAGCGCCTGTTCAATCTGCACTAACTCACTAATGAATTTCTGCTGGTCTTTTACCGCAATTATATTCGCCACGCGATTGGTCCGCAGCGCTTCAAGCCGTGCATTTTCCTCGCCGGTGAAAAACAGATATCCGCCGAACAAAGGCAGCAGCGACCGTATCGTCCGCTGGCTTTTCCGCTGGACCTTCCACGTCATCGGAAGAAAATAACTTACGCCTTTGCCAATCAAATCGTGCGCAAGCGCCTTTTCGTTTCTGCTTCTGGTGTGCGCAACCCACCATCGACCGGCAAAATCGCGTATCGATTTCGCCTCAGGCCAGACAATGGGTGGATTTTCATTTACCTTAAGCAATCCTGTTCCTCCCTGCGTTCACTTTTCGCTCTGCCCCCTGCCCCGACCCGTAAAATTTAAGGACCATCTTGCCCACGTATTCAATCTGCCCCTCCGTCAGCTCCGGGTAAATAGGCAGCGACAGGACCTCTCCGCACAACCTCTCGGCGACCGGCATATCGCCTTGCCGATAGCCAAGGTCGCTGAAGCATTCCTGCAGATGTAACGGCTTCGGATAAAACACCGCCGACCCAATCTGGTTTTCTCCCAGGAACTTCTGCAGCTCATCCCTTCTGGGCACGGTGACGGTGTATTGATTATATGTGCTGAAATTGTTCGAGGCGGCCTTCGGCCTCGCAACCGGCGAATCCGCGAAAATCTCATCATATAAAGCCGCAATTCGCCTTCGCTTTTCGTTCCATTCGTCTAAATACTTGAGCTTTACGTTAAGAACCGCCGCTTGAATCGAGTCAAGCCGAAAGTTCCCGCCGATTACCTTGTAGAAATATCGCGGACTTTGGCCGTGGTCCCGAAGGATTTTAATCTTCTCCGCAAGTGTTTTACTGTTGGTAGTCACCAGCCCGCCGTCTCCGAACCCGCCGAGGTTCTTCGTCGGATAAAACGAAAAACATCCGCAGTCACCGAAATTCCCGCACTTGGTCCCATCCTGACTTGCCCCTATCGCCTGCGCCGCATCTTCTATAACCGCAAGTTCGTACCGCCCGGCAATCTCCATAATCGGCTTCATTTGTGCCATTTGTCCGAACAAGTGCACGGGAATAATCGCCCGCGTCTTTTCGGTTATCTTCTCTTCGATTCTCCTGGCGTCGATATTGTAGGAATCCGCCTCAACATCGACAAAGACCGGCCTTGCGCCGACCCTCGCGATGCAGCCCGCCGTCGCAAAAAATGTAAAAGGGGTGGTTATGACCTCGCTGCCCGGCCCCATTCCCATCGCCATTAAACCGGCAATGAGCGCATCCGTTCCGCTTGAGACCCCAATAGCGAATTTACTGCCGCAGTAAGCGGCAATCTTTCCCTCAAATTCCGCTACCGCCGGCCCAAGCGCAAACAACTGGCTCTCGCAGACCTCGCTTATCGCCCGCAGGGCTTCGCTTTTATATGTTGCGTACTCGGCCTTCAAGTCCAAAAACGGAACCTGCACCAAAACCCCTTTCAAACACCGTCTCAACGGTCCAAAATTGCACTTGCGCTTTCTGAACCGTCGATGGAAAATTGCAAATCGACAATCAATTCAACTTGGGCAATTAGTTTAGACCCCCACGCTCAAAATGTCAAACCAATTGACCTCTTATACTGCGACTAATTTCTCTTGACTATTGCCTCTCTTTTGTCTAACATTAACACTGCCCGTGTGCAGTACTGCCGATGTAGTTAGGAGATAGAATGGTTAAATCAGAATCTGTACCAGCCCAGGCACGCACCATAGGTGTCCTGTTCACCTGTATTGGCAGACGGGTTTCCTTGCTCAACAGCTTCCGCCGCGCAGCCAGGCAGCTAAAGATAAATGCCTTGTTTTACGGCACCGACACCACCCCCCTAAGCTCCGCCCTTCAGCTCTGCGACAAAGGTTTTCTCGTCAAGCCCACCACGCATTCCGGCTACATCAAAGAAATTCTCACAATCGTCAAAGCCAACAACGTAAAATTGCTCGTCCCCACCGTTGACCTGGACCTCAAGCTCTTGTCCGACAACAAGCCGAAATTCTCCGCAGTCGGCTGCCGCGTTCTTGTCTCGTCTCCGGATGTTGTGGACATCTGCCAGGACAAAAGGCGAACTTACAAGTTTTTGCGTAAGAATGGTGTCGATACCCCGGTTACTATGAGCATATCCGCTGCGATTTCCAAACGCAAACTCACCTGGCCCTGCTTCCTTAAACCCTGGGATGGCTACGCCGGCAGGGGCAACGCCGTCGTAAATAATCGCCGCGAATTGAAATTGCTCGCCAAGAGAATACCCAACGCCATTTGTCAGCAGTATATCAAAGGGACTGAGCACACCTGCGATGTCTATGTTGACTTCGGTATGAAAGTCCGCTGCGTCGTTCCCCGCAGGCGCATCGAAATCAGGGCAGGCGAGATAAGTAAGGGCCAGGTTGTAAAGAACCGCCGCATTATGAACCAGGCCGCAAAATTGGTCGAGACACTCGGCGCAGGCCCGGGCGTGATAACACTACAGCTATTCTTAACCGAAAATGGCGGCGTCAAATTCATCGAGATAAATCCTCGCTTCGGCGGCGGCGTCCCACTCTCAATCAAAGCCGGCGCCGACTTCCCCAGGTGGATTCTGCAGGAGCTGCTCGGCAAATCGCCCAGCATCCGCTTCGATGGATTCGAGGATAATCTGATTATGCTTCGCTACGACAGCGAAGTCTGGCTGCAAAATCCCAAATCGTAAATCTCGCAGATCCCCTGTCATCCGGCGTAAAAATTGAAAATTGAAAATTGCAAATTGAAAATCACTTACGTGGTTACCGTCAAATATTCCGTTTTTTCACTAAACCTCATCGCCCCTTCATACGCCGCCGGAACAAGTATTGTCTCACCCGCCTTGAATTCCACCGCCTTTGCCTCTGTCCCCGCAATCACCCCACGTCCTGATATAATGATAAGCGTCTTCATTTCGCCTGGTGCAAAGAATATCTCGCTGCCTTTGCCTTGATGGCCTTTATCAACCTTGAAAAATTCGCAGTCAACCAAGCGTCCCGCCGTTGTTACCGCAAGCTCATCGCCGCTCGTTCCAAAGTGTATGCTTTCGAGCGCCTCCTCGATGTGTAACTGTCTCGCTTTGCCGCTTTCGTCAACCCTGTTCCAGTCAAAAACCCGATAGGTCGTATCGGAAGGAGTTTGAATCTCCGCCAATAGTATCCCCGCGCCGATACTGTGTGCCGTGCCCGCGGGAAGATAGTGACATTCGCCCGCCTTGACGGGCAGTTTTACCAGCATCTCCGCAACGTTGCCCCTCTTTATCGCCTCAGCGAATTTCTCTTTTGTAACGCCTTTCTTAAGCCCCTTGTAAATCACCGCACCCGGCGCCGCAGCTATGATATACCAGCACTCGGTCTTTGGCTCTCCCTTGCCCAATCGCTGGCAGGTTTCTGTATCCGGGTGGACCTGCACACTCAGCACGTCCTCAGCATCAAGAAATTTTATTAGCAGCGGAAAAGGCCTGGATAAATCTTTGTCTCCCATTATCTCTTTCGGATATTTTCCAATCGCCCAGCCGATAGTCCGCCCCGCAAGTTCGCCGTTTGCAATTACGGATTTATCCGCCGTTCGTGTGGCGGATTTGTCCTCCGGCAAATCCGCAAGCTCCCAGCTCTCGCCGATTTTTTCACCCGCAGGTATATCCTTACCGAAGACCTCTCGCAGCTTTTGTCCGCCCCAAATCCGCCGCTTGTATATCGGCTGAAACTTCAATGGATACGCTTTCATACCGTGTATTTTAATCACCTGCCCCCTCGTTGTCCACATCGCAAAATGCCATTTCTCTTGACTTGCAAGGAAAGAATCTGTATCATTAAATTTGTAATTTGCTCAACAACCGGGACAGAGTCTTTCAGGAGGCAGAAAATGAAAAGTTATTCAATTCTCGTATTACTGATAATTGCCTTATTGTCAGTGACCACCGCAGACGCTAAATACAGCGGCGGCAGCGGAACAGAACAAGACCCGTACCTGATTTATACATCAGAGCAAATGAATACAATTGGAGCTAATCAGGATGACTGGGGCAAGCACTTCAGACTTATGGCCGATATCGACCTTTCCGCATACACCGGCACACAGTTTAATATTATTGGAAGATATTTTGGCTCGAATGACCCACGCAATAAGCCTTTTTACGGCGTTTTTGACGGCAGCGACCATAAGATTTCCAACTTCACCTGGACTTCTTACGATATAAACTACGTCGGGTTGTTTGGATACCTTGGTGGCCCCGGCCAGATAAAAAACCTCGGGATGGAGAATGTAAATGTCAAGGCCGGAAACGGAGATGATGTCGGCGGGCTGGTGGGATATAATTACTCCGGCACAATAACCAACTGCTATTCGACAGGTAAGGTTTTGGGGACTGATGATGTCGGCGGACTGGTGGGAGAGACATTGGGCGGTTCGTTAACTGATTGCTATTCGGCAAGCAGGGTTTGGGGAGTTGACTGTGTTGGCGGACTGGTGGGAGAAAACTGGGGTAGCACGATAACCGACTGCTATTCGACGGGCGGAGTTTCGGGAACCAAGTATGTCGGTGGGCTGGTGGGAAAGAACTGGTGGACGACCACGGGAATAGCACACTGCTATTCGACAGGTAGTGTTTCAGCGGCGGACCGCCGTGTCGGCGGGCTTGTGGGAGACAACTATCATAGCACGATAACCTACTGTTATTCGAGAGGTGCCGTTTCGGGAAACTATGAAGTCGGCGGGCTGGTGGGAGAGAACTATTCCGCTATGATAACTGATTGCTATTCGACAGGCAGTGTTTCGGCGGGTTGGAATGGAGGCGGCGGGCTGGTGGGGTACAATGGTTATGACAGCGTGATAACCGACTGCTATTCGACGGGCGGAGTTTCGGGAACCGAGTATGTCGGTGGGCTGGTAGGACAAAATGTTAGCACGATAATCGACTGCTACTCGATAGGCAGCGTTTCGGGAACTATAGATGTTGGTGGGCTGGTGGGCTGGGACTCTGGAGGACAGATATGGGATTCCTTCTGGGATAAGCAGACTTCCGGCCAATTGACAAGTGCCGGCGGGATACCTAAAACCACAGCCGAAATGAAAACAAAAAGCACCTTTACCGATGCCGGCTGGGATTTTGTGAATGTCTGGCATATATGTGAAGCAACAAATTATCCGAGATTGCGCTGGCAGATACTGGCTGGAGATTTCCTCTGTCCTTATGGCGTTGACTTCACAGACTTTGCGGTCTTGGCTTCAGCGTGGCAAAGCAAACCAACCAGCACGAATTGGAAGCCGGCTTGTGACATCTCCCAGCCCAAAGATAATTTTATCGATGAACTTGATTTAGCTATCTTTTGTGAAAACTGGCTGGAGGAAAGATAGCGGATAGAATTTTCAATTTACGATTTTCGATTTACGATTTTTGTGGGTTGGACGCACGATGCACGACGAACTGCGAGTCACGGGTTATCCGAGAAACTCTCCGATTCCTTCCGCAATCGCTTCTGCGAGCCGGTCTTGAAACGCGCTATCCCTCAAAAGTGCCGCTTCCTGATAATTCGATATATACCCTAATTCTACCAGAACCGCCGGCCCATCCGTGTAAATCAGGACCTTGTAATCCGCCTGTCGAATGCCCTGGTTATCCAGGCCGGTTTTTGCCATTTCTCTTGCTATTGCAGTTGCCGCCTGCCGCGCTGCCCAAGAGGCAGACCTTGCCACATATATCGTAAATCCCCGCAGGGAGCTTTTCTCGGATGAGTCGCTGTGGATGCTTACAAAAAGGCCTGCGCCGTTTCGATTTGCTGTCGCCGCCCGTTCCTCAAGCTCGATAAAGTAGTCGCTCTCCCGCGTCATTACAACCTTAAGTCCTCGCTGCCGCAGCAGTCGCCCAACTTTCGCAGCCACCTGCAGGTTGACTATTTTTTCATAGTAGCCCGTGCAGCTTGTCGCTCCGGGGTCCTGGCCGCCGTGCCCGGCATCAATAACAACACAGCCAGATACCTTTGTTGGCGGACGCACAGTTGTTGTAGTAGTGGTCCGCATCGCGGCCCGTATCTGCGCTTCAAGCGATTCGGAGACATACAGCACGCCGCTAATTGACTCGACCCTTCCTGTTGGGCCAATCGGCTTGGTATTTACATAGACCTGGCCCCCCGAATAGGTGAAAATCAGAACCGTGTTTGCCGAATTCTTCAATACAACGTGCGTGTCGGCTGCGTCCGTCATCCTCAAGCCGAGATTGTTCGCGAGTTGTTGGACGCTGATGGTCCTCTCAGAGGGTATTAGCCCACCTGGGCCGGTCACCTGTGGCCCCTGGCAGCCGATAGTTCCAAGACCGGCCGCTGCGAGTAAGAATGCTGCTTTGAATCGTGCGCACATATTAGTAAAACTTTATCGGCAGTTCCCGCCTTTTTCCTTTTGCCTTTTTGCTTTTAACTTGTGTCCGCCATTACGTCCGGCGGATGTTCTCTGCAGCTAAATCACAAAACTACCAGATACAATCCATGAACCACGAGTCACGAAAATCCAGCATCGAGCATCGAGTATCCAGCATCGAGCTATCTAATCACGCACACTGCGGACACAAACCCTCCAGCCGGACCTGCTGGCGCCGGATAATAAAGCCCTTGTGTGGACTTTTGACCATAGGTAGTGACATTTCCGTCAGGCAGCTTGTCTCACCGCAGCTTGTGCACGTAAAATGCGGGTGACACTGTCTTTTGCTGCAATGGTCGGCTAACTCAAAATGCTGTGCCCTTTCGTCTATAAACGCCCTGTGCACCGCCCCGGCCTTGAACAAACTTCCCAGTGTTCGGTAAATCGTAACTTTATCGAGTCGCTTTCCGCCCAACCTTCTCGCAATTTGTTCCTGCGTTAATGGCCTCCTTGCCTTCATTAGTATTTTCAGTATCGCTACCCTGCAGTCTGTGCAGTAGAGCTTCGCCGCCTTCAGCATCCCGCGGGCCCGAAAATCCGGATTTGCCTTCATAATTTCACCATAAAATTTTAGTCGTGAGTGTGCGCCTCGTCGTCTTGCCCCGTCCCTCTCACAAACAGCATCGGAAAAACTATATCGCTGAAACAGCACGGCAGCCACACAGCTATAAAAAGGACAACAAGCATCCCGGTAATCATCGACATCGTAAATTCGCTGTGCGTATTCATCATAATATGTGCCGCCGATGCCCATGTGCTTATCAGTATATGGCCTGCGTGCGGAAATTTTGTGCGCGGCAGAAAAAACGCTATCAGTATCCCCAGTATCGCCGCCGGATTGACAATATACCATTCCTCGATAAAACCAATGTGAATTTTCGGTTCATAGTGCTGATGCTGTTCGCCTATAATTTCAGCTTCGTTATTATGCAGACCACCGTGCACTTGCGCTTCGGTTGGGATTGCCACGCCGAGGATACTTTCACCGAAAAACGGAATAATCGAATCGCTCAAAGTCGCCGTGCCTACCGCTCCGCAATATCCGACAAGCAGCACTATGATAAAGCCCTTTGTTTTTTCGTGCAGTCGAAATAGCGATGCAGTTACTATTGCCGAAAGCGCTACGTGAGCCGGATGGAATACATAAAATAGGCGGTAAGTCGTCTGTTCGCTTTGGTTCCTGAAAAGCAGCATCAACACTACCCCCGTCACCGCCCCAAACAACGTAAACGGCGAGTGTGCTTTCAGCTCCCTGAAAATGCCGATAAGCTTGCCTGCCATTTTTCTTCACTGCTCCAAAATAGTTCTCTAACTTTACAGAGCACAAACTACTAAATCTGCAACTAAGTTGCAAATGTTTTTTTG
>Ga0315277_10010148_pt1 | contig 11960 bp, 12 predicted proteins | sample YL17G05_15_MG_FD_203695 | JGI IMG/M metagenome (GOLD analysis project Ga0315277, IMG submission 203695) | Sediment microbial communities from Yellowstone Lake, YNP, Wyoming, USA - YL17G05_15 | ecosystem: Environmental > Aquatic > Freshwater > Lake > Sediment | place: USA: Wyoming | collected... | reverse complement strand
GGTCAAATGGTTGATTGCTTTAAGCCTCAGGCAGGAGATATTATTACGATGAGTGTTGAATGCTTTACTGCCGCAAGAAGTACGAATACCTATGCTACTGTTACAACCGGTTCTAATCAGTTAGTTTGGGCTTCTGGTGGTGTCGGTATTCAGAATGCGGCTGGTGTTTTCAAATATCTAGCAACGGATTATTTCTCAATTGGTTCGGGTAGTGTAATTGGTTCTACTCAACGACAGACCGCCTACAGAGTACAATGTCTGTTTAACTAGGTTTGGTCATAATTAATTAAACAAGGAGGATGTATAAAAATATGAAAGTTCCTACGAATGTATTGCATTTTGCAGGTGAAAAAAATTTAGCTCCTTATAGCATGTTCTATGATTATTACAATCAATATCGTGCTGGTAATGGTGCTAAAGTCGAATTCTCCAAGACTGATGACAAGGGTAATCCGATCAGTTTTGAGGAAAAAGAGGCGTTGATGAACGCTGCTCTGAAACGAGAAATTCTTCGTGTTTCCAGTATTCAGAATTTTGCAGAGTTTCCTCTTGAGGCGTGGGTTACTAATCCTATGCTTTCTTGGGCAACTTTTGCTGTTGTAAGTGCAATGATTGATATGATTCTACCCGAATCTATTATCGATACTATTGGTGCTTATGCTGAAGTTCGGACTATTGGTTGGGGTGATACGGCTGTGTTTGATGTTGAACCTCGTGATTTGTTTGTTGTGTCTAAGGCAGGTCATGGGCAACGTTCAACGGAAGTTCACAAGCAGTTTAGGGGTACGATTTCGATTACTCCTGTGATGCATGAATTGACTGTTGCTGTAAGTCTTTACAAAGTGCTGGCAGGCCAAGAATCATTGGCAACTTTTGTTTCTAAGGTTGTTCGTTCGTTGGAAACCGAATTGTCAACAAATGTCTACGATGCCTTTGCATCCGCCGCCGCTGCATTGCCTACAACTGCTACTACTGGTTTACAAGTAGCGGGTTATTCTCAAGCAGCATTGGTTCGATTGTGTCAACAAGTAACTGCTTGGAATCAGGGTGCAAAAGCTGTAATTATGGGTACTCAATTGGCATTAGTTAATGTATTGCCCGATGATGGTAATTACAGATATTTTCTTGAGGATGATTACATGAAATTAGGATTCGTAAAATCCGCCTTCGGATTCGACGTAATTGCCCTTCCGCAAGTAGCTGATCTCGTCACGCCCTTTGGGTTGCGTCTAGCTAATGAAAGACTCTGGATTTTATCTCCGTCTTCACAAAAATTGATCAAGGTTGTTCTCGAAGGTTCTACTCTTAGTAATACTGATAGTACTTTCGCTAACGCAAACATGCTCCAGAAGTCCAGTATGTACAAGAGTTGGGGCGCGGGCGTAGCTACGAATTCTGTGGCCGGTGTGTTGACAATTTAGATAGTATTTATCCTATTATATAGTTTGCCTATTGACAAATTTATAAAAGTATGATAAAATGATAAATTAGGTGGATAGATAAATTTGATCAATTTATCGACAAGATAACCTTTCTATCTTCCACCTAATATATTTATTTAGAAAGGAAATTTTATAAGAAAGGATTATATAGATGCCAAACAAAATAAATTTTGAAGAAGCAAAAGAAAGAATTTATAAAGTTCACGGAAATAATATTGAATTATTAGAATATATAAAATTTACTGATCCTAAATCTAAATTTTTATGTAAAAATATTGATTGTAATTATATTTGGTATACTAGTGCTAAATCGGTTGCCAATGGTTGTGGATGTAAACTATGTGGATTTAAAAAATCAGCGGATTCAAATCGTCATACTGTAGAATACATTCGAATATATTTAAAAAATTTTAATTGTGAGCTTATAAATAATAATTATATTAATAATGAAATACCAATCATGATTAAATTCGAATGTGGGCATATATATTCAATTAGATTTGGTGGATTTGTAATGGGAAGACGTTGCCCTATTTGTGCTAAAGAAAAAGTAATTAATTTTCATAAACTTTCATTTGAAGAAATTTTAAATGATATGAAAGAACATAATTTAGAATTTATTGATTTTCCAAATGGTTATAAAAATGTTGAATCTCATATAAGATATGTTTGTGAAAATGGTCATATTACAGACAAAATGTTAATGTCTTTTCGTAGAAGCAATCGCTGTAAACTATGTGTTAGAGAAGAGAGAAGGCAGGCTATATTAGGAAAAGGGCATCATAATTGGAAGGGAACTGGAAAACTTCGTGTTCTTTTGATGAAAGATATAGGCGAGTGGAAAAAAGAATCAATGAAAAATTGTGATTATAAATGTGTGATTACACACGGATCATTTACTCATATTCATCATTTATATAGTTTTAACAAAATTATAAACGAAGCATTGATTGATTTGGGATTAATTAAAAAAGTAAAGACAGGCGATTATTCACAAGAAGAATTATTGTCTATAGTTTCCAAAGTACAAGAATTACATAAGAAATATCCTTTGGGTATTTGCTTGCGTAAAGATGTACATCGTTTATTTCACAAAATTTATTCAACAACAAATTTTACACCTGAAAATTTTTATGATTTTAAACAAAAAATTGATTCAGGTGAAATAACAATATAAGGAGAACAAAATGACTAAAAAATCGCAAATTGCGGAAGTCCCGACTAATGCTTCAGTTGAAGATAATGTTGGCAACAATAGAATAGTACAAGGGGAAGTAGTAATGCACATGGTAGAAGGTTCAACAACAATGGGTGGTGGCGCTGTTTCTGGTACTTCACCTGATGAATTACTCAGATTAATTCAATATCTACAACAGCAAATTGAAGCATTAAAATCTACTCCAAAAGTAGAAATCGTAGAATCTCCAAAAACTCAAGACTACGAACTTGAAGAAGATGATGAATTTGACAAAATAGAAATTCGTCCAGATACTTATGTCAAAGTAATGTCTCTTTGTCCGTATCCTCTAAACCTGAGTACAAAATTTGGTGGTAAAGGAAAATTATTCGCCTTCTCCTCGTTTGGCGCAACTAAGAGGATCATGTATTCGGATTTAGTAGAAATCCTCGAAAATCACGAACGATTTTTAAAAGAAGGATTTTTTATTATTTTAAATCGTGCTGTTGTACGTAAAAACGGACTTGATGAAGTTCATTCTAAAATTCTTACTAAAGAAAAAATAGAACAAATACTTGATGGCAAAAATAGTTCTGAAACTGTCAGTTTATTTAAATCTTGTAATAGGACGCAACAGGATTTTATTATTCAAATGCTTGTAGATCGTATGATTGGTGGTCAAGAAGTTGACTTGAACTTAATAGATAAACTTTCTCGCGCCTCTGGTATTAAAATTCAAGAGAAATATGAAACTACTAAAGAATTTATTGATTCTTTGAATATCAAGAAAGAAGAATAAATATGAAAAATTTGATTAAAGGAGGTCAAATATATGACAACGAATTCTAGCGAAATCTTCGACCTCTTTATGCTACTCGTATCTGATTACAAATTAGATACAATTTATATGACTTCTGGAAGTTCAGCCTTTTCCAATTATCTTCAGCCTTGGCTTTTCTTCTCAATAGGAGAGTTTGAGACTGTTTGCAATCAAAGTTTAGATTATAATACTGTAACTCAAATTTTTACTGAAACCTTAACGTTGGATAACCAAATGATATTAGCTCAGGTCATGGTAAGATATTGGCTCCAAAAACAAATGCAAGATGTATTGCAAATGAGATTGCACATTCAGGATAAAGATTTTCGGACGTTTGCAGAAGCAAACAATTTAAAAGAAAAGCAAAATGCTTATAATTCTAAGCGAGAAGAAATTTCACAACTAATACAGGATTATGGTTATAATAAAACTATAAATTGGACTGATTGGAAAGCACAAGTCTTTGATTAGGAGGGTTTAATGGGATATACTTATTATACAAGTGCATCGCCTGTTACATTTTACTCGCCTAAACAGGTATGGACAGATTCTTTCAATTCATTATTGGATCAGGAATTTTACAATGCATCCGATGTTTTTACCATAAAAGAAGAAACATATTTTGCTTCTGGTAGTTATATAAATGTTGATGTAAGAATCAATACAACAACTGAACCAGGAACAAATATAAAACTTGGTGATGATTTTAAAACATTATTATTTCAATCCTCACATCCAACAGTTGCAATAGGTCAAAAATTTTATTTTGATCAAAATTATTGGTTAATTACCAATACGACTTTTATAAAAAGTTTAGTGACAAGTGCAATTGTACGTAGATGCAACAATATTTTGAGATGGGTAGATTTGTCTGGCAATCTTTACAGTGAGCATTGCTATATTGATTACAAACCAACAACTCCCGATAATCGCAATAGAACTGATCCGATTATTCCAATGGGAACAATTCATGTTTTTTCTCAATTAAATAATAACACTCGTACAATTCGAGAAGATCAGCGTTTTCTATTTGGGAATACGCAACAATGGGTTAGTTATAGAATTTATGGCGGTGGGTTAGTAAATTTTAATAATCTTCAAACTGTAACTAATACTTCAGCAAAAATACTTGAAATGGGTATGGGAAAGAATTATGTTAACGAAACCGATGATAATCTTATCTTGGGAATTGCTGATTATTATAAATATGTTGTTTCGGCTGGTTCTTCTATTATAAATAATATTCAAGTTTTGCCGAATATGTTTGATATTCTCGAAAGTGGTAGTCAAGTTTATTCTTGCTATTTGATGAGTGGCACTACCCCATTATCAGACGTATTTACTTTTGCTGTTAGCGGAAGTGTTCCATCTTCTTATTATTTATTGAATTCTGTCGATGGAAATCATTTTTCTGTTAATAATGTTAAATTATATACGAATAGCCCATTATTAATAGATTGTGTAAGCGGTGCAAATAATAGACAGGTATCTTTAAACCTGCGTGGAGCGTGGTAGTATGAGCGGTAGCCCTGTTAGAATCTCCTCGGCTCGTCAATTAAATTATTCAGAGGGAATCCCTGATAATCTTATCCCCACAATTGGATATTTAGATAATTTAGGAAGCCCATTTAAAAAATGGCTTTCTATTTATGCTGGCGAATTAAATGTTGAAACTCTTGTGGCGCAAGATACAATTGCAACCATAGGAGGTAGAATTTTAGTTGGCCCTACTACAATACTTACATCCGATCTCCCTTCCGGTTCTAGTAATGTGTTTTCTAATTTAAATCCTGGGTTTGAAATTGCTGGTAGTGGTGGTTCAGATATATTTGATTCTTGGCAAGAAGCATTAAGTTCTGGTTCGATAGCAAGAAGTGGAAGTTATCCTCATTCTGGTACATATAGTTGTCAAATAACGGGAGGGTCGGCAAGTTTTTCTTCTGTTTTCCAATATTTGACTGTAAACGAAGGGGATAGTTATTATTTAACTCTTTGGGGTAGAGGCGATGGTGTTTCTGCTGGTCAATTTGCTGTTACAGATATAACACATGGGCCAGATTTAATTGTAGGGGGAGGTATAACTTCTACTGCCTGGACTCAAAAGTCGGGGAGTTTTGTTATTCCTTCTGGTTGTAGTAGTATAAGGTTAATTTTATATCAAGCGATTGGTGTTGCGGCTACGATTTTTTGGGATGATGTGGCACTTTATCGTGGCGTACTTAAAGTTAAACATAATGAAATGGTTACTGGAGATATAGTTTATTTAGAAAATAGTAGCAAAGTAGAATTTATGCAAATTACTTCTCCTCCTAGCGGTTCAGGGCCATATGCCTATACTGTGTTTAGAGATTTGGATGGTACAGGAGAAAATGATTGGTATGCTGGCGATGCTGTTTTTAATAGCGGTAGTATAAACGATGGATTTATAGACTTATATAGCGCGCATGGAATTAAATCTGTAAACCAATTTGGCCCTACTATAGCGGGAAATGTTAGAAATTCTATAACATATAATGATTGGATTACAAGGTGGGCTATTGGTAATTTGAATGGTCTTTATGATTATAGTAGTACTACTTGGGGTGCAGCATTTGGTGGTTATGGCAGCGGAAGTGCTAATATTACAATTGATAATGTCAATGGTATACGCCTAAGAAATTATAATCAAACAGTTATTCAGTTAGATAATTCCGGTAGTGCTATAATTGCAGGTAAGTTGAGTATGCCAGGAGCGAGTGGAGCAATAACTATTGGGGTAATTCCCCCAATAAGTGCTTCTGTTGGAACTGGAATATGGATTGATAGAACTGGATTATATGGTTTAAATTCTGGAAGTCCTCAGGCTTATATCGGAAGCGATGGGAATTTTTATGCTGGACTTGGAAAGATAAGAATAGATGCTAATGGGATACAAATTACTGATGTATCTACTACTGTAAGATTCATTCAGTGGGCCTATAATAGCGGATCGGCCTATAATCTCGCTGGATATGTTAGTGGAAATTATTCGGGAAGTTCTAGCCCAACTGCTGCAATGTGGCTTACGGGGTATAGAGATGCAACAAGCCCTTGGCAAATCGCTAATACAACCATCTCGGTTTTTGATATTGAACATAGCAAAGATGCGCGTGTAACTCTTTCTGCTAGTGGAAGTGGAACGGCATTAGATATAACTAGTTTTGATTATATTAATATTCCGAGCGGGAATGTAGGAATTGGATCATCAAATGCAACGCAAAAATTAGTAGTCAATGGTTCTGCTATAGTTTATGGAGATTTTTATACTGTTCCTTGGACAGATTATAGTGGAACTTCTACGGTAGTTGGATGGGCATCTACTACCAATAAATCTATTAAATATAAAAAAGTAGGTAAATTATTATTTTGTCAGTATCATATTGCCGGAACAAGTGGTTCTACTGCTACAACATTTACATTGCCTTATTTGGCTATAGATGCCGGAAATACATATGCGCCTTGCGCGGCGCTAGATAACAGTTTGGTAGTAAATACTCCCATTGCTTTTGCCGGTAATCCAACTGTTCAATTTTATAAAGACTATAACGGAACTGCTTGGACAGCAAGCGGAACAAAAGTGATTGCAGGTGAAATATTTTTTGAAACTGTTTAAAAAGGACACAAAATAAATGACACAAAATGAAATATTTATACCAGGAATTCATTCTCGTCCATTTTCAACCGAATTAAATGCGTATAGTGATTTTTTTGGTGTTGAATGGGATTATGGTGGAAAATTAACCGCACATATTGATAAATTAACTATCGATCAATGGCCTGTAAAAATTGTTGATTTATCTTTTTGGCAAGATACTATTGATTTTAAGAAATTGGCTACAAAAGTACAAGTAGTAGTTTTGAGAGCATTATATGGTAATAAAACTGTTGATTCTAAATTAGATGAATATTATAAAGGCGCAAAAGATAATGGTTTGGCTATTATGCTTTATCATTATTTGAAGCCTGATTTAGATTGGTCAAAACATGCAGATGCTTTCATTGCTATTGAAAAGAATTACCCTAGTTCTTTCATGTGGGCTGATTTAGAAGAAAATGGTGGATTAGGAAAAACAGCCCTTGAAAGTTGGATTAAAAAATATTCCGATAAAGTATTACAATATAAACCTGTTGGATTTTATAGCTCAAAAGGTTTTCTTGATAGTAATTTAGGAAAAACAAATTGGCTTAAAAATCTTCCTTTATGGATTGCTGCTTGGACTACTGCAAGTCAACCCGCCATGCCATTAGAATATATAGATATTACTAATCCTAAAACATGGAAATTATGGCAGTGGTCAAGTAAAGGCGATGGCAAAACATATGGAGTAAGTTCTGCATATATTGATTTGGATCGTTATAATGGTACTATTGAACAATTCAATGCCGAATATAAAACTAATATTAAGGATTTAAATCCTCCTATTCCTCCGCCTCCTCCTGTTGAAGAATTTCCAAAAAGAGTTTCTACTACAACGGGATTAAAAATTAGAACTAGTCCGACTTCTATTAATGATAATAATCTGATTGGTATTGTTAAAGCTGGCACACAATTCGATGCTGTTGGTTTATCTGAAATTGATCCTAATTGGTATAAAATTATAGCATATGCTAATAAAACATATTTTAAGGATGTATAATAATGCAAGATATTTCTGGAAAGATATCTGAACTTGAAAAAGAGTTAGAAGAATTTAAAACAAGACGACAAGATCAATTAACTATTTTTATGGCTAAGAGCGGATTGAATGATTTTCTTGCTGAAACTGATAAGCAAATTGCTTATTTTCAAGGACAAATTGATATATTAAAATCTTTAATAGAAAATAAACCAGTCGAATCCGATTGAAGGGAGGTATGTGAATGCCAGATTTAGTACAAGATGTATATAATAAATTCCCATTTCTCCCACAAGTTCCTTATTTTCTTATTGATTATTTATTAAATAACGAAGAAATTTTATGGCGTTTATTAAAATATAATGATGCTGATGCTTGGAGATTAGATTCTACACATCCAAATTTATCAAAATTAGAAAAGGGTGCATTAATTTACGATGGGCTGAAAGAACAAAATTCTTGTAGGGTGTTTCTTGATTATGGACAAGATGAAAGTATGCAGGAACAAATATGTCTATTGAGAATATCAATACTTGAGACTGTTCCAACCAACTATATTTGGGGTCATTTAGTAATGGGATGGGAATGCTATTCTCATTTTAAAATAAATACTTTGTCAAATTATCAAACCAGAACTCATATGATTGCTCAACGACTTATAGAAGTTTTTAATGGTAAAGATATGGGTGATGGAATTGGTAGAGTTTATTTTGATGCATCTAGAAATCCAAGATCAAAAATGACAATTTTAGGAAATGCGCCGTTCAAAGGAGTAGGGCTTTTGATGTGTAATTATGCATTATAGGATTTGCCTATGAATGATTTAGTAAAATATTTTTATAATCAAAAAAATGATATTTTTGGATATCCTCAAATTTATCGCGATGTAAAATTTTATCCTCTGAAAATTTCTGATACAGAATATTTAGATTTATTTTATAAAATTTTTCAATATCCTAAAAATTATATTCCCAATAAAGAAATAATTAAAATGAGTTACTTGAAATTTTTAACTCAAGTTATTCAAGCTTCAACCGACCCGCAAGGCAAACAAATAGAAGAAGGAATAGTAAAAATTCTAAAATATATAACAAAAAAAGATAATATAGAATTTTCTTGGGGTTTGCCTGATCAGGTCGATATTGGTGATCTTGATGGACTTTTAGAAAAAATATTGATTAGCATAAAAATAGAGGATAAAGTTTTTACAGAACAAGATTTTGATGTTATTCGAGAAATCGTTTTAGTTCAAAATGGTTTGAGTACAGATTATATTGAATCTTATAATCCCGAATTAGAAAAATATCTTGAATTTGAAAATAGAAAATTTGGAGATTTAAGTTTTGAGGATGAAATATGGATTCTCTGTAGTTTGTTAGGAAAGACAATACATGAAATTGAGTCATATACGCTTTATCAATTTAGAAAACATCTGGAAAGAATGATGTTGTTACATAATTATGATATGTATAGTCCATTGGAAGTTTCAGGACAAATATCATCTAAAGATGGGAAAGAAATTGTAAAGCACTTTATGACGCATTTCGATGAATCGGCAGGAAGATATGGCAGTATATTGGTTAAACAAGATGCATTCGTGGAAGATAATCCTAGCTTGTTTAATGCCGATTTTCTAAGTGGAACAAATTAAAATTTAGAAAAGGAGAAAAATAAAAATATGGGAAATAAATTTCTTGTTTCGGTAGCGAATGCTATCTTACGTGATCCTAATACTCTGGCGGGTCTTGCCGTTGGAAAGACAAATATTACTTCTAGTTTGACTCTGGCGATGGCGGCTACGGAAGTACGAGGTGGAATCAATAACCCGCTTTTGTATTCGTACTACCATGATCGTAAAGCTGAATTTAAGATTGAAGAAGTAACATTTGATAAAAATCTTTTGGCATTGAATCTTGGTTCTACTATTACAAATGGGAACTATACGGTTGTACAAAGTGAAAGCCTTGTTTTAACTGCTGGTGTTGGTTATTGCAGTAAAACACCATTGGCTAGTGTAACTGCATTTTTGCCTAATGGAACAATACAGACTGTGACTCCTACTGCTGGTAGTATTACAATTTCTGGTGGTTTAGGACAGAAAGTTGATGTTGTGTATACTTATACTTCTGGTTCATCTGATCAGATTGTTGCTACAAGTACGACTCCTCCGACTTTGGTTGATTTGACGTTGATTGCTGAAGTTAGAGATGAGACGGGCGTGATCTCGGACTATTTGCATATTAATGTGCCTCGTTATCAGATTAGTGGAAATTACACCCTATCGCTGGCCGCGAACGGCGTGTCGCAACAGGCGCTAGATGGTGTAGCTTTGGTGACGACATCTACGGATACTTCGGCAGATTACTATTTCAAAACTACGTGGATTCCTGTTTCTAGTACTACTGTTCCGGTGTCTTCGATTGCAGCCACGCCCACAGTCTTGACTTTTTCTGTTGCGGCTGGTCGTCCCCAATCAAAGCAAGTGAATCTGCTCGGAATTCGAGGTGGGTTAGCAGCCAATGCGGTTATAACGTCCAGCGCATCTTACACTCGTACTTCTGGATGCATAACTTTTTCTTGTGGGTCAGCAACAGGGCTTGTGACTGGTGGTTCAAGTTTCTTGGCTGGTGAAAGTGCGATCTTCCAGGCCGTATATTACGATATTTTAAGTGGGAGCCTCACTGATACATTTACTGCAACTGCTACTGCATAATTAATACTTGACAATTTTATAAAAGTATGGTAAAATAAAATATTAAGGGGATAGGATTAATTGGCCTTTAATCTGAAAAGTTGCTTCTCTGACAACTTCCCCTGATAATATTTCAGAGAATAAAAAGGATCAGAGATAATGCTTGAAATAAAAAGTGGAATATATTGCTTTGAAAATTTAATAAATAATAAAAAATATATAGGACAAGCTCAAGAAATAGAAAATAGAATAAAAGGGCATTTAAATTTATTAAAATATAATTGTGATGATAGTTCTGCATTACAAAATGCATATAACAAGTATAAATTAGAAAATTTTGAAATATGGATAGTTGAGTTTTGTGTAATTGAACTATTGAGCGAAAGAGAAAAATATTGGATAAAAGAATTGCATTCTCATGTTTCAGAAAATGGATATAATATTTCTTGGGGAGGGGAAAATGGGTTAAGAGGATATAAGCATTCAGAAGAAGATAGAAAACAAACATCCGAACGACAAAAGGGTGAAAGGGGATATTGGTTTGGCAAAGAGGTTTCAAACGAAATAAGAAGAAAAATAGGTGATGCCCAATTAGGAGAAAAAAATCATAATTTTGGGAAAAAAGCTACAAAAGAAACAAAAGAAAAAATGTCTAAGGCGAAAAAAGGAATAAAATTTTCAGAAGAACATAGAAATAATTTAGCTATTGCTAATAAAAATAGAGTTTTATCTGATAAAGAAAGACAAGAAAAATCAGATGAACGCAGAGGAAGAAAAATTATTAAAAATTCTTCAAGTATTTATGTTGGTGTTTGGTATAATAAACAAAATAAAAAATGGCAATCATCTATTTCTGTTTTGAATGATAAACGCTATTATCTTGGAAGTTTTAAATACGAGGTGGAAGCGGCAATGGCTTACAATGAATTTGCCTCCGAGATTTATGGCTGGAAGGCCAAATTAAATGTAATTACTCCAGAACAAATTGAAGAACTCTGGAATCTAGAAATTTAAAAGGAAAACTAAATGACAGACGAAAAATTGAATATTGAATTTCTTCCTATTGAAAACGAAGAATTTAAATTTCAGGGAAAAACAATTTTGGTACGCCCATACCTCACGTTAAATGATCGTGCAGCAATTTGTTTGGAGTATATGCAAAATATCAATGGTGAACCGATAATGTTGTCTGAAC
>Ga0315277_10010147_pt1 | contig 11961 bp, 7 predicted proteins | sample YL17G05_15_MG_FD_203695 | JGI IMG/M metagenome (GOLD analysis project Ga0315277, IMG submission 203695) | Sediment microbial communities from Yellowstone Lake, YNP, Wyoming, USA - YL17G05_15 | ecosystem: Environmental > Aquatic > Freshwater > Lake > Sediment | place: USA: Wyoming | collected... | reverse complement strand
CGGGTTCGTCCGCAACCGCACGAATTCGCGCCTTTATCTCATCGGTGATGTGAGGAACCACTTGGACAGTTCCGCCGAGATACTCGCCCATCCGCTCTTTGCGTATCACCGTGTCGTACACGCTACCTGTCGTGACGTTGTTTTTCTGGGAGAGTTTTGCTGACGTGAACCGTTCATAATGACCGAGATCGAGGTCCGTTTCGGCACCATCGTCGAGCACGTACACTTCGCCATGCTGATACGGGTTCATCGTGCCGGGATCAACGTTGATGTACGGGTCGAATTTCGCAAGCGTGATTCTCAGACCTCTGCTCTCTAAGAGGAACCCGAGCGACGCTGAAGCTATCCCCTTACCGACAGACGAAACGACGCCACCCGTCACGAATATGTACTTCGGCATGAATACCTTCCTCCCGGCGGCCTGTGCCTATTGTATCCCGATCAGCGGTTGAACACCTAGAACCCTCAACGTTCAAAGGTTCAAGGGTTAATCAGCGTTCGAGCAACGATTTCACTTTCAGAAACGCGTCCATCGTGTCAACACCGATGGAATCGAACTCCGTCTCGGTGACTATGATCTCAACCCCGTTTTCTAACGCGCGCAACTGCTCGAGTTTCTCGAGCTTCTCCAAGGTCGTCGGCGCCATCTTAGCATAGGCAAGCAGAAAATCGCGCCGGTACACGTACAACCCGACGTGTTTATAGTAGCACCATTCCCGGGCTTTCCTGTCTGCAACATCGCGTATTGCAGGGATCGGTGCTCGCGAGAAATAGAGAGCGCGGTTCTTGTTGTCCGTAACCACCTTCACGACGTTCGGATCGTTTATCTCGTTCATGTCGCTCATCCTGTGTTTGAGCGTCGCCATCCGGACGGTTGGATCGTCAAGAAGCGGTTGTATAGCCTGATCGATCATGCGCGGGTCTATGATCGCTTCACATCCTTGAACGTTGACGATAATCTCCGCACTCGAGGTTGACGCAACCTCAGCAATTCTATCCGTGCCGGATGGATGGTTCGGGTTTGTCATGACAACATTCGTCCCGAACTGCTTGAGCGCTTCGACGACGCGCCGGTCGTCCGTTGCCACAATACACTCGTCAACAAGACGCGCTTGACGCGTCCTATCATAGACGTGCTGGACGATCGGTTTACCCGCAACCTCCATGAGCACCTTGCCGGGAAGACGCGTTGATGCATACCGGGCAGGTATAACTGCTAACACCTTCTGCTTGGTTCGCCCCATACTCTCCAATCCTTTGTTGAATCGAATAACTCGATGAGAGGTCCGCCCCTATATTGGCAGGAATTGTAACATAGCGTTGCGGATCTTTCTACAGAAAAATGCCGCATCGGAAGACCCCGGGGATGCAACACCACTTGGAGCAAATGAGCGGTTGGAAAAAGCTGGGCACATGTCAGATTGTGCGCGGAAAACTACGAGGTAAATAAAAGAGCGGAATGCGCTCGTTTAACCGATTGCATTCCGCTCCCACACACTTCAACCACAGCGCTTGCGTTCGTTCGAGGGTTTCTGTCCTAATGCTACGACCTTTACCCTGTTCGCATCGCGCGTGGTAACGCGCTCGCGGTATTGCGTAAGTTATGTTTTACGCATCCGCTTTGCGACGATGAGTCCGCTTGCCACGCAGCCCAAAAGCAGCATGCTAGCCGGCTCGGGCACCGGAGGGGGAGTACCGGAACTGCCGGGACTGCCGGGAGTGTAGGTACCGTATACACTAGCGTCATCCAACCAGAAATCGCCCCATAACCTCGTCACGGTAACCCGGAGATAGTGATCTCCTACTACCCGACTCAACACGTTCACGGACCACGTTTCCGTGTCAACCTCGAACACGGACGGCATGCCATCCCTTCTGACCAACGCGAATTCGGGACACCAATCCTGGTCGTCCCTGAATTGAATAGCAAGAGTAGCTGTATCGATCATATCCCCGGCGTTGATGTCACCAATAGCCAAGGTATCATTATCCAGATCGAATATGAACTCTTGTGTCTCCCAAACCTGATCCATGAACCGTTCACACTCGATCAGATCAAGATATGGCAATGCAGACGCCGCTGCGGGCGCGAGCATCATCGCCACGAGAGCTACGACAATCAGTTTCCTCACTAACTGTTCACCTCCTCTCGCGATCGAGTCAACGAGATTGATCCTGTCCGCTTACGCTGCGAGACATGTCCCACAAGGTTGCCACACAAGACCTGTAACACCCGTTGCCCTAGCCTCTGTCGTTTTGTAACGACCTCTGCTCTTATCACGTATCGTACTGAACTCACTCACTGTAACTTCGGATTCTTGCGTCATGCCAATCTGACGATCTCACCACCCTTCGTTCCTTCAGCGAGCTTATCTCTAACCTGCAACTCGAAGTCGAGAACAAAAATCCCGACGCTTTCACGTCGGGCTTCTGTCCTTACACTTCGACCTTCGCCTCTAAGTTACAGATATATTAAACCACATTTCAAGCTTTTTGTCAACACACAATTAGCCTCAAGGAGGAACAACAGGGAACAATGAGGAACAAAGGCGCGGTCAAGCTCCTTTTATGATTACCCAAAATGCTGGTAAACCCCATCGGTCGTTGCTAACAATCGCTGTCGTGCCTACCGCTCCGGAGTCTCATTGCGCGACGTGATTTGAAGCGACACGAACCTTGAGTCCCGGCATTAGGAGCACCAAAACGAGTCCCGCTGCCACTCCAGCATAAACAAGCCAGAGTCTGGGAAGCGACGCGACTGCAATAGTGATGAGTATCGCGAGCAATGGAACCGCGACTGCTAGAGCTTTGGATGTGCTGCGCCCGGTGACGAACCGGAGCCACGTCATGTATCCAAGACCGACACCTATCAGAATGCCCGCGATAGCCAGAACAGGTCGCACCCGCGAGTTATACGTGTACAGTCTCAGTTCGAGCGGTTTTGCCTGGGGCACGATGATACGTTTGAAATGGTGCGCGATCCCTTCCGCTGGGAGCTCTATTCTTACGGGGAGCACTCCTTTAACAGCGTCCTCGGTGGGGACATTCTCGGCTTTTTCCTTGGGTGAGCGTCTATCCTCAACTCTTACCGGCGCGCTCGCCGGAACTATCCCCCTGGCGATCTCTGCATCCTTCTGACGGTCTGCGCGTTCCAGTTGTGCCATTCCGCTTACGGTTGATTTGAATTCTGCCAATGGACGAGGAGATGGCGCTTCTTCGCGCAATCTTGCCGGTCTCAGTGGTTTCAGATCGCCGCGAGACCGGTACACACGCTGACTTTCCGGAACCAAGACCTCCCATTGCACCTCGTTGGCAAGTATGTCGGTTGCCGGTGCATAGAGAGCGAGTCTGCCGGCGAGTCGTGGGGTGTGTTGCATGCGCATCATGTACACCACCTCGACAGGGAACGCGCCGAGTCGCTGGTTCGTCTCTGCGGATTTGAGCAGGGGAACCAGCACTGTGTTTGACTCATTGTCACGTGCAGGTTTAACGACCTGACCTGCGACCTCTGCGCCCCACACCTCTGCACCCTGGGGAACCTCAACTCGGAGGAACTGTTTCAGATTGTTTCTCACATAGTACCGGGCACGTGTCGCTGCTATCCCTTCATCGGTCACCACGGTAGTGATCTCAGCACGGTCTATCGCTGCGACACGAACTGGCATATCGTCGAGTTTGCGGACGTCCGCGGCGAGCAGGTAAGGATGTTCAGTGTATTTGAAACCAAGCAAGATCGGGTTCGGCGACAGTGCCCTGACCGACTCGGGCAGTTCCGAAACGTCAACCCGCAGAAGACCTGCAATTGCGGGACTCTCGTTGACCTCAACGTTACCGCGTGCCGTAACACCGATATATCCTGTCTCGCGAACGACGTCCGCAACGACAACTTCCGGCACCTTGACGGTCGCGGTGTCGGTTCCGAACGGGACTTCGTACTTGAGTGCAAGATCGTATTTGTCCTGCACCGTATGGTTGGTCTTGACCTCGATCACCTGCCCGGCTTCCGATTCCGATCGGGTCCATTCAGCGCCCTGTCCGCTCACTTCCAGGACGCTGACTCCGCGTGGCAACTGGACGCGAAACGTGTCAAAGCCGCCTCGCAGAATATCGTAATGCAACCGGGATTCGCACGTGATAAAGCGTTCAGTCACGGAGGCGAGCGTTGAAGTTGAACACGTGGCGCGAGCTTCCTCGACAGGTTTCGGTTTCTGTAAAGATGCGGCAAGCGTCCAGTCAACTGCGAGAACGTCCGTAGGACGGAACGCTATGTCGGCCGTGAGTGCATTCGCCTTTTTCTGAATGGAGACGTTGGCTGCAGCAGGCGAGTTAACCTGAGCATCCCGTACAGGAAGCTGGAGCCTCATATGCGTCAGTGGTGTGCGAGAACAGGGGAACCTGAACGATCTAACGCCTTCTTCACCGGCGCACGCCACAAAAAATGATGTCTCGAACGTGTGCTTTCCGGGAGTGTCAAGGAGCAGCGTGAACCAGCCTGCATTGTCGGGCGCAAGCGATGTCTCTTTGCCATCCAGCGTTGCTGAGATGGGAGCAACCGAGTCGCCGACGATAGGTATTTTCACCCAACCTTTCGGTTTCCAGACGACGATCTGCATGGTGGCGCGAACACGAACGGCACCGTTCCCGAGCGCTTCCGCATCATATTCAGCGCTCGCAATAGTCCAGTCGAGAGGCGGTTTCTCTTCCGGAGGAACGGTTGGCGGTTGGATCTGGCGGAGCAGTTCCTTGAAATCGCTCCACGGGATAGACATCGCGGCTGAGGGCAGGTCCGGTAACGCCGGTTCGTCAGTCGAAGCGTCTGCTGCGCGGAACGCGACGAACAAGAACATGCAGGCTAACAGGATTGTCGAAATCCTAAAGTGGCGGTTCATGGTAGACCCTCCCATTCGTTATGCTATACCCCTTCGTTTGCTGCCTTTCCTATAGGGCTAATACGATGGACGAGGCGAAAGGTTCATTATGGTGGGAGGTTTCCGCAATGAACAGTGCAGGCGGAGGACGCCTGAGCCTTCGATACCTCAACGGGAAGGGGGATTGAAAACGTTCCACGGGTCGGCTGGTGCGAACGCGTCTATGACAGCCTTTGTTGCAGGGAATTTCTCTCCCTGCTCTACGAACGCAACATGCCCGTCGAGGTACAGGACGTTGCATCCCTCGCGCCTGTGTCGGGGAGTCATTCTCGGACTGCTATCGAACATGACGGGTGTATCTGCCTGAAGCACCGCTGTGCTTGCCGGGTTGTTGATATCTGTGATCAAAAAACGCTGAGCGTCCTGGCGCAACCTGTGGAACGTGCGGTCAGCCGCCATGATGTCGCGGTCATAGCTGGCGGTGGCGAGCTTCACGTATCCACGCGTCAGGTCTATAACGTCTGAGTCTTGACGGATAAGCCAGTTCGTGTACGTGTAACTTCTCGCGGCAATACGGGCAGCCTCTTCCCAATCAATGGGCGATTGAGAAAGAAGCGTACGCATCTTGTTTGCCAGTTCGTCATGCTCGGGCAAATCCCAGCAGATGAACACAGGCAGATCTTGAACAAACTCGGGATACAGTCGCGCAAGGTCCACCATCCAGATTCCTTTGTAAGGCGCAAGAGGTGGATAGCTGCCGCGGTTTTCGTTCGCGTACATCTTGAAGATGAGACCGATCTGTTTTAGATTGTTCTCGCACGTCAGACGATGGGAAGCCTCTTCTGCTGCTGGAACGTACCCCAACGGTGCTATCTGCTTCTGCGCGAACTTTACGTCACCGACCTCGCGCCCCAAAGACGGCGCAAGTGTGCGGGCGGGCTGCTCATACTTCACATGCTTGAACGCCATTGGTCGTAACGCGGGCAACAAAACAGCAGCGACTACACCCACAAACGCCACCACGATTAGAACAGGGAGCACAAACGCGGGCACACGCCGGACTGGGCGGCGGATCCCTATTTCCTCCTCAGTGCGGCGCACGCGCTCCATGACAGCCGCTGTCAGGTCGCGGCGCGGTTCTGCCTGCGTCAGCCGATCGAGCACGCCGAGGGCTCCACGTTCAGCTGCTAACGCTTCGCGGCATGCATCGCAGGTCGCTATGTGTTTCTCGACGCGATTAGACGCGAAACGTCCCAGAGTGCCGAGGACGTACCCACGCAGCAACCGCTGGCATTTCTGACATTCCTTGGTTATGGGGTTCATTGAGTTACCTCCTTCAACTCGTTCAGGAGAAATTGCACAGCTTTATTCATACGAGATTTCACCGTTCCTAAGGGTATTCCGAGCGTATGCGCAATTTCGTCGTACGGCATCCCCTGGTATCGAGCCATGAGAAACACCGACCGATGTTTTGCTGACAGTTTCCCGACAGCCGTTTCGAGCAACAGTGCGACTTCTTTTTCACTCGCTAGCTCACGAGGCGTCGGTATTGGAGATGCAATCGTGTTCACAAGGTTCTCCGAATCAGGTTCCGCGTGAGCCGCATCATCGAGCGAGACGTGCGCATGCCGACGCCGGTATCTCAGATGGTCTCTGCAAAGATTTGTCGCTATACGATAGACCCACGGACGGAACCGTGCCGCAGCGCGGAAACTGCCCAGATGCGTGTGCACCCGGAGAAACGTTTCCTGGAACAGGTCTTCCGCATCCGTCGCGCTTCCTACCATTCTGCGGATGTAATTGAACAAGGGCATCTCGTACCTTTTGACCAGCGTCTCGAACGCGGTTATCCTGCCTTGCCGAACGAGCGACACCAACTCCTCATCGCTCGGTTGATGCGCACACTGGTCGCTATTCTGTGAATACGATTCACGAACGCTCAAGGTTCACATCCCGGCTCGCACGGTCCCGATCCGCCATCGTCAAGTCTTGTACGAGGGCTGCTTGCCGCGCCCATAAGGGCGACCGGACCGGTCGCCCCTACCATAAACAGCCCGGTTTACCAACCCACACGTATCGGTTTTACTTCACCGCCCGGCTCTGGTTCAGGGACAAGGATTGCCCCGATGTCCTTATGCGATGCGCAGAACTGCTTCGTTTGTTCGACGCCAAGAACGAAAAACGCTGTGGACAACGCGTCACTTGCTGTAGCGGTCGGCGCAATTGCCGTCGCGCTCAGCATTCCCTGAACGGGATAACCTGTTCGCGGATCGAGGATGTGGCAGTATAGTTCATCGCCGACCTTGAAAAACTTCTCGTAGCTTCCCGATGTGGACAGCGCAGCATCTTTCAGGAGGATAGTATCTATCATCTTGGTAGCATCTTTTGGGTTCTGTACTCCGACCGTCCATCCATCTTCACCGGGAGGAGCGCCGAGCGCATAGACAGAACTTGTTCCGCCGTTGACCAACGCGGTCGTTCCGCCGCACTTCTTGAGCACCTGCGCTGCACAGTCAACTGCGTACCCTTTTGCGATACCACCGAGATCAATCTCGACTCCCGCTTGGTCAAAGCTCACGGTTCGCGTCTCATCATCAAGCCGGACATGACTCAAACCGACAGACTCGAGCGCGGCGCGAAGCTCTTCATCGGTAGGGACGTGCCTCTCACCAGCGAAAAATCCCCATGCTCGAAGGAGCGGTCCGACGGTAATGTCAAACGCGCCGTTTGTCTCAGCGTTATATTCAGCGGCGGCTTTAAGGAGGGAAAACAGTCCCGGTTCAACCTGGACAGGTTCAGTTGATGCGTTAGCATTGATCCAGCACACGTCGCTCGTGTTGATGTACAGGCTCATCTGTTGGTCAATATGCTGGATCTCTTCGAGCGCTTCATCGGCAGCCGCTTCGAGATTGCCCACAGTGCCTTGTCCATAGATGATGATCTCGAACTCCGTCGCCATAGCTCGACCTGACCGACGAGCGTGCACAGAATCGGGTACGGCACGTTCCGGTTGTTTCTGTTCGACGTGAGTTTTAGAACTGCGTCGCGCCATGATTGCCTCCTTTACTTTGTCGGCGAAGCTCGTTACCCCAGCCACCGTGAGAACAAGAATTGTAAGGCTCAAACCGATGTTCCAGAACCACGCTTGTGAGCCGGTCGGACGTGCTGAGCCGAGATAGCTTCTTTTGTTGTGCAATATCATGAAACAAACGCATGCGGTCGGCATGAGGATTACCGCCGCTGAGGACGCAACTACGGACGCTTCGAAGGGCAACCGGCTCATTACGGCTCCGCAGACGCCGACCGCCGGTACGAGCATGAATACCCGGTAAAGCCACCCGCGCGGCTCTTTGTTGAACAGTTCACAGCAGATGAACCCTGACGCGAGCATATGCGTCGTGATGGTTGACAGCGCTATGGCGAACAGACCGCTCCCGAGAAGCAGCGCGCTCCGTTTCACTCCGATGATCGAACTGAACACCGGGATGACGCTTCGCACTCCGATAGCCTGAGCGCCGCTTTCGTGCAGCGCGTTAGCGGTCGCAATGATTACAGCCGACGTAGCTACGACAAAGGGGATCACCATGCCCACGGTGAGGTCAAAATAGGCGAGCCCTTTGTGCGGTTTCCCCCAACTTTTAGCCAGCAACGAATACGGGTACAGAAAGAGCATGTTGATACCAACCGCCGCACCGAGAGCACCTATGAATACGACCATGCCTTTTGGATCGCCGATCGGTATGTAAAAGGAGTAGAATCCCGCAAGCACATCGCGCCATTGTGTGGTTGTAACGACCGCAACGAGCGTAAATGCGAGAACAATTCCCCACACCATGAGTTTGATCGCGCACTCGTAAACCCGTAACCCTTTCTTCCCTGCGCTATACCCCCAACTTATCAGCATCGAGAACAGGAGTAGCGGTATCGCGATCAGCCACCGGTTCGGTTCGCCCATGTCCAGCGCGGCGACGGTGTCAGCGACGGCGTTCGTCGCGAGGCTGTATTGCGGGAAATGCCATATGATGGTCGCAAGAAGCGCGCTTGCGCCCCAGAGGATCGCGAGCGATGGATGGAGTCGAGTCCAGAACGCCCTGTATGGTTTTTCGCCGGTCTCAAGCGTCTGATGCGCGACAGCCGCCATGACGATAGCCCCAAGCACCATGGCAACGGGCTGGATCCAAAGCAGCTTGTAACCGTAAAGAGATCCGGCAAGAAGACAGGCGCTCGTCGTGCCAGCACCGAGCGTCATAGCGCTCTGCAAATATCCCGGTCCGGTATATTTGAGATAGGTGCGAATCCGTTTATGAAAGGGGAGTTGCGCTACGCGTTCAAGTTCTTCGCTCTCGGTCATGACCGTACCTTTCTGTGCTGTCAAGCCGCGCGCGTCAAGGCAAAACTGGCGTCCGTCGAAGGGGCGCTGCTTGCTGCGCCCATCGCGGGATTGCTTCGTCGCTTCGCTCCTCGCAATGACGGCATCGAAGCATTTTGTGCTCAAAACTGATGAAGCCAGCACGTTACCTTCGCGCGTCATTGCGAGCGACCGGAGGGAGCGCGGCAATCTCCGCCTGTTTGGACGCCCGCACCGACCAATCTCCGGGACGTCCGCCCTACCTCTTATTCCACGGTAACGCTTTTCGCGAGGTTTCGCGGTTGGTCAACGTCGCACCCGCGTTTGACCGCGATATGGTACGCCAACAGTTGCAGCGGCACGACAACCACGAGCGGCGAGAATGGTTCCGGACAATCGGGCACGTAGATGACCTCGTCACAATGTTTCTTGATGTCCTTGTCCCCTTCTGTCGCAACCGAAATGATGACCCCTTTCCGCGCCTTGATCTCCTGGATGTTGCTCACCATCTTGTCGTACACGTCGCTCCTCGGTGCAAGACAGACGACCGGCAGTTGCTCGTCAACGAGCGCAATGGGACCGTGTTTCATTTCGCCCGCACCGTATCCTTCGGCATGGATGTACGAGATCTCTTTGAGTTTGAGAGCTCCTTCGAGCGCGTTCGGGAAATTGTAGCTTCGACCGAGGAACAGAGAGCTCGTCGCCGTGTAGTACTTCTCAGCGCACCTGAGAATAGCGCTCTGATCGTCGAGCACCCGTTGAATCTTGTCCGGGATGGCTCGCAACTCGGTGATCATCGTTCGAGCATCCTGTTTAGTGATCGTCCCCTTCAATCGTCCGAGATATATCGTGAACAACCAGAACGACATTACCTGCGAAGTGTACGCTTTGGTTGATGCAACGCCTATCTCGGGTCCAGCTTGCGTGTAGATAAGCCCGTCAGACTCGCGGGCGATGCTCGAGCCGACGACGTTCACTATCGAGACGACTTTTGCCCCTTTTGCCTTCGCTTCGCGAATTCCTGCGAGCGTGTCAGCAGTCTCGCCGGATTGAGATACCGGTATGATGATGTCACCTCGACCAACGAGCGGGTCGCGATACCTGAACTCAGACGAGAGATCAACCTCAACGGGCGTCTTCGTGAACCGCTCTATGAGATACTTGCCGGTAAGACCCGCGTGCCAGGCAGTCCCGCACGAGATCACGAAAAACTTTCGGGCTGCCGTAAGCTCTTTCTCTGACAGATTCATATCCTCGAGGTTGACATCTTCAGAACCTTCCGAAACGCGACCTCGTAACGTGTTTCTGAGAACGTCGGGCTGTTCATGAATCTCTTTCAACATGAAATGGGGGTACCCGCCCTTTTCTGCCGCGCTAACGTCCCACTTCACGGTTGATACAGGCATTTCGACTGCGGCACCATCGAGGTCGGTGATACGGTAACCGTTGCGTTCTATCCGGATGACCTGCTTATCGTTGAGGTAGATGACCTTGCGCGTGTACCGAAGAATCGCAGGCACATCAGATGCAATGAAGTTCTCGCCATCGCCTACCCCGACGATAAGCGGGCTGCCACATCGTGCTGCAACGAGGACGTTCGGTTCGTTCACGCACATGATCCCCAACGCGTACGCTCCTTCAACCTCTTTGAGCGCGTCGCGGACAGCTTGCATCAGGTCGCCTTTATAGTGTTTCTCTATCAGGTGAGCGACAACCTCGGTGTCTGTCTCAGACTTGAACATGTGCCCTTCGCGTTTCAGTTGTTCGCGCAGATCGTGGTAGTTCTCGATGATCCCATTATGGACCAGAGCGATCTTGCCTGAACAATCGAAATGAGGATGGGAGTTGACCTCGCTCGGAACGCCATGAGTCGCCCATCGTGTATGACCGATACCGAGCGTGCCGCGAAGAGGAGTCTCGGCGAGCGCAGCATCGAGCACTTTGAGTTTGCCGAGGCGTTTGATACATTTCAACGCGCCATCACGCAGAACGACGATTCCCGCAGAGTCGTACCCGCGGTATTCTAACCTGTGCAACCCGTCCATGATTATCGGGGCTGCATCTTTGTCTCCTATATAGCCGACTATGCCACACATACTGCCTCCACTATCGTCTCGAAAATGTTCTCCTACCCTGCGTTGACACGGAACCCGCCGTGTTATGTCAAGCACAACGAATTGCTGTATTATATCAAAACGCGCGGGATTTGCCTATCCGTTTGCCCATTCTTTCGGTAGGGGCGCTGCTTGCCGCGCCCCTATGTGGAGTGCGGAAGCTGTGCTTGCGCCGTCGGAACCGTTGCAGCGGACAGTAGACAGGGATAATCTAATAACTGAACCACCCGTATTCATCTGCATTTATCTGCGGTTAGATACGATCAAGGAATGCGACGCACCCCCAAAACGAGTTTGGGGGTGGCACCCAGTGACGTGCCGCAGGGTAGGGGCGACCCGGCGGGTCGCCCCTACAAGTCGGTGGGAAAACACAATCGCAGTTTTCTATCTATAGTCCCCTTGCAAACAGAATGCCGCCCAGTGAAATGGGCTGGGATACTTCTTCATTGTCGCAAGTTTCGCCTCGCGCAGCGCGTCCGCTTTCGTCATTGTCCCAAGGTTACGATAGAACTGCTGCATCAGGTATGCGGTCGAACGATCATCAACCGTCCACAAGCTCGCGACGATTGATGGCACTCCGGCGTACAGGAAACTGCGCGTGAGACCCATCAGTTCGTTCCCGCTCGTCAGT
>Ga0315277_10010146_pt1 | contig 11963 bp, 10 predicted proteins | sample YL17G05_15_MG_FD_203695 | JGI IMG/M metagenome (GOLD analysis project Ga0315277, IMG submission 203695) | Sediment microbial communities from Yellowstone Lake, YNP, Wyoming, USA - YL17G05_15 | ecosystem: Environmental > Aquatic > Freshwater > Lake > Sediment | place: USA: Wyoming | collected... | reverse complement strand
CTTTAATCTTACGACTGACCATTTGGACCTCCTTTTTGCTTGGCATCATCCTGTTTGCTTGACATCCTCCTGGCACTGGCGAAATGATTCGCTATGTTAATGCTGTTCGGTTGCCTTTGTCAATACCTACCTGCCTTAGCCAACCTTCCTTACGCTATTTAATTCTCTTTGTCACCAAATGAGGTCTGGTACATCAAATGGTTAATTAGGTCTTTTTTGTCCGGAATGGGTTGGTTGAATTAATCTATTAGATTAATATCCGGATGCTGCAATCCATATCTTGGTTCGTATGGAGTTATCAATAAAAGAGGGTCAATGAAAACTGGTCGTTTGATCAATATTTTTATCGTGGTCTTCGTGGATATGATTGGCTTCGGCCTGATCCTACCGCTACTGCCCTATTACGCGGAAACCTTCGGGGCTACACCCCTCGTGATTGGCTTACTGGTCGCCTCCTTTGCAGCTGCATCGTTGGTTGGCGCTCCAGTATTGGGTCGTCTTTCAGACCGTTTCGGCAGGCGCCCGATCCTGCTTCTCAGTGTTGCCGGGACATTCATCGGCTATTTGTTGCTAGGATTCGCCCAGCCAATCGGCAACGTTTTGGCAAACCTGTTCGCCTCCCACGCGGTCAATACTTTCACCATCGGTATATTGTTTTTAAGTCGAATAGTCGATGGACTCACGGGCGGCAATATCACTGTAGCTCAGGCGTACATCACTGATGTGACGGATGAAAAGAACCGCGCCCGCGGTATCGGCATGATCGGCTCTGCATTTGGTCTGGGTTTCATCCTCGGTCCCGCTGCTGGCGGGTTGCTCAGCCGTTGGGGATATGACATCCCTGCATTTGCTGCCGCGGGTCTAGCGTTCATTAACCTCATATCCATCTTCTTCTTCCTGCCTGAATCTTTAACCGCGGTACAACGGGCAACAAACCAACAACAGCAACGCCCATCAATTACATTAAACGCACTCATAGCTGCCCTGAAACGGCCCAAAATCGGTCCACTGCTGCTGGTACGCTTCTTTATCATGTTGGCATTCGCCATGTTCCAGGCTGTATTCGCCCTTTTTGCCCAAAAGAGGCTGGACCTTTCCTTACAATCCACCGGCTTCGTATTGACTTTCATTGGCATTTATTCCGTGCTAGTACAGGGGGTGGGCATAGGTCTGTTGACCAAACGCTTTAAGGAGAACACCATCATCATCACATCATTGGGCGTGATGTCTCTCGGTTTTATCGGTTGGGCGCTCACTCGCAATCTGCCGATCATGCTGCTCGTAATCCTGCCCTTGGCGGGAAGTGGATGGGTATTGAATACGATCATCACGAGCGCCATCACCAAGGCAGTCGAGCCCGATGAGATTGGCGGAATGCTGGGCATTTCCACGTCCATAGAAAGCATCAGCCGTGTGATCTCACCCACCATGGGAGGATTTTTATTTGGCAGTGTTGGGATGTGGGCACCCGGAGTGGCTGGCGCGGCAGTGTTACTTTGGGCAGTTTGGCTAGCTTACCGCCAGATTATCTCGGTGAAGGAAGCGGAACCAGAGGTTCTGCTTCCCGCGGAGGAGAGTTGTGCGTGAGCGGGTTAGATTATTCCAGTCCGGTAGAAGAGCCCATCAGAGAGGTCAGGTGTTAGCTATTACCTAATAAATAACAGTGACTGCCAAGCAGGTGCATAGACGGGGGAAACAAACCATTCAATTATTAGAGCAAAAATACACGCATAAAGCCTCCTCCTGCCTCCCCCAAATATATATATTTGGGGGAGGAGATTTAAATGTATGGTTGGGTTTCGGGTTCCATCCGAAACCCATTTTCGGATAAAAGATCATCGCCCCCAGCCGACCTACATTCTATTAAGCCAAATAAATGTATAATAATCTCAACGACACTCTTACCTGACCCAGACCTATATGGAAGATTCTCAATTCTGCGTGTACATCATGACGGATGAGCAGCATAGCTTGCTCTACACCGGTCGGACGGGTAATTTAAAGCGCCGCGTGGGGCAGCATCGCTCGGGTAATGGGGGCGTGTTCACACACAGATATAACCTGATCAAGCTGGTGTATTTCGAGGAAGTGGTGGATGTTGGGGCAGCGAGGCTGCGTGAGAAGCAGATCAAACGCTGGTCGAAAAAGCAGCGGTTATGCTTAATTGAACGAATGAACCCGGAGTGGGAGGATCTTTATGAGCGACTGTGAAGGTCTGAGCAAATAGCATTTAGCATTTAGCTTTTAGCTTCAAAGAGGAGAGTAATGAAGGATTTTCATAATTTGAAGGTGTGGGAAAGGGCACATCAGTTGACTCTTATGATTTATAAGCACACAACGGAATTTCCCCAAAGTGAGACATATGGATTAGCTAGCCAAATGCGTCGCTCAGCCTCTTCAATACCGACAAATATTGCTGAAGGTTGTGGGCGTGAAAGCCAGGTAGAATTAGCCCACTTTTTCCAAATATCGATGGGATCCTCGAGTGAGCTGGACTACCAACTCATTCTTGCACATGATTTAAATTACTTAAATGAGAAGACTTTTCAGGAATTATTTTTCGTTCTTAACGAAGTACGGCGTATGCTCAATGCCTTAATCAATAAAATTAAACACGATAATGAGAGTCAGAAAGCTAATGGCTAACTGCTAAAAGCAGAGGAAATAATTCATGAAACTAGACCCTTCCATACGTGCCCGTGAGTTATTCAGCACAAACGGTTATTATTGAGCGGAGAGTGTTCTGCTGGCGGTCGCCGAGCATGAGCATATCCAATCCGAGTTCATCCCGCGCATAGCCACCGGCTTTTGCAGCGGGATGGCACGTACAAACGGTATGTGCGGGGCCGTCTCTGGCGGGATCATGGCGATCGGGTTATCCCTAGGGCGCAGTTCCCCCAGCGAGGCGATCGACCCATGCTACCAGGCAGTACAGGCATTCCTGGAGAGATTTTTAGCTGAATTTAATACGCTTAACTGTCTTGAGCTGACCGGAGTACACCTGGGTACGCCGGAAGGTCAGGCGGTATTCAAAGAAAAGGGGCAGATCAAGCTGTGCACCGCGTATGTAGTGGAGGCGGTGCGGATGGTGGTGGAGATTTTGGGAGGAACTTAAACAATTAGCATTTAGCTTTTAGCAAGCACTAATTAGGGATTGATCATTAATAATTTGTAAATGAGGCGATACAAAGGCTGGTTTACTGGGAAGAGAGATTGGATTGATGGAAGCGCCTAAAGGGATGGAAGGAGGAGATTGCTTTCCCTCACTTCGCTCGGGACTGGCGGGTATAGCAGCGGGTACGTGAAGACGCTGCTGGATCGCCATTGAATTGACCTAAAATGAACCAAATAGCCGAAACCCATGAACAAATCCTGAGACGATATGCGGCCGGACCTGATATGGTGCAAGCTGTACTCCAGGGGTTGGAAGGTGAGCAGCTCGACTTGACACTTTCAGAGGATGGCTGGTCAATCCGCCAGCTGGTCCACCATATCGCGGATGGTGATTACCTGTGGAAGGAATTCCTGCTGCGGGCGGCTGGTGACCTGGAGCAGAAATTTAGCCTGGAATGGTATTGGTGCCTGCTACAGGACGAGTGGGTAAAGCGCTGGTCGTATGCTGAGCGGGATGTGACCCATTCGATGGTATTGTTCAAAGCCAACCGCCAGCATACTCTCGAGCTGCTCAAGCAGGTACCCTGGCTTTGGGAGAAGTGCCTGCTCATCCCCACACGCCAAGGCGGGCAGGAACAAGTATCCGTAGGTGAGGTAGTGGAAATGCAGTCACGCCATGTGGAGGGTCATGTGGAAGATGTCCGTAAGATACGTCAATCCTACGGAGTGTAAGTAAATTTAGCAGGTAAAATCATACGTATCAGCCATGGTGAATTTTCTTGAGATCCGGAGGTTTTCATGAGAATTACCGATTACGTCCAATGCACTGATTTTCCATGCACAGAGGCACGGCAGGAAAGCTACCTCATCCCGGATATTGAGGTTGACCCCGGGTCGATCAAGCTTATGCTCATCTCAGAGACCGCCCCGAACGATCCTAGGGATTCGTACTATGCCACCTGTGATGCCTTATTCGCTCGTACCACCATACAGGCTTTTCAGGAAGCCGGTGCCAAAGCAACCAGCATCCAGGAATTGCTACGTATGGGTATCTACCTGACCACGGCGGTCAAGTGCGGCAAGAATGATTACGCAGTTGCCTCGAGCACCATCATTCACTGCGCCTCGTTGCTGGAAAGGGAGATTGCGCTCTTCCAGAATGTCAAAGCTTACCTGCTAATGGGTGATGTAGCGATCAAGGCGCTCAATAGCGTGGCTAAACGACAGGGCGAGCCGCGGGTCATCCCGGCGGGCTCCACATACAAGATACGCAACAGTGTGTTCACCTATCGCGGCAAGAGAGTCTTCCCATCGTATCTACAAGCGGGACCGAGCTTCGGCATCGAGAAAAGCAAGCAACGTATGATTGCGGAGGATATTGCAGCAGCACTTAGGATTGCAATTATATAAATATTTCATTTCTGTAACCACTGGGTAAAACCAATTTAATCCCATTTAGTGCTATTGTCATACAGACCACTGAGAAAGACCATTACCAGAGAGAGTTTGCTGAGGACACAAAGAAATCCTAATTAAATCACAATCACTGCTGAGATCGTTGAGATTACAGTGTTAATGAAGCAATGAATGTCAAGGAATCAACAAAATATATAAATAATCAGCGGTGGTTAATTATAGCTATATTAATCACCGCCTTTATTCTCCGCACTGTGTGGGTGCTCGCAGTACCCACCCAACCGATCTCCGATTTTAAGGAGTTCAATCGCTTAGCGGTCAGTATTGCTGATGGAAATGGGTACGTCGGACTCGATGGCAAACCAACTGCTTACCGTCCGCCGGGCTATATATTTTTCCTGGCGTGTATATATTCTCTTTTTGGACCCAATGACTTCATCGCCCGCCTGGTTAACATTCTATTGGGGGTATTAACTTGCTGGCTGACCTATATCCTGACGATAGAATTATTCGATAAGCGCACTGCTTTGATCGCTGCGTTAATGATGGCAGCGTTTCCCAGTTTGATTGCCTGGACTAATATCCTGGCTACAGAAAACCTGTTCATACCAATCGTATTAGCCGCATTGATTTCCTTCCTCGAAGCGGTTAAATTCCAGAATGTCCGCTGGTCCTGGCTGATTTTATCTGGTTTCTTGCTCGGTATCGGAGTTTTAATTCGCCCTGCTGCGCTTCTCTTGCCAGTGAGTCTGGTCCAGGCGCTCATTCTGAGGATCCACTTCAGGTTTTTTTCACCCCAAGGGATAAAATTATTGGGGAAGTATGCAGTGATTGGTTTGGTAGTCAGCTTGGTAATGTTAGCTACCGTTCTCCCATGGAGTATCCGTAATACCATTGTATTGGGTCATTTTGTTTTGGTTTCCACGGAAGGTGGGATTACTTTTTTATCAGGACATAATGAGCTTGCGCTCACTGATGAATATTCACTGGATGGACCAGTATTCGAGCAACTCAACGCAGAAAAGCTGGATGAGATCAGGTATGATCAACGTGCTTACCAATTAGCGGTTCAATTCATCCGCCAGAATCCATTGTTTGAAGTGCGTTTGATCATTCATAAGTTCATCAATTTTTTTAAAGACGATGTCTCTGGAATTACATATAATGTACTCAGCGCCATAACGCCCTTTCCTGATTGGCTTGGGTTTGCTTTAAAGAGTCTCGCCCAAGTCTACTATATGTTAGTGATGGGATTGGCATTGGCTTCAATCTTTCTCCAACGATACCCCAAAGACCGATGGTACATCGTTCAGTTCCTTTTTATCGTATTTTGGGTCGTTCTCCACCTAGCTTTTTTTGGTAAAGATCGCTTCCGCCTTCCATTGATGCCCGCCTTTGTCCAATTTGCTGCTGTATCCCTATTGGCATTGTGGGACAAGCGACTTATCTTTCTTCGCCGTAAAGCGGCGCCACCCGTAATCTAGTGAACAGTTCTGCTCTTTATCTCCTCAATGGTAATTTTTTTATTCTGTATCCTTTTACATGAATCATCAGACAACATCAGATAAAATCTGTGTTCACCAGAGTTCCCCAGTGACAAATAGTATTCCAGCTTTTGTAATCAGCATGCTCATCAGCGAATCATTTTTTTATTCTCACCCATCCGATGGAAACTACGGATAAAATATATCTAAATCTGTGTCGAGAATGAATAGTTTCCTCCGCATACTTCACCTCCAGTATGGTGACCCAATCCTTGGAGAACCCCATGTCTACTTGCATCTTCTGTGATATCCTGGCAGGCCTCGCACCAGCCAACTTCGTGTTCCGCGACGAGTTGTGTGCAGCGTTCATGGATATCCGCCCGGTGAACCCGGGTCACGCCCTGGTGGTGCCACACACCCACACCATCCTGTTCTCAGAGGTGGACAAGGAAACTGTTGAGCACATGTTTTATATTGCGCAGCGTGTCGATACTGCCCTACGCACAAGTGGAATCAAATGCGAGGGGGTCAACTTGTTCCTGGCAGATGGGCGCACAGCCGGGCAGGATGTGATGCACGTCCACCTGCACGTAATCCCACGCTTTCATGGCGATGGGCATCACCTACGCTTCAGCCCAGCTTATTTCACCCAAACACCTCCTGCTGAATTGGCAAAGAATTCAGAGATGATCCGTAATCAGATGGAAGGCTTGGCATGAAAGGGATCAGATTTCTCGTCCTGAGCATCACCTTGACGCTTGCAAGCTGTGCCACCCCATTTACGCCATCTCCAACGCCGCTCCCTCCTACCCCGGTCACACCCAGCCCCACGGCACGCAACCTTATGCTGCCCACGTGGACCCCTTCTCCAACGCCACCCCGCAAACCGACGGTCACACCACGCAATACATCCACACCCCTGGTCACCCCCGGCGGAAGCACGGGTTCCTTACCCAGTATCCCCAGCAGGTTCTCCACTGAATTGCTGGTCGACCGCCCAACCTACTCACAACTTGCCAAGCCAGCCAACCTGGTCACAATGGAATTCGACCCCTACGTTTGGGGATTAAATACCTCCTACCCCACTGCATATATGGAATATTCACTGACACACCGCTCGATCTATGAATGCATGCTGGAACCGTCCGTTGGGCAGGGTGCTGAAGGATATGAGGTGGAACACTATAGCCGCACGCTGGGTTTGACCGCATTCGAGATTGCCCACGTAAGCCAGGCAGGGTCACTCGTATTTGCCAATTATTGCACAGGCGACGGCGAGGATTACACATGCTATAAAATGACCCCGGGTGACGACCACGAGGCGTGTACTCAGGCTGCCGAAGCGGTCCTTGCCACCTACAAGCTAATTCCCAATCCATTTTTTGGTAGTGTGATCACTTCTCCCAATCGGTGGGCATGCCAGGATGCAGCCGGTACGGTCGGCTTGTGCCAAATCTCCTACTCCGTCCCGCTAAATTCCCTGGCATTTACCCCAGATGGGCAGGCTTGGGCGGCTGGAGATGACGGAATATTGCTTCACCGGGAAGGACAGGCATGGTCCGAAACCAACTCATCCGCCAACCACCCTATCTATGACCTGAGCTTTTCCAGCTCCGTGAGTGGTTGGGCAGTGGGAGATGGGGCACAGGTGCTTCACTGGGATGGGAGTGAATGGAACGAAACTTTACCCTACCATGGACCCGGGGAAGGTCCCGGCGGTTCATCCCAAGTGTTGTATGCGGTGGATGCCTATACAAGCAATGACGTTTGGATGGTGGGTGCCATGAAGGGCATTGACGGGAAGAATAGCCCCTATGCCCTCCACTGGAACGGCACTGATCTGGTGGAGGAGAACGCCTTCCCTGACTGCAACTGCGGCTTGAACGCGGTGCTCATTCACAGCAAGGATGATGTCTTCGCAGCTGGCGGCTCCGACCTTGGAGCGATAATTTTCCATTGGGATGGCACTGCCTGGTCGAGCACACTCGTGCCGGGTGCCGATCACCTTTATGCCCTCATCCAGGCAATCGACGGCAGTATATGGGCTGGTGGGATCGAGGTCGCGCGGGACCAGTCGGATACACGCGGCGCACTCTTCCACTGGGATGGCACCCAATGGATACGGATCGCCCTGCCACCCCTCACGGGCGGTATCTATGCGCTGACTGCAATGCCAACAGGTCAAATTGTACTTGGGGGAGACTTTACTGCCATGAGGACCGGGCTCGAATGGCAGTCCATCGCCACTGATATCGCCGGGTTTGGCTGGATCGTAGATATCGAACAGGACCCACAAGGCAACCCGTGGGCGCTCACCCGATCAGGGAACATATTCAAGCTGGGGATTAGCCGTTAGCTTTTAGCTCTTAGGATTATCGGGTAAATCACTCAATATAAGTTAGCCATGGGCTGAATGCTCATGGCTATATAATTCAGTTATTATTGCAAAACATTACAAAGGTGTAAGTTATATTGTTTGAATTTTAATGTATAATCTTATCGATCAAATATTTTTTAGAGGAGAATTATTCAATGAAATCATCAAAATCCATTTTAGGTGGCTCCATAATCATGACCATTATGTTACTTGTGACAGTATTAACCATTTCGACCGCCATGGCATATATAGAAGGACCTTATGATGCCGGGTCAGGCACCAACGTGGTTGGAATAGGAACAGAACCCTGGCAAAACCCAGAAAACCTCACTACCCCTGGCTCTCCGTATACAATGGTCACACTTTACCAAGGGCACCGATACTCCAATTACCTACAGGGTACCCAATATGGATTCGCCATCCCCACTGAGGCGAGTATCACGGGTATCGAGGTGAATATCAACCACATGTCCAGCTCACGCAACCCGAATGTTATCGACAATGTGGTAAGTCTTGTAAAAGCTGGAACAATCGTTGGCGATAATAAAGCCAGCGCAGTTCAATGGCCTACAACTCTAACCATAGCCACATACGGCAATCCGACAGATCTCTGGGGCACAACCTGGACACCCACCGATATCAATTCACCTGATTTCGGGGTGGCGCTGGCTGCATTCAGGGATAATAATGGAAATAATTCCAGAGACGCGATCATCGATACCTTGCAGATCACGGTGTATTATGAATTTAGCACCACGACCACCGTTGATTGTGGAAATGGGTCACCCGTGGTTAATTACGGAGATAATTTAACCTGTGTGGTAACTGTTACCCAACTGAATGGAGATACCTCTCCCAATGGAACGGTAAGCTGGACCACGGATGGCAACGGTCTCTTCAACCCCAATTCATGCATGCTAACTGGTGCCGGTGGCGTTTCGACTTGTTCGGTAACCTATACACCCAGTGCTGTGGGTATCGGTACTCACCTCATAACAACCACATATTTTGGGGATGGATACTTTACCCCCAGCAGCGCCACCCAGATGGTAACTGTAACTCCACGTCCCCTCACCGTCACAGCTGATCCCCAATCTAAGGTCTTTGGGAATGATGATCCTGCCTTCACCTACAATGTCACTTCAGGATCTCTTGTGTTTAGCGACACCTTCACCGGGACTCTCACTCGCCATACAGGCGAGGATGTCGGCCAGTATGAGATCCAACAAGGCAACCTGAGGCTGTCAGCTAACTACGACCTGACATACGTGGATGATTACCTCACCATCGCTAAGGCAGACCCGTCTTGCGTGGTTACAGCCTATACCGTTGAGTACGATCAAGAGGCACATACAGCCACGGGTGCTTGCACGGATGTGAAGGGCAAGGATCTAACTGGCCTTGACCTGACCAGCACGACCCACACCACTGTCGGCATTTACCCTGACGACCCCTGGACCTTTACCGACGTGACCGGTAACTACAACGACGCGGCCGGTACCACCGATAATGAAATCACGTTGCGGGTAATCACCATCGTCGCGGACTCAAAGAGCAAAATCTTCGGGTATCCTGACCCAGCGCTTACGTTCCAGATCACGAGTGGTTCGCTGCTTGCAGGTGATAGCTTTAGCGGTGAGTTGACCCACCAGCCAGGTAAAAGTATTGGTAAGTATGCAATCCTCCAGGGCACCCTATCATTGCCAGATTATTACTATATGACCTATGTGGGTGCGGACCTCACCATCACCGGGATCAGAATAGTAATACCCTTGGTGTTACGCTAATCTTTTTGATCTATGCCAAGAGCAGCGATTGGAATGAAACCAATCGCTGCTTCGTTTAATTATTTCCCATGCAATGAACGGGTATGGCTGGTATATTTATAATAGAATCGTTGTAGATTCCATATCCGCTGAATATTTATATCGATTACTGCGAATGTAATCGACTGGCTTCATGCATAGTTCGACTATACGCAACAAATATGCCTACCTCGATCGATAGCATTGATACTGACCCACCCTGGATGGCAGCTTTTGTCGGGCTGGACTCGTTTGGCAACCCATAAGCTCTGATACCGCCGGGTTCGGCTGGATCGTAGATATCACGCAGGACCCAATGGGCAACCCTTGGGCTCTCACGCGCGGGGAATATGATTAGTTTAGGGAATGGTATAGAGCACTCATAAATCAGCAATTAGTATATCCAAATAGTTTTTAGCATTAGCTGGTTGCTAATCATTACTAGCTAACTTCTATTGGTCATAAGGGCATTAATCATGCATTAATCTTTGCCGAGATGTACGTTGCCTGAAACTAAAGAATCCATTATACTTGCCCGGTTAATTTAAACCTTTCAAAGGAGAATCATTTATGAAATCAAGTAGATCGAATATTTATAACGCACTAATGGTGACTATCATCAGCTTGCTATTGGTTACCATACCTGTTTCAACCGCCCTGGCATTTTCAACAGGACCCAATAATGCAGGGACCGGCACTAATGAGACCGGGATAGGTACCATAGCCTGGCAAAATACCGACAATATCACCGCTTCCGATACAGCCAAAGCAACTGCAGTACTAAGTAAATCAAACTTAGTCTCCAATTATCTGCAAGGCACAGATTACGGTTTTACCATTCCATTGAGTGCAACCATCCAAGGCATCGAGGTCGTCATTAACCGTCAATCGGATTTTCACAATCCGAGTATTCTGGACAATGTAGTTAGCTTGGTGAAAGGAGCCACAATCGTCGGTGCTAACCGAGCCTCTTTAACTGTTTGGCCTACCTCAATGGGAACTGCCACATACGGTGGAGCTACCGATCTATGGGATGAAACCTGGACACCTGCTGATATTAACTCCTCTGACTTTGGTGTGGTTCTGTCCGCGCTTAGGCAAAACAATGGAAATAACAATAGAACTGCTTCGGTAGATTTTATGCAGATCTCGGTCTACTATACGTTGGGAACCACTTCGACAACCGTTGATTGTGGAGCTGGCACACCCATAACATATGGTGACAGCATCACCTGTATAGTAACGGTTAGTGATGCTGGTTACCTAACTCCCACAGGCACGGTCAGCTGGTCCACGGATGGAAGCGGAACCTTTGACCCGACCCCATGCAATCTCACTGAAGCTACGGTTGGAACTGCAACCTGTTCTGTAGACTATACACCCAGCGCATTCGGTACCAGCTCTCACCTCATCACTGCTAATTACAGTGGGGATACATACTATTCATCAGGTAGTGGAACTGATACGGTAACCGTCAATAAAAAACCTGCTTCGGTTACCCCGAATGCGGCCAGTAAGACCTATAGCGATGTTGACCCAGCCCTCTCTGGAACACTCTCTGGCTTCCTGGTTGCTGATGGTGTGACGGCGACCTATAGCCGTACTGCAGGAGAGACCGTTTTGGGTAGCCCCTACACGATCAGCGCCACCCTTAGCCCAACTGAGGTATTGGGCAACTACGACATCACCTACAATACTGGCAACTTCACCATTAATCCGAAACCTGCTTCGGTTACCCCGAATGCGGCCAGCAAAATCTATGGTGAT
>Ga0315277_10010145_pt1 | contig 11964 bp, 7 predicted proteins | sample YL17G05_15_MG_FD_203695 | JGI IMG/M metagenome (GOLD analysis project Ga0315277, IMG submission 203695) | Sediment microbial communities from Yellowstone Lake, YNP, Wyoming, USA - YL17G05_15 | ecosystem: Environmental > Aquatic > Freshwater > Lake > Sediment | place: USA: Wyoming | collected... | reverse complement strand
TTCCCGTGGTGAGATCCAGGTCACCGAATAGATCCCGTTTCTTGTCCCAGAGTTTTTGGTCGATCGCTAGCGTGATCCTATCGAGCTCTTGCCTCACGTCGTCGATTTCGGCAGTGAGCCCCGATATTTCCATAAGATGCATTATTGCTTCGTGCTGCACCGCGATCTCGGTATTCAAATCGATTGCACCGAGATTATGGACGCCGTAATCTTCCTTCTCGTCGACCGACCTGAAACGTGGCGTGTTGTCGATACCGCTCTCGTAACTGTCAATCCAGTAATAAAGCCCGTGCTCGCTATTGAATCGGTGTTGTCGTCTCCATGCCACGAATCGTAAAAAAGCTGGTAAGAAGAACGTGATGGAAGCTATGTCGCGATGATAGGCTGCGATTTGACTCAACGCGTGTTCCAAGAACGGCGGGTTCGAGAGCTTGCTAACCATTTTTCCCCAGAACACCATGTGTGGCATGCGACCATCGACTGCTTGGAATTCCACGAATGGTTTCATAATCCGCATTGCTATGATCGGATCCCACGTTTTTAATGCCATTGCCATAAACGCGCTGTCCCACAAATACGCGGCGGGATATTTCGGCGCGGGCCGTGCCCACACATTCGAAAATCCGCCTACGGGCGGCATCAAGTTCTCGTGCAGCGCGTCGTACAGTGCATCGGTGCCACGCGTGATAGTCTCGTCCGGAACTGAGATCTTTGGCTTGGCAGCTAGGTCGAACGAGAACTTTTTTTTCTTGTGGTTGAATATCGCCTCCATGATTCCCAATAAGATGTCGCTGGAAAAAATTCTTAATGCTTTCAAGCTTAGCGTTATTGAATCATGAAGAAAACCAAGGATGAATTGGATTCCAAAGCGACGTTCCTCGTGGAAAAAGGAAAGCAACAGCTGGAAGATGGAAAAAAAAACAAGGCCATGAGGAATTTCGTGGATGCAGCCGATTTATTTGAAGAAATCGCTGTCAATTTCGGCGATAACGCGGCATGGAAGCTAGTGACCGAGAACCTGGTGCTCACGGCGAAATTGCTTCTCGACGACCAGCAATACATGTCCGCGGCACGCATCCAGAAGCGCCTTGGCAACGTTGCACTCATCGTCAAGGATTATACTTCTGCAGGTGACTACTACAACGTTGCCGCGAAATATGCCTTGAAGGATGAGAAGCCAGATCCTGTCGTGATCTTGCATGTCAGTGCCATTTATTGTTTCATTACTTATCTGCAAGCGGAACACGAGAAATCCCGGGACTTCTTGAAAAAGATCCTCGGCATGTTCGATTCCAGCAAGGTTAGTGGAACTCACGTATATTCCATCTTGAAAGACTTCTTCAACGTGAGCCTGGACAAGAAAATGCCGAAAATCTCGATCAAAGAACAAGATCTGGAGAAAGAGGGCTTCACCCGCGAGGAAATTTGGATCATCAAGGTCGCGATCAGCATCCGGGCGATGCTCGACGATTCGAGCTTCTCGTTCGCGATCGACAAGCCAACCAAGGAGCCGGGGCATGTGGCTGGCGAGGATATCACGTCTCGCCTCGACATGAAGCTTGTTGGTGATGCTTTTCTTCGATCCATGACCACTTCAGTGCAAGCAAAGACAATCATTGTCGAGAAAAGCAACGATCTCACGGTCGTGGAAGACTTTGCCGTTCCGGCCACGATCAAGCTTGGGGATGGCATCGTGTTGAAAGAAACGTTCAAATCGTATCACGCGGGGAACAACGAGGTCGGTCCTTTGTTCGTTGACCTGGTCGTCGGGGATTTTCTCGCCAAAAAACGCATCGAGGGGAGCAAGTTTATGATCCACGGGCGCCCCGTTGTCATGGTCATCACGATCGAGAAGCTCCAGGAACCGCTCGTGGGAAAGCCATTCCCGCTGAGGATAGAGATCCTCAACGAGAGCCGCGGCGATGCAAGCAATCTCGAAGTCGAAGTTAAGCTTCCGACGGAGCCAGAGTTACAACTGGTCCGGGGCACGCTGACCAAGAAATTCTACGCGCTCAGGGGTGGCGAGCAAGGATCCTGGGAGTTGCAAGTGGTCCCGATTGCGGAAGGTCAGTACCCGCTCATGGTCATCTTGAATTACAAGGACGCGAATGGCAAGCAAGCCGAACCCGTCGTTAAGGAAGAGATGATCGAAGTGAAGATGTAATTGTTCGTAACTGATCTTATTTCTTTTCCCCTGTTGTTTTAGAAAATTCCTTGAGTTCCATGATCGTGTAGTCTTCTTTCATATCCCTGTCTTTGATGAGGTTTGGTAACACATCGTTCAAGAATTGGACGAAATCACGTGATGCTACCTTGCAGAGGGACGTGCAAGCGAAGTAATCGGTAGTGCACCCCGCCGGGCAGAATGCCTTGAAGCTGAAACTTTTGCCTTCGGCAAGAAGTGGCTTCAAGCCGGTCCAGGTGTCTTTTACACCCGCGATGCTCCATGGAGGCAGGCTGGAAAGTGCAGTTGCCAAGTTATCGATACCGGTGCCAGCGATGCCCTTGATCAACGCCTCTTTCACACGAAGGCGTTCCTCGATGCAAAATTTCGTATACACGTCCATCAGTTGCTTGCAAGCATTTCCTTTCGCCTCGTCCTTCACGATCCACGGCCCAGCGCCCACCTTGCACGTCGTGGCTCCTGCCGTGTATCCCGCGGGATAGACCGCGCATTGCGGCGGCCTCGAATTCAAGTCATCCACGTAGATCCGGCAGCCATAGATTTCCGGCGAGAAAAACACGCACTTGCTCGTCACGGTGCTGGCATTTAGCTTCCAAGCGAAGACGTCTCCCCGGCGTAAATCATCCGGGTTCAGCCGGCCATCATCGATGTATTTCTTGGCAAGGCAATGAGGAATGTCGATCATGATGCTGCAGCAATTATTCTTGCATGTTTGCTTGTCCGTGCAGTTAGGGGCGTCAACAACATTGCCCAGCATTTCATGGTTGAAGGTGGCAATCAGCATAAACACGTCATCATCTTGCAGCGCGCCTTTTGCCTCGAAAGACGATGCAATTGCGTTTATGCTTTCGGTGTCCATGAGCCCTTCACGGTCACGGACTTTCCCGGGACATTAAAATCTATGCAAAGGGAAAAATCACGACCGGCGGGAAACCATAAATGCCCTGGTGGTCAATTGCAGATCATGGCCGTGGAAAACGCGGCGCTGGCACGCGATGCTGCTACCGTCGGGGTAGCGGGAAGGATAACATTGATAATTTTCTCGCTGTTCCTCACCATCTTGAGTTTATGCATCAGCTACGTTGCATTAAAACACGCGTACCCCATGTCCGTGTATCCAGCTTTCGTGGCATTCACCATCATTCATTATTTCACCAGGAAACGGCTTCCCTCCCCGATCATCGTGGCAATTTTCTTGATCGCCTATGAATTGTTCATCGTGCTCGCGGTCTTGGGGATGGCTTCTTATAACCACGTGGCCATCGTTGATTTTTCCAGGTTACTGGAGCCGGTTTACTACGGTATCCTGGTCATCACCCCGTTCATTTTGCGAAACACCATCGACGGTCGGCGTTATATCCCTCTTATGTACCTTGCCTGTGGCATCGTGATGGTCGTGCTCGCGTTTGTCTCCATGATCCCGGGCAATCCCATCGTCGATATCCTGCAAAATCCGGCGGGAGGGCAATTCGTTATGATCGATGGCTTCGTGCCAGGAACGATAATGACCAACATTTATATCTTCTACCATGTCTTGTTCTTGATGGGGCCTTTTGGCTGCGTGGCGATTATGTTCGGGGTCGTGATTCTCGTGTTCGGCGTGAAAATGTCAGATCAAGTTTTTTTCAGTCTGATCATCAGTATTGTCCTCTCGATCTACGTGGTCGGGCTCCCGTTCACGTGGATCATCTTTCAAAACCGGGATGACACGAAGCGAAGGCCAGCGCTTTCTAGAGATCTAGCCTGAGTTTTTCCTCAACACCCGGGATTTTTTCCTTCAACGGGTCTTTGGGAACGAGGGCCGGATGCTCGCGCATGATTCTTTCGCTGAAATTCCTTGCCTCGCCACGTTCCCTCTTTTCATGGCTTATTTGGAGCACTTGATTGAAGCAATGAAGCGCGAACTCGTTGCTTCGATTCTTGAAGAATAGCTTGCCGAGCAACAGCCACGCGTCCGGCAGGAATTTGTACTGGTTGAGGGCGATGATCAAGTACTGGATAGCGGCGTTGTACTCGCCCATTTCGTTGTAAAGACTGCTCAAGTTCAGCATCGCGTCGATTTCATTGGGCTTGAATTGCAGCGCGTTCAAGAAACATTCGACACTCTTTTCCTTCTCGTCGATATCGTAGAAAACGAGTGCCATGTTGTACCATGCCTGCCAGGAGTCGTATTTGATGTCAATGGCTTTCTTGAAATTGATGATTGCTTCGTAATATTGCTTTTTTCGATAAAATCGTTCACCCTTGTTGAACAAATCGCTGAATATCAAGTCAGATTGAGGCGGTTGCGTCACCTCCTGCTTGTCCTCGGCGTTTCCCTTGGCCGGGGTAGATTCCAGTTTCGGAATCAATTCTTTTTTCGCCTTTTCGAGGTCCATTTTAGAGGATATGTCATGAGCGGGTGGATTCTGGCTTGGTACCCCCTTTGAAACGGGTTCTTGCGTGGCCGGCGGTTTCGGGGATTGCTTCGGAGGCTCGGTATCCAAATTTGTTTCGTAAGCATAATCTTCCTTGATTTTAGACGTCTGATTCTCTGAATTCTTTGTCATTGGCACTGGATGGTTTTCCGGAAGGTTTAGCTCGCCTTTATTTTCTTGATTGCGTAGCTCGATGATCTGCCAGAGTTCCTTGTTTTCATACTCGGGAAAAACCCATAGCACCTTGATTAAATCGCGCTCAATGAAAACTTTTTCATCCGTGAAGACCTTGATGATCGGATCCACGACTTGCTTGTCACCAAACGAGACCAACGCTTTGATGATGAATTTCCGCACGAATACTTTCTCATCATCAAGGGCATCGACAAGGTATTTTATCGCTCGTGGATCACCGAGCTTACCAAGCGCTTTAGCCGCCTCCACGCGCGTGTTTGGATTCCTTGAATCCACCAGATATTCCACCAGTTGGTCGAGCGCGGACAAGCCACCGCGCGTTAGCCTGTCTATGGCAAAGATCGCGGTGATCTTGATGCGATCATCCTCACTGTTCTCGTCCCGTATTTTCTCAAGCGCCGGAATCGCGATGATGTCCTCGAGCTCGCCTAATGCTTCGATTATCGTCGTGCGGACCAGATTTGACTGTTCTGTCTTCAATTTCTCGATAAGGAGACGAGGAAGGTCCTTGTTATTTCGTATTTTTTGCAGCGCGGTTATCACTGCTGCCCGAACATAATCCGTGTCGTGGTTGATGAAATGGGTTAGCGGCGGAATCGCTTTTTTATCGGTCAAGTTGCCGATCTTGTCGATCGTGTTTTTTAACTTCGAGGCAGAATTGCTGGACTTGAGCGATTCGAGCTCCTCAAGCAGCTCATCAATGTATTTGCCGCGAACTTTGGGCGCCAAGAAGTTAATCACCACGATCGAGACGAGTACCACGTTAGACGGAGTAATAAATACGACTAATATATAATCTTCTTGAAATCTGAAGATATTCTTCTGAAAATGTGATAAACATGTATAACAAATCACCCAATGCTTTGCGTGCAATCCCCATCATCATCATTATCGCGATAGTAGCCATTGTAATCTTCGCGTGGGGTATTCCTGTATGGCTTGCCGATTTATCACTCGACACGCAAATGTACTCCAACAAGGCTGGAGTGGACTTCATTACCGTGAATCTTCTTGATTGGGCGGCGATCTGGGTTCCGTTAATCCCTGCAGCAATCGCCACGGTCATCTTGCTTCACCCGAAAAAGTTCTTGTCGGTTCTTCCAGTCAAAGGCATTCGAGGCCATTTGCGGGCCAGCATCTTGTTTTCCATAGTGATTTTCGGCATCTCGTATTTCCTTTCCTGGATAATCGGGGATATGAGCTATGGTATGTTCATGGCACATTACCTGCAACGTGACCCTACATCTGGCTTCGTCGACTTTTTCGCCTCCTTTAAGGCCTTGTTGATCCCCTTCGACACCTCGCAATATAGCGTGAATGTCTTGCTGTCCTGGCAGTATTTAACGATGCCCATCATGAACGCGATTCTAACGGCATTCTTGTTCCGCATGATCTTCGAGATGATCGGTGCCAAGGTGAATGGCGGGTATGCCATCGAGTTCCTTGGGCGGTTGTTCCTGATCATCGGCATTATCCTCGGGTATTTCTACCTCGCATCGCCGTTATCCACGTACGATTCAGTCGAACGAACGTGGCTGTACATACTCCCGCTAACTATGTGGACGATGCTAGGAACAGGAATCTTCGCGCTCGTGTTTGCAGCGACGTCAAAGCGTTTACGTGATCGTGAGGAAGTGGCTGGCGGGACATTCATCATTGCGGTGATCATCGTCATCGGCATGATCATCGGTCCGTGCATCGCTGCAGCTGGTTCATTTTTTAGCAGGGAAGGCAATTGGCCTACCCTCGTCTGGGGTGCCAAAATAGAGAAGCAGGTTGAACAAACTCGAATTGCCAGTGATTTAACGGGCTTTACTAATATGAGCATGACCGACCTTATAAATCGTCGGACGAACCCCGAAATCGCCAATAAGATACGCCCGTTCGATCAAAACAGCAGCCGTGCATTGTTGGAGAGTAAAATAACCGCTAATTATGAAATGACGAACAACGATTCAGATATTATCGTTATGAACCAGTCAGAATATTGGGTATCTCCAATTGTATTTTTCCCCGGTGCTCAATCGTTCGATTCAGCAATGAAGAGAAACGCGATCTTCACGCACACGCGAGGCTACGTGGCGATGGATGCACACGAAGGAGATGTCTTGCAAGATAATGAATATTTGCCCACCTTTAACGTGACCAAGGATTACCCCGTGTATTTTGGCGAGGGATATCGGAATGAGATTCTTCTAAATCTCACGAGCCTTAACGTCACGGAATATGACAGTTCGACTTTCCACGGCGCCCCCGACGGGAACTTGAGTGGGTACCTTGCGAACGTCAAGTTGTTGAGCACATCTACGGATTTTTTACCATTGCTCAACAGGGAAATTTCTTTCTTGCACAGGACAAATATATTCGATCGAGTGACTGCCATCCTGCTTCCGCACATGTACATGGACCCGGATCCCTATCTCGTATTTGACACGGAAAACCAGAAATTGTTCTATTCCGTTCCAGTGTACATTTCAATACCGGGTTTCACGTATTTCCAGAGTGATTATAAGCGATTCCTAGGCTGGATCATCCTCGATTGCTATGATGGCACTATGCAATTTTACTTGAATCATAAGCTAGATACGGATTCGCTGATTTCCTTTGCTAAGGTGTACGTTGACACTAGTATCTATCCATGGATAAATGCAACGAACGCCCCGGACTGGCTGAAATCGCAGTTCCGATATCCTGAAGGTTTGTATGAGCAGCAGCTGGCAACGGATTACACCTATCACGTTACAAATGCTGAAACTTGGCGTGCAGCAAATGATTTTTTTGCTAGGCCACCGATGAGTGACCTATACTTCGTTATGATGGATATCGGCGAGGGATTGGAATACGTTGGCTTCGATCTCGTCGTGCCGACATCGGGAACGGTTGCCCTTGCTGGCATGTACATCGTACGTCAAAATTTCGACCACTTTGGCGAAACCCGGTTTTATAGAAGACCAAGCGGCACCTCGCTAATGGGTCCAGAGACCGCAAATTCCACGTTCCAAAACTACCCTGCAATCTCCCAAAGCATAACTCAAATTCCAAACAAGGATGTCGGGAACATTTTATTGTACGCTTTTGCCCATTCCGTCTATTATGTCGTTCCCATCTATAGCACGTCAAACACCACTGGTCTTCAAACGCTCAATTATGTCGGCTTGGTCAATGGATTCAACGAAACCGAGGTTGCTTGGGGCCATACATCGCAAGAGGCATTTAATGTCATTAAGCAACTTCACCCTGAAACGGAGCCGGTGCCAGCCATCCAGGTAAACTGCACAACGCCCTCGAGCACGGTCACGACCCCCGATTTAGCCAACATCGTCTTGTCTATGACCAACACGGATACGAACTTGTCGGCGCTTCCGTTGAGCGTCACGGCAGGGTTACTCGTGTATTCATCGGGTACCACGTTGTTTGTCAACGGTTCCTCGCTGGGCAGCAGCACGAATTACACCTTAGGCACCTGGTCAATGTACCCAACCCAGCTTCGGCAATTCATGGTCCAGCTGAACATGAGCCTCGGTAACTTCTCGTCTCGAAACATGCCGTTCAAGTTTTATGCGAGGCTCTCAAATGGCACCAAGTACAGCACCGAGACCAAGTCGATCCTGTTCCAGCTCCCGAGTTACGCGGCAACCAACATCACCGCGCATGATATCACCATGGGATTCATCTTGCCAGCCTTGGTTCAAGAGCCATCGAATGCAAACTTGCAACTCACGGTGCGAAACAACAACGTGACCATGTCCAACGTGACGCAAGTACAAGTCAACCTCACCTTGTTCTCGGTGAACGCGACGAATGTGACCGTCACTGTACCGGGATTGCCAAGTATGCAAAATGGATCCTTTGCCAGCGACGTGATGTACCCCGGCCACGTGGGACGGACATTCACGGTCATCGACGAGATTCTCACGGCACAAGCGACGTATGGCGTCACAGTTTCGATAAACTTGAATTTGGGCAGCTATACATCCCTCGAATTCGTGTACCGACTGGACTTGATCGTGAACAATATCGTTGTCGGGACCACTCTCTTGCGTGTAATCACGTGGACTAAGTAAAAGATTTAAAATCTTCTTTTTTTTTAAAATATTGAAAAAATAAGAGATCCTTCCTAGTTAAACTTGGAATCGAGCACGACAAAACTGCCAGACACGCCGATGCCGAAGATCTGGAACTCTTTCCCATTCACCGCTTTGCATTCGAGCTGCAGCGCTGGAAGCACCATGATCTTCGTCCCCGATTTCACTATTCCTTTTTTCACGTAGTCCTTGTAGTCCTTTTTTGCCTCGTCGCAGTTCTTTGATGATTCCTTCGTCCAGAAGTTCAATTCAGGTTTGAGCTTGTCCTCTTTCAAATCGTCCGAGTTAATTACGATTATGCCTTGAATGTCCTTGGCATTGAGCAGATCCTCGACGGATTGCTTGTCAATGAACTTTTCCACGTCCTTCGAGTAATACACTTCAGCATCCTTCTTTGACATGATGAATGGCACGGGCGCGACGGCATATTCGAAAAGCACGCCGGTTCCCTTGCATTCCTCGCAAGATATCTGGCCCGACGAGTCGCAGCTCTTGCATCGGATTTTTTGCAGGCCGCTGCAATCCGAACACGTGTGCGCTCCTTGGCCATGGCAATCGGGGCACGGCGCCTTTTTCGACCCGCTGTATTTTTTCCCGTCGGCATCGAGTATCTCAAGCTTGTATTCAACGGTCTTCGATCCCTTGCAGGTCCGACACGATATTTTTCCCGTGCTGTCGCAAGTACCGCACTTGACCGTGCCGCTGCCGCCACAATTTTTGCATTTAATGCCCCCGGCACCGCCACACTTCGAGCACTTGACGTTATTGATCGTGTTGAACATGGGAACTTCCTTCTCGCCCTTCCACGATTCCAGGTTGACTTGTTTGTTCCCGAAATCATAGAACCGAATTTTTTCGAGATCCTTCACGTTTGCACTTTCCATGGTCTGTTTCTGCTTGCCGGCAAGTGCTTCCTTGATATTTTTCTCGAAATAGATCACGATGAATTTCGAGACTTCTTGCACGGTTTCCACTGCGGAAACGTGCTCACGCTTGAAATCGACTTTCTTTTTCTTGAAGAACTTTTCCAAAGTTTTAATGTCCGCGTTCGTGAGCCAATTCTGGAACAACTCGTCGCTGGACATCGCTTTGACGGTTACCATTTCATGCACCTCGAAAATTATAATGCGAATGCAGATTTGAAACCTTGGGATTATCAAGGTTCAGAATTTAACAAGAAGCTTTTTTTTGGGTGCAATGTAGATTCAAGTGTAGGAGCCGAGTCATCACGTGAGGTTGTCGAATTATGAGCAAACAAATAGTTGATAAAATCAATAATCTCATCAAGCAGCACCACGAATTCTTTTCACGAGCGATTCCATTGATAGCCTCGGAAAATATCACGTCAAAAGCGTGCCGCATGGCCACGATCTGCGATTTTCAACACCGGTATGCGGAAGGCTGGCCTGGCAAGCGCGTTTATGCTGGTTGCGAGTATCTCGACCAGGTCGAACTCATTTGCCAAGACCTCGCGCAGAAGTACTGGAGAGCCTCGTTCGCGGATGTTCGGCCGATCTCTGGGGTCGTGGCAAACCTGGCGCTGTACACGGCAATGACCACGCCGAAGGGCAAGATGATGGCTATGCCAATCCCTTCAGGTGGCCACATTTCCCATGCCCCGAAGATTGCCAAGCAAACCGGCAAGGAAATCAACGGCACGGCGGGTACTGTGCGGGGGCTGGACGTTGAATACCTCGCGTTCGACCAGAAGGAAATGAACCTGAACATCGACGAGAGCGCGAAGCGGATCCGCGCGTTCAAGCCTGAGCTCGTGCTGTTTGGTGGTAGCGTGTTCTTGTTTCCGCACCCCGTGAAGGAACTTTCCGCGGTCGCGAAGGAAGTCGGTGCCCATGTTGCGTACGACGGCGCGCACGTCGCGGGCTTGATCGGCAGCGGGTACTTCCAGGATCCGCTGCGGGAAGGTGCCGAGGCATTCACGCTGTCGACGCACAAGACGTTCCCCGGGCCGCAGCACGGCTGCATCCTCACGAATGGCCCGGATGAGCTCAACGAGAAGGTCAAGAGCGCTTGTTTCCCCTCGATGCTGAGCAACCACCACTTGCACAACGTGGCCGGGTTTGCCATCACCCTTGCGGAAATGATGGAATTCGGGAAGGTCTATCATGGCCAGGTCATCAAGAACGCCAAGGCATTGGCTGCCGCGCTTGCCGCGGCTGGCTTCAAGCCCTTGTGCGAGCATAAAGGGTACACGGCTTCGCATCAAGTCGTGCTCGACGTCACGGGTCTCGAAAAAACCTTCGGGCTCGGTGCAGACATCGAAAAGGCGCTGGAAAAGGCCGCGATCATCGTCAACCGGAATTTATTACCCTGGGATGCCAAAGAAAAGCGGGAATACACGAACCCGGGTGGTCTCAGGCTCGGCACCAGCGAGGTCACGCGCCTCGGCATGAAGGAAAGCGATATGAAGGTCATCGCGGATTTCTTCAAGAAGATCATCATCGACAAGAAGGATCCCAAGACGATCGCGCCCGATGTCGCCGAGTTCGCGAAGAACTTCCAAACCGTGAAGTTTTGCTTCGAGGAAACCAAGGCATTCCAGTGGTATTGAAAAAAAAGTACTATTTCTATTTACTTTTGTTCAAAGCTGCCCGTTTACTGCACCGTGATCGGTTGCTATGGCCATATCCTTTCCGTTGAAGGTGATGCTCGTGACCTTGCACGTGGCCGGCACCCTTGATTTCACGGTTCTGAAATCCATCGAAGCCTCGATGCGTAACGTTCTGCCAGCCATCTTGGCGGAGATTTTAACATCTGGCTTGCCCGCGATGATATAATCCGTGATGGTTCCATCATCGCCCGGGATGATGGCCAGCTCCAGCTCGTCGAAGGGAACCTCGTCAACATGCTGCTGTACCGGGCCCATGGGCGAGATGGTTCCTTCCCGCAAGAACACGGGTACGCGATCGATCAAGCACGTGACATCGATCCAGGCAGGTCCCTTCACTGCGTCGAGCGTCCAGAAATTGCACCACGTTCCTCTTGGTAAATACACCTTTCGCGTGTTGACCCTCGTGAGGATGGGCGCGACGAGCAAGTTCCGTCCGAACATGTATTCATCTTC
>Ga0315277_10010144_pt1 | contig 11965 bp, 5 predicted proteins | sample YL17G05_15_MG_FD_203695 | JGI IMG/M metagenome (GOLD analysis project Ga0315277, IMG submission 203695) | Sediment microbial communities from Yellowstone Lake, YNP, Wyoming, USA - YL17G05_15 | ecosystem: Environmental > Aquatic > Freshwater > Lake > Sediment | place: USA: Wyoming | collected... | reverse complement strand
ATCGGCTGCAACTGACGAAACTCTCTGGCTTCCATGCCCAATCCTCCCTGGTTTGTTGCCAGGGCTCAGATTACGCAATCTTCCCATCTGACACAAGACCAACCTAGCGCAGTCGTATTAAGACGAGAACCAGATCAAAGATCTCATTGATTTCATCCTTCCGCAACATCTGATCGAGTTCGAAGCGGTGGATGACACTGTGTCGGAAGCCAATGACGCTGTTCAGTTGTTTTTCCAACATCGGCAAACGCCGACCAATCTTTCGACGACGACGGAGCAATTTCCAGAAATCAATAGCGAACCATTCGTGGAATGCTTTGTGAATGCTTGCGATATTTTGAAAACTATACCAATCCGCAACGGCATCCTCGACCGATTCTGCCCCGTCTCGAATTGCGATGACCTGGGGCATTTCAATCTTCCGTGATTGCTCTTTGAGTTTCAGTTGGGCCTCTGGATCGTATTTTAACAGAATCTTGAAACTCTGACAAAAAAAGTGTTCAAGTGCAGCAACGGCAAATGGTACGAGGGCGTTGTAAAGTACCCGAACGGGATCAATAGTGGAGAGGTATTCTAGATCGGTGCCAACCAGGCGTTCCAGGGATTCGGTGGGATCCGGCAAAGCATATTTGACCGCGCGAATTCTTTCCGTCACGACTTGGTATGAAATGAAGATCCCGCGAGCCGCTGTATCACGTCGATCGGGGTCAAGTGGGATGTAGCGGTTCTTTCCATTCCAGTCATTGTAGAAACTGCCGCCGAACTTTTTTCGGGCTGCACGAATTATGCGGTTTTGGCAATCACGATCCGCAAAGCTAGCGCCAGCACGAGTGCGCGTGTGGAGAGCCACCTCGCAGTCACCGTGCGGCCCGTTCGTCTCAGGGGTGAATATTGTGGCTTCGACACCGACGAATGATTTGTAATCTTCGGTTTCAAACCAACCGTAGTCGACCGAATCCGGGACGAGACTATCCTCGTTCCGCGTAAATTCAAATTCACGCAGGTGCTGATCGAGGTCGCGCTCCGATGCGTTTTTCGGATAGTACGTGAGTTCGACGCTCAATGAAGGTTCCCCAAGGATCTAACAACGATTATACAGTCTGCATAAACCTGTGAAGGCAGACTGCTTCTTTGTGTATGACACCTGCTGCAAAATGCAGGCCAAGTTTCAGAACTCTTGTGATATCAATGTGTTCGGTCGTTTCGGCGTTCGCGCCGGGGCCGGTTTAGACAGACTGTATAGACCGGCGTCACAGCTCCTCGACGCGGCCCCGGACGCCCAGGTCGCTGCCCATCGCCTACAGAAAATGGGCTTCCCGTCTCCCCCGCTCCGCTGGATAATCCCTTTCTACCTTTTTGACCGCCAAAACTCAAGTCGCCCCATGTCCACCCTCCCGTTCGAGACCGAGCAGCACTCGCCGGCAGTGGAGACTTTTCTGCTGGGGCGGATCGAGTTCGGGCGGTGCCTGGAGCTGCAGCGGCGGCTGATCGGAGAGATCAGCGGGCGGGACGACGGGCAGATTGCGTTGCTCTTGTGCGAGCATCCGGCGGTGATCACCGTCGGCCGGGGCGGATCGCCCGGCGAGATCGTCGCCGACAGCGGGCTGCTGCAGAGCCGGCAGATCGAGGTCCACTGGGTAAACCGCGGCGGCGGATGCCTGCTCCACTGCCCCGGCCAACTGGCCGTCTACCCGCTGGTGCCGCTGCGGTGGCACGGCTTCTCAGTGGGGGAGTACCTGGAGCGGTTGCAGGCGGGCATTGTCGAGACGCTGGACGAGCTGGGGATCCGCGGGCATACTCTGCCGGGCGGATACGGCGTCTGGGGCCGGACTGGGCAATTGGCCGCCGTGGGAGTGGCCGTGCGAAATTGGGTGACCTACTACGGGGCGTACTTGAACGTCTGCCCGCCGATGGGCCTGTTCCGGCTGGTCCAAACTGACCCAGCCGGGCAGACCCGCATGAGCTGCCTGGTGGCCGAACGCTGCGGACCAGTTAGAATGACCACGGTTCGCGCCGGGCTGGTCCGGCACCTAGCCGAGGCCTTCGGTTGCAGCCGATATCACCTGTATACCGGACACCCAATGTTACGAGACGACTCGCGCCGCCGTGCCGGCGGCGGCTAAACCGGTGATGTTGAAAGTGCCGGCGGCGGCTAGACGGGCTGAGCGCCGCGTGGCCGCGGCGGCTAAACGGCGGTGTTAAAATGACGAATCGCCAGTCCCCAACCCCCAACGCCCAATCCCCAACCCCCAATCCCCAGTCCCCAACCCCCAATCCCCAATCCCCAATCCCCAATCCCCAATCCCCAATCCCAAATCCCAAATCCCTCCCCCGCTGGCTAAAGCGGAACGTTCCGCAGGGCAACGCAGACCATTTCACCGCCCGACTGATCGGCCAGTTGGGGCTACAGACGGTATGCGACCATGCCCGTTGTCCTAACCGGATGGAGTGCTACGCCCAGAAGACGGCCACGCTGATGATCCTGGGCGAGGTCTGCACGCGGGGATGCCGGTTTTGCAGCGTGAGGAAGGGCAGGCCGCCACCCGGAGGGTACCCGGTCGATCCGGACGAACCGCGTCGGGTTGCCGAGGCTGCCCGGCAACTGGGGCTGCGGCACGTAGTAGTTACCAGCGTTGCCCGGGACGATCTGCCCGACGGAGGCGCCGAGCATTTCTGCCGGACGATTGCGGCCTTGCGCCGGTCGTGCCCGGCCACAGTCGAAGTGCTGCCGTCCGATTTCAGCGGCAACACGGCGGCGGTCGACCGAATGATCGAGTCAGCGCCGGAGGTCTACAACCATAACACTGAGACGGTGCCGCGGCTGTTTGCCTCGGTCCGGGGCCGCCAGGCCGATTATCGTTGGACCCTGGAGATCTTCCGCCGGATCAGCCGGCAGAATCCCGCCATCAGGCTCAAGACCGGCTTGATGCTGGGGCTGGGCGAGACGACCGAGGAGCTGCTCGATACGTTGGCCGACCTCGTGGATGCCGGCTGCCGGATGCTCACGCTCGGGCAATACCTCCAGCCGTCGCCGGCCCAGTTGCCGGTGGTTCGCTACGTGCGGCCGGAGGAATTCGAGGAATTGGGCCGATTCGCCCGCCGGCTGGGCTTTGAGCAGGTGGCCAGCGGCCCGTTTGTCCGCTCCAGCTACCACGCCCGCGAGATGGCAGGCGAAGGCTTGAGCTTGAGCAGGAAGAGGGAAGAGGGAAGAGGGAAGGGGGAGGACTGAGGGCAGCGATGCCGCGATACTACGTGACTTTGCCAGAGCTGAGAGTCGACCAGGGGCCGATCGTCGTCAGCCTGTGGTTGGTGGAGCGAGGGGGCCGGGTGAAGGCCGGGGAGCCTGTATTGGAGGTCCTGGCCGGCGCGGCCACAGTCGATCTGCCTGCCCCGGCCGATGGCGTGCTGGTCGAAACGCTGGTGGGCGAAGACGAGCCGCTGTGTGTGGGCCAGCGCTTGGCGGTTATTGAGCATTTGTAGCCCAGCCCCCGGTACTACAGAGGGCCGGTCACGGGCCCTGGGGGAAAGGTCAGTGGCCACTGAAGCGGCCACCCCTCACTCTTCACCCCTCGCTCCTCGCGCTGCAAACCAGTGGCCGCTGAAGCGGCCACCCCTCACCCCGTCACCCCCTCACCCAGCACTTCAGTGGCGACTGAAGTCGCCACCCCTCACTCTTCGCCCCTGGTTCCTGACCCCTCGTCCCTCGCCAACTCCAACGTTGCCCACAAGCTCGGGTCTTCCTGGTACGGCAGGGGGCTGCCGACGGTGAGGGTCTGTTCGCCCAGCTCGCGGTCGATCACCGCGTAGTTGAAACCCAGCCTCGGGTGTTCTTGGGGATCGAAGCCGGTCAGGGCCTCGGCCGGGACGATGGCCTCCAACAGGTAGCCGTCGACCCGCTTTTCGCTGCGGACCTGCAACTGTCCCGGCCGGATCGCCCGGGGATGTTCCCGGGCACGATTGATGGGGAGCCACTCGGCCACGGGGCGATCGAACCTCGGCCCGCTGCCGCCGGGCAGGAAGACGAAGCGGTGGCAGAACCGGCCCGCCCGATGGACGTTGTGTACGTCGCGGGCGTCGATGAAGACCTGCAGGCCGTCGCTCTCTTCGGGCCGGCCGGAGCGGCACCAGGGGGCCTGCCGCTTTCCTTCCACGCGGACCACAAACACCAGTCCCTCTTCGCTCCACGCCGCGCGGACGTCGGCCGGTGTGGGCCGATCCTCCAGCTCGGCAAGGCCGACCAGCCGGTATCGCTCGTCGAGCCCCGCCCCCTCGGCGGTCCACAGCGGCTGCCGATAGCGACAGGGCACGCAAAAGCGGAAGAGAAATCGGGCGGGGACTAGCGGATCGGGCATGGGGAATTTTGGATTTAGGATTTAGGATTTCAGATTTGGGATTTGTCTTTGTCGGTCGTTTTTCTTACCTCGGCCAGGTGTCTCTTGAGAAATCCCGCCAGGTCGCCGCGGGTCAGGTCGTTGGTGGTGCGGAACTTCAGGTGGAGCACGTCGCACTCGGGCCGCTGGCCGTCGAGTTGCGGATCGTGACCCAAGTTGGTGATCTGGCCCAGCGTGAAACGGCCCTTCGGTCCGGCCAGGTGCAGGTACACCGCGTCGAGCTTCTTGGTTTGCACCGCGGCCCAGGGTTCTTTCTGCTCGGGGACGTAAAGCGGCACGACCTGCTTGTTGTTCCAGAGCATCTGGCCCTCGGAGGCCGTCTCCGAGAGCAGCTCGATCAGCTCCTCCAAAACCTCCGATTCCCAGAGGATCTTCTTGCCCAACGGAAAGCCTTTCCGCGCGAAGTGCCACTTGCGCCCGAGCTGCTTCCAGGGTTGCAGGATGTCGAACTTTTGTTGCACCCGCTCGGCGAACTCGCCGAAGCCGGCCATCGCCCGGTCGATGAACTGCCAGAACTCCTTGTGGTCGATCTCCTGGTAGCTGTGGATTCGCAGCTCGACCTCCTGCCACGGGCCGCGGAGGTTGCGGCAGCGGACTCGCGGCTCGGTGCCGTACAGCGGTAGCTCGGGCACGTCGTTGAGCGGCTTGAGTTGGAGCCGCTCGATGAGTCCCTCCCGCTTGAAGGTGTTTCGGCCGGTGCGAAACTTCAGCTTCAACAGCCACTCCTCGCCGGTGATGGCGTGGAAGAACCAGCCGTCGGCCCTCTTGGCCGCCCGGATCTCGACGATCGTGCGATTGTCCCAGTCGGGCGGGCTGAACAGGTCCGATCGCTCCGCGATGCGGTCGATCACCTCGCGCAGCACGCGGCCGTCCCAGCGGCAGGGATGGCCGTTGCGGCCTACGCGATCAACGGTATGCCACTTGCGGCCGTCGATCTGCCAGGGCATCTTGGTCTGGCGGCCGACCTGGGTGATGTCGACGTCGCCTTTGCGCGGGGAAAGCTCGGCGGCAAAGTCGTAGATCTTCCGCCGCGTGAACGGCCCCGCGGCCAGAATAGGGGCGAGGACTTCGCCGGTGTAGGAGCGGCGGATCGTGCCGGTACCGGCGCGATCAAGGGTTGCGGGTTCTTGGGAGGCGCGACCAACGGTCGCGGCTTTGTGTCTGTTGGCGGACCGCCGGTACTGTTCTGCGTGGGCGACGATGTCTTCGGGGGTGCCGGCAGCCACGACGAAACCGCCCTCCTCGCCTGCCCCGGGGCCCAGGTCGATCACCCAATCGGCCGTCTTGACTACGTCCAGGTTGTGTTCGATGACCACCACCGTGTTGCCCAAATCGACCAGCCGGTTCAAGACGTCCAAGAGCTTGGCCAGGTCGTCGAAGTGCAGCCCCGTGGTCGGCTCATCGAGCAGATAGAGGGTCTGTCCGGTGTCGGGCCGCGAGAGTTCGGCGGCCAGCTTCACCCGCTGTGCCTCGCCGCCGGAGAGGGTCGGGGCCGGCTGGCCGAGAGTGAGGTAATCCAGCCCCACGTCGCAGAGGGTCTGCAAGATGTGGCGGATCTTGGGGATGTTCCTAAACAGCTCAACCGCCTCGCCGCAAGGCATCTCCAGCACCTCGGCGATCGACCGGCCGTGGTAGCCCACCGCCAGCGTCTCGGGATTGTAGCGCCGGCCGCGGCAGGTGTCGCACTCGACCCAGACGTCGGGCAGGAAGTGCATCTCGATCCGCAACTGGCCGTTGCCCTCGCACTTCTCACAACGCCCGCCGGGCACGTTAAAACTGAACCGCCGCGGCGTGTAGCCGCGGAGCTTGGCCTCGGGCAGTTGGGCGTAGAGCGAACGGATCAGGTCGAACACGCCGGTGAACGTGGCCGGGTTCGAGGTGGGCGTCTGGCCGAGCGGCTGCTGGTCGACGCGGATCACCTTGTTGACCAGCTCGATGCCGCGGACCTTATCGTGCGCGCCTGGGAAGGTCTTGGCGCGGTGCAGCACCCGCGCCATGGCCTGGTAGAGCACGTCGTCGACCAGCGAACTCTTGCCGCTGCCGCTGGTGCCGGTGATCACGGTCAACGTGCCCAGGGGGATCCGCACGTCGATGTTCTTGAGGTTGTTGTGCCGGGCGCCGATGACTTCCAGCCAGCCGCCGCCGGGGGGACGCAGCGGACTGGTGGGCCCTTTGCGATGCGACTTTTCATAGCCCTTGGCGGAAGCCAAGGGTTCGCGCCCCGCGCGGGGCCCTCGGGCCAACCCCCGGCTTCCGCCGGGGACTACGCTGGTGCTCGATGGCATGCCGGGGGCTACGCTGGTGCTCGATGGCATGCCGGGGGCTGCGCTGGTGCTCGATGACATGCGGCGATTCGTGGGCACCGCAATGGCCTTCTTGCCCGTAAGATACGGACCCGTGACCGACGCTTTCTGCTTGCCGACCTGTGCGGGTGTTCCCCGGGCGACGATCTGCCCGCCCTGGCGTCCGGCCCCCGGGCCGAAGTCGAGCAGTTGGTCGGCACTCTGGATCACCTCCCGGTCGTGTTCGACCAGCAGCAGGGTGTTGCCCAGGTCCCGCAACTTGCGGAGCGCGGCGAGCAGCCGCCGGTTGTCGTGGGGATGCAGGCCGATGGTCGGCTCGTCGAGCACGTACAGCACGCCGCACAGCCCGCTGCCCACCTGGGCGGCCAGCCGGATCCGCTGCATCTCGCCGCCTGAAAGGGTCGGGGCGGGCCGAGCGAGGGTCAGATAGTCCAACCCCACGTCGACCAGGAATTGCACACGATCGTGGATCTCACGCAACAACTCGCCGGCAATTTTCCGCTCGACGTTGTCCGGCTTCCAGGCCGTAAACCACTCCAGCAACGCCGCCAGCGGGAGCCGGCAAAGCTCGTCGGTGGTCCGCCCGCGGAGTCGTACGGCCGCCGCGTCGTCACGCAGCCGGCTTCCGCCGCAGACGGAGCATTCCACCTCGTCGACCAGGTGCTCCAGCTTGCCCCGCATGGCGGGCGAGAGGCGGCTGGCCTCTTCCAGGGCCGGATAGAGGCCCTTGTATTGGAAGCGGACGACGAGGGTGCGAGCCGCGGGATTCACCCCCGCGCGGCCCTCACCCCGACCCTCTCCCAACGGGAGAGGGAGAAATACGTCGAACCATTGGTCGCCCGTGCCGTGCATGACCAGCCGGCGGTACCTCGCGTCAAGCTGGTCGAAAGGGACGTCGGCGGGAATGCCGGTGCCGCGGGAGAAGGCGTCGAGCATCAGCGGGAAGATCCGACTGCCTGCCTCCGGCCAGAGGGCGATTGCCCCTTGGGCCAGGGTGAGCTTCGGATCGCGGAGCAGGGCGGCGGGATTCGTGCCCGTCTGCATTCCCAGACCCTCGCACGCCTTGCACCAGCCCAGCGCACTGTTGAACGAGAAGTGGTGCGGCGAGAGCGGCTCGAAGCTCCGCCCGCACCGGTCGCAGGAGAAATGTTGGCTGTGGATCTCGGTCGGCCAGTCCGGTTCCGCCAGGTCCGCCTGCGGCATGGTCACGTGCAGCACGCCGCGGCCTAGCGAGAGGGCGTTTTCCACGCTCCCGGCGATCCGCGACCGTCGGGCACCGCCCGAAGGGTGGTCACGGCCGGCCGCCACGCGATCGACCACCACCTCCACGCGGTGTTTCCGCCGGCGGTCGATCTGCGGGGGCTCGTCGATCGAGTAGGTCTGGCCGTCCACGCGAATCCGCACGTAGCCCGAGGACCGCATCTCCTCCCAAAGCGCCTCGTAGCGCTCGCCGACCTGGATCTGCAGCGGGGCCATCAGGTAGAGCTGTGTGCCCGCCGCGTGATCCATCACCTTGGCGATGATCTCGTCGGCCGACTGGGTGCCGATCGGCACGTCGCAGCCGGGGCAGTGCGGCTGGCCCAACCGGGCCATCAGGATCCGCAGGTAGTCGTAGATCTCGGTGACCGTACCGACCGTGCTCCGCGGGGTGTGGCCGGCGTGTTTCTGCTCGATGGCGATGGCCGGCGAGAGACCCTCGATGTGGTCGAGCTTGGGTTTGGGCATCTGGCTGACGAACTGCCGGGCGTAGGCGCTGAGGCTTTCCACGTAACGGCGCTGACCCTCGGCGTAGATCGTGTCCATCGCCAGCGAACTCTTGCCCGACCCGCTGGGACCGCAGCAGACGGTCATCTGGTCGCGCGGGATCTCAACATTGACGTCCTTGAGGTTGTGCTGGCGGGCGCCGCGGACCTTGATGGCCTTGGCCAGCTCCGGCCGGGGGCTTCCCTTTGTGCCCCGTCTCCATCTGGGACAGGGCCGTGGTGAGGGTAAGCTGTCGTCAGAGACGCCTCCCACATAGCCGTTGAGCACGCGGCGTAGGGCCCTGCCCGTGTGGGACTGCCCGTGTCGGACAAGCTCTTCGGGGGTGCCGGTGGCCACGATCCGGCCGCCCTGTTCACCACCTTCCGGTCCCAGGTCGATGACCCAGTCGGCCGTCTTGATGACCTCCAGATTATGCTCCACCACCAGCACGGTGTTGCCGGCCTCCACGAAGCCGTGCAGCACCTTAAGCAGCAGCCGGATGTCGGCAAAGTGCAGCCCCGTGGTTGGCTCATCCAAGAGGTAGAGGGTCCGCCCGGTGCTCTTCTTGACCAATTGTCGGGCGAGCTTGATGCGTTGGGCCTCGCCGCCGGAGAGGGTGGGCGAGGGCTGGCCCAGCTTGATGTAATCCAGCCCCACGTCGTGCAGCGTCTGGAGCTTCTGGGCGATCTTGGGGATGTTTTGGAAGTGATCCAGCCCCTCCTGGACGTCCATCTCCAGGACCTCGGCGATCGACTTGCCCTTGTAGCGGATTTGCAGGGTCTCGCGGTTGAAGCGATGCCCTTCACACTGAGGGCAAGTGACCCAGACGTCGGCCAGAAAGTCCATCTCCAGGCGGTTCGAGCCGTTGCCGCCGCACTCCTCGCACCGCCCGCCGTCGACGTTGAAGCTGAATCGCCCCGGCTGGTAGCCCCGGGCCTTCGACTCCGGCAACTGGGTGTAGAGGTGGCGGATCTCGTCGAAGAGCTTGATGTAGGTCGCCGGGTTGCTGCGGGGCGTCCGCCCGATGGGCGACTGGTCGATGGCGATCATCTTGTCGAGGTGTTCGAGCCCCTCGATCTTTTCGTGCGGGCCGGGACTGCCGATGCCGGCGTTCAGGTCCCGCCGCAGGGCCTCGACCAGGATGTCGTTCACCAGCGAACTCTTGCCCGAGCCCGAGACCCCCGTCACGCACACGAACACGCCCAGGGGAATCTCCACGTCGATGCCTTTGAGATTATTGTGCGTGGCGCCGCGGACGATCAGGCGCTGAGGGCCGACCGGCCGGCGGGCGGCCGGGATCTCGATCCGCTGCCGGCCCGAAAGATACTGCCCGGTGAGGCTCTTCGGTTCGGCGATGACGGCCTCGACCGGTCCGGCGGCCACGATCTGGCCGCCACGGACCCCCGGGCCGGGGCCGAAGTCGATCACGTGGTCGGCCGCCCGGATCGTGTCCTCGTCGTGCTCGACCACGACCACGGTGTTGCCCTGGTCGCGGAGCCCGGCCAGCGTGTCGAGCAATCGGTGATTGTCGCGGGAATGCAGCCCGATCGAGGGCTCGTCGAGGATGTACAGCACGCCGACCAGCCCGCAGCCGATCTGCCCGGCCAGGCGGATCCGCTGCATCTCGCCGCCGGCCAGCGTCGGGGCGGTGCGATCCAGGGTGAGGTACTCCAGGCCCACGTTCTTGAGGAACCCCAGCCGGCCGCGGATCTCCTTCAGCGCCTCGGCGGCAATCGCCTGGCCCGTCTCGTCCAACTGCAATTGCGCGAAGAACTCCTGGGCGTCGGAGACCGCCAGCCCGCAGACCTGCGGCAGCGAACGCTCCGGCCGATCCTGAAACCTCGGCGAGGCCGTGGTGAGGGTGACCGCGCGGGCCTGTGGATTCAGCCGCTGGCCCTGGCAGCGGGTGCAGCCGAGCACCCGCATGTATTTCTCCAACTGTCGCCGCTGGAGCCGGCTCTTGGTAACGCGATACTGGGAGAGGAGCTTGGGGATGATTCCCTCGAACTTGCCGCCCCACTTGTAGCCGGAGGGGCCGCTCCGCCAGGTGAAGGTCACGTGCTCGTCGCCCGTGCCCCAGAGCAGGGTCTCCTGCGACTTCGAGTCCAGCTCTTCCCAGGCCGTCTCCAGCACGGTCCCGCTTTCCAGGCCGTGCTTCCGCTCCAGCAGCGCGGCCACCCCGCGGTAGATGTGTCGCCGCCAGCGACCCATCTCCCGCCAGCGGCCCACCAGCTCGATACAGCCCTGCTGAAAGGATTTTGAGGGATCGGGGATCAGCCGCTGGGGGTCGAAGCTGTAGATCTGGCCCAGGCCGCTGCACTCGGGACACATCCCTTGGGGGTTGTTAAAGCTGAACAGTTGCGGGCTGGGTGGCTCGAAGCTCAGCTTGCAGTGCGTGCAGGCATAGTGGGCGGAGAGGTGGATTTCGGATTTCGGATTTCGGATTTCGGATTTCAGATTTGGGATTTGGGATTGGGGATTGGGGATTTGAGCGTCCGCCTTCCGCCTTCCCCCTTCCGCCTTCTCCCTTCCGCCTTCCCCCGTCCGCCGTCCGCCGTCCGCCGTCCCCCTTCGCCCTTCGCCCTTCTCCCTTCCCTCTTCGATGGCCACGATCAGGTTCCCCTCGCCCAGGCGCAAGGCCAGCTCGACCGCCTCGGCCAGTCGCGGGCGGATCTTCGGACCCGCCGTCAGCCGATCGACCACCACCTCGATGTCGTGCCGCATCTGCCGGTCCAGCCGCAGGTCGTCGCTCAGCCGGATCACGCTGCCGTCAACCCGGGCGCGAACGAAGCCCTGCTTCAACAGGTCCTCGAACAGATCGCGGTACTCGCCCTTCTGGCCGCGGATCAAGGGGGCCAGGACCATGAAATCGGTGCCGCCCGGCAGGGCCGCGATCCGCTGGAGGATCTCTTCGCGGGTTTGGGCGGTGATCGGCCGGCCGCACTGTGGGCAATGCCCCTTGCCCACCCTGGCATAAAGCACCCGCAGATAGTCGTAGATCTCGGTGATCGTGCCTACGGTCGAGCGGGGGTTCTGGCCGGCCGACTTCTGCGAGATCGAGATCGACGGACTGATGCCGGCGATCAGGTCGACGTCCGGCTTGGGCATCTGGCCGAGGAACTGCCGGGCGAAGCTCGACAGGCTCTCGACGTAGCGCCGCTGTCCCTCGGCATACAGCGTGTCGAAGGCCAGCGAACTCTTGCCGGAGCCGCTCACGCCGGTCAGGCAGATCAGCCGGTTCCGTGGCAGCAGCAAATCGATGTCCCGCAGGTTATGCTCGCGGGCACCCTTGATGAGGATATCGGAAGCGGCCATGGGACCGGCGGGGGGCGCGGGGCTGCTGATCACAAACCCCGTATTTTATCCCGCCGGGCCGCAGCCCGACAAGCACCGATTCTCAGCGTGTGTGGCAAGTTTTCCTGGCAACTCGGTGCTCGGGGTGGCTGGGGTCGAGCGCAGCGAGCCCCCAGATAAACCTGCTGGGGGCAGCCTGCGGCTGACCACCAGCCACCCCCGCATCTGCCAGGA
>Ga0315277_10010143_pt1 | contig 11966 bp, 13 predicted proteins | sample YL17G05_15_MG_FD_203695 | JGI IMG/M metagenome (GOLD analysis project Ga0315277, IMG submission 203695) | Sediment microbial communities from Yellowstone Lake, YNP, Wyoming, USA - YL17G05_15 | ecosystem: Environmental > Aquatic > Freshwater > Lake > Sediment | place: USA: Wyoming | collected... | reverse complement strand
TGACTACCGCCGTGTCCCGGGCTTGTCCAACGAGGTCCGCGAGAAACTCATCCGGTTCAAACCGGATAACCTGGGTCAGGCCGAGCGCATCTCCGGCGTCACCCCGGCCGCCGTCTTCACTCTGCTGGTCTTCCTCAAGAAGTAACTCAACCATCACTACGTCTCATCACCGGTCTGTCTGGCGGTCACCGCCCTGCCCCGGCGCATCGCGCCGTCGATGGTTCCCCCAGCCTGGCCACGGTTCGGTTGACTTCGCAGGTCTTTCCCGTATAATCACGCCCGAGGTAAATAATGCCAAAAAGAACCTATCAACCGTCGAGAATCAAGAGAAAGCGGACTCACGGCTTTCGCGCCCGGATGCAGACCAAAACCGGACGCAAGGTCCTGAGCCGGCGCCGTGCCAAGGGCCGCAGACGCCTCACGGTGTAACCCATGAATGAACCACCGGTTGCGGAAAGATGAGCTGCTCCGGCACAATCAGGACATTGAGCGTGTGCTGTTCCGTGGCAAACGCCTGCAGGATGGCGCGGTTCGTGTCTACTACCGACCTGCTGTCGAACCCGGAAACCGTCGGGCAGGGGTCATAACCGCCGGCAAGTTCCCCAACGCTGTCACCCGCAACCGAGTCCGGCGACAACTCCGAGAGATATTCCGAACCAACAAGGAGCAATTTCCTCTGGGCTACGATTACCTGTTGAGAGCCGACAAGACTGCGCTCACCCTCAAGTACGACATGCTGAACAGCATGGTGCTGGGGCTGGTCGGAAAACTGGCGCCGGGGACTGGCGGATCGTGAGTCGCGGCGTCACACGCTATGCGTCAGGCGCCATGCGTCGCCTGCTCTGTGCCTTGGTTCGGGGCTACCAGTTGTTCATTTCGCCCCTGCTCCCCCGCACCTGCCGGTTCTATCCCAGTTGTTCGGAGTACATGCTCCAGGCGATTACCGAGTATGGTGTCCTGCGGGGCGTGGGCAAGGGCCTCCGGCGCCTGCTGCGCTGCCAGCCATTCTGCCCGGGCGGTTATGACCCGGTCAAGCCGATGGCGAATGGCGAATGTCGAACGACAAATGATAAGTGTCAAGTCGCGAATGTCGAACACAATGGCGTCAGGGCAACTCAGAATCCTTCTGCGTTCTCTGTGTCCTCTGTGGTCAGGAGATAGAGAATGGAAGATACCCGTCGGATTCTGATCGCGTTTCTGCTGGTCTTTGTGATGCTGTTCCTGTGGACTACCCTTACCGGCCGGAAGAAGGCCGCCCAGTCGGCCCCGGTTCAGACTCCGGCCCCGACGGCAGTCCAGCCCCAGCCCATGGCCCAGCCCGCGACTCCGCCGGTGGTCGCGCTCACGGCCAGCGTCCCGGAGCGATTCGACACCCTTGAGAATGCCCGGCTAAAGATTGTGTTCTCGTCCTATGGCGGCACGATAACCTCGGTCTGGCTCAAAGACTACCGGGTTGAACTCGTCCCGCCCGGGTCCCACCAATTCGGGCTCGGCATTCCCGGCGGCCGGGACTATGTTGATCTTTCGGACCTGAGCATGGCCGTCCGCCGGGTCGGGGACACGCTGGAGTACCGAGCCGGTCCGGGCCCTGCCGACAGCCAGCTGACCGTCACGCGGCGCTACCAGCTCAATGAGGACTATCGCCTGCAGGCTGACGTCAGTCTCGCCGGGCCGAACTCCGGCTACCTGATGCTGTTCCGCAACGGCACCGCGCTCACTGAACCGAACAAGAACGAAGACCTGGTCCACGTGAGCCTGCTGGTCCACAACGAGAAGATCCGGCGGCTCAGCACGAAGCAGGTCAAGAACGAAGTCCAGCTGGGCGGCAAGTACGTCTGGGCCGGGATGAAGTCGCTCTACTTCCTGACCGCGCTCATGCCCGAGCAGACTGTTCTCGATACGGTGATTGCCGCGACCCTGGTCGACCGTCGAATCGGCTGGATTGCCGGCGTCAAGGGCGCACGCACTGCCGACCGCTACCGGGTCTATTTCGGACCGCTGGAGTACAAACTCCTCCGCCACTACCGCCTCACTGCGGCATTCGATTTCAGCCGCTTCCTGGGCATCGACCTGAAATGGATCGGCCTGCCGATTCTCCTGTTCCTGCAGTTCATGTTCGGCTTGCTCAAGAACTTCGGGCTCGCGATCATCATCTTCGCCATCGTCATGAAGGCGATCTTCTTCCCGCTCTCCCGGATTCAGAACCGGCAGATGAAGAGCATGCAGCTCCTGCAGCCCAAGCTCGACGAGCTGAAGAAGCGCTACAAGAACGACCAGGAAGGCCTGAATCGGGAAACGATGCAGCTCTACAAGCTCTACAAGGTCAACCCGCTGGCCGGCTGCCTGCCGCTCCTGATTCAGATGCCGATTTTCTTCGCGATGTACCAGGTCCTGCGCATCGGCATCGACCTGCGCCAAGCCCCGTTCATCTTCTGGATCCGGGACCTGTCGCTCAAAGACCCTTACTTCGTGCTGCCGATTCTGATGGGCGTCTTCTCGATTGCCCAGAGCCTGCTCACCAGTGCCGGCCAGCAGAACAAACTGCTGATGTTCATGATGCCCGTCTTCATCACTATCATCTTCCTTAATTTCCCTTCGGGACTCCAGCTTTACTGGCTGGTGTTTAACATTCTCTCAATCATCGAGAGTCTAATCGTGCAAGGAGGAAACAAGTGGCAGAATATCTTCCGCCGAGCTCAGACTACGACGCCCTAGGAGCTCATGACCCTCAGGACGAACCTGAGGAGCGTTTTCCCGGTCCCAACCTGCCCGCGACCGATGAAGTCGCTCAGGAAGCCGCGACCGTGGTCCGCACCATACTTGAGCATATCGGCATCCGCGCCCGGGTCGACGTCGAACGCGCCCACGACGAGTACTACATCAACATCAAGCCCCAGCTCTCCAAGGGCCTGCTGATCGGCCGGCGCGGCACGACCCTGCGCGCCATCCAGTACCTGACCCGGTTGATCATCCGGCGCCGGTTTCCGGACGTCGCGCCGGTGATGGTGGACGTCGGCGGCTATCGCCTGCGCCGGGAGAGTTTCCTGGCCAAGAAAGCCGAGGCGGTCTCCCGGATCGTCATCGAGACCAAGCGCGAGATGTCGCTCGACCTGCTCACCGAAAAGGAAATGGAAATCATCGCCGAACACCTGAAGATGATTCCCGAGGTCCGGGTCTATTCGGTCCCGGCCGGCACCAAACAAAACGTCATCATCGCCCCGAAGGGAGATTAGGCCAAAGGCGTGAGGCATTCGGCGTCAGGCGGCAGGCGTAATGCGTCAAGCGTCTCGCCTGACCGCGCGACAATCATCGCCCAGGCCACGCCGCCCGGCGAAGGCGGCATTGCCGTGATTCGCGTCTCCGGGCCCGACGCCATCCTGCTCACCAGCCGGTTCTTCTCCGGTAAGCGGTCGCTCGCCCGCATCCCGGGTTACACGATTGCCCACGGCTACATTTCCGACCCCCGGATTCCGTCGGTGCTGGACGAAGTGCTGGTCTCGGTCTTCCGCGCGCCCCACAGCTACACCGGTGAGGACATGACCGAGATCTCCTGCCACGGCGGCGTCGCGGCCGGCTCCGCGATTATCCGGCTGCTGCTCGCCGCCGGCCGGATGCGCCCGGCCCGGCCGGGTGAGTTCACGCGGCGCGCGGTCCTGAACGGCAAGCTCGACCTGACCCAGGCCGAGGCGATTCCCGACCTCGTACGCGCCCCGAGCGAGAAGGCCCGGCAAAGGGCCGCGGCCCAGCTCTTCGGCGCGTTCTCGCGCCGGATTGACGAACTCCGCAGCAACCTGCTCGCGGTTCAGACCGACCTGACCGCAGCGCTCGAGTTCGGCGACGACCTGCCGACCGGCAGCCTGCGCCGAACCGACGCGCGATTGCACGCCGCCCGGCGGCAACTGGATCGGCTGGTCGAACAGGCCGAGGCCGGCCCCCTACTCCGGCAGGGCGCGCTGGTCGTGATTGTCGGAAAACCCAATGTCGGCAAGTCCTCGCTCTTCAACCGGCTGCTCGACGAGGACCGGGCGATTGTCACTCCGCTCCCGGGCACGACCCGGGACGCGCTGGAAGCGAATCTGAGCCTGGGCGGTATCGTTATCCGGCTGGTGGACACGGCCGGCTGGCGCACCCGGACCGGCCGCATCGAGGCCATCGGCAAGGCCAAGGCCCGGCACTATGCGGACCGGGCCGATGCCCTGCTCACGGTGCTCGACAGCTCACGACCCCGCACCCGTGAAGACCGGGACGTGCTCGCCGCGGCCGCGGGCCGGCGCAGCATCACGGTGCTGAACAAGACCGATCTGGTACCGCCGACCGCCATCCGCCAACGGCGCTTCGCCGACCACGCACCCTCAGTGCAGGTGTCCTGCCGCACCGGCGTCGGCATCCCGCACCTGCGTGCGAGACTAGCCCGGCTCTTCACCGGCCGCATGCCCGACGCCGATTTCATCGCCAACCAGCGGCACCTCGACGGCCTGCGCCGCGCCGCCTGGTCCGTGGACAGTGCGGCCCGGCACAAGGTCCTCGACGTCCGGGTCCAGGAACTGGGTAGCGCACTGGAAGCCCTGCATGAACTGACCGGCCGGGTCACCAGCGACGAGATCCTCGACCGGATCTTCAGCCAGTTCTGCATCGGCAAGTAGAATGTCCGAATCCAACACCAAGACACCAAGACACGGGCGAGTGACGTCCAGCGACCGGTCAATCTGCGATCTGCAATCTGTAATCTGTAATCTACAATCGCCGGCGTTGGACTTCCGCAGCTACGCCGGCTGCCGGCGCTGACCCATGTACCAGAAGGTGCTGCTCTATGTCGACGACCGTCCGGAGAGCGCGAAGGCTGCCGCCGAAGCCCTGCGCCTGGCCAGGACCTGCGATGCCCGCATCTTTGCCGCATGGGTCCTGCCCCAGACCGACACCCCGGTTCCGATTCGCCCCCGGCGCCGCGCCGGAATCCGTAAACCCGAACCCGGTTCCGCCGGCGAAGAACACGCCTGGAGCCGGCTCTATGAAATCGAAGATGATGCTTTTGAGCATAACGTCAGAATTTCGCTGTTGCTGGAGACCGGCGACCGCGATGAGAAACTGCTGGCACTGATTGACAGTTACCAACTGGACGCCCTGCTGCTCGGCACCCGGTCCGCTGCCGGCTGGGAGAAGCTGATTGAGCGTTCGCCGGTGACGGTCATCCTGATACGATAGGAGGAGTAATGGAAAAACTGTCCGCCATGATGGTTCAGGAGGCTGTTGTTCTGGACCTCAAGGCGCAGGAAAAGGTCGGCGTAATCAAGGAACTGGCGCAACTCCTGATTGACCAGAACCTGATTACCGACCCGGACGAGTTCTTCTCGGCAATCCTGAAACGGGAGAACCTGGAAAGCACCGGCATCGGCGCGGGGATCGCGATTCCCCACGCCCGGACCAAGGCGGTCAAACAACTGGTGCTGGCATTCGGGCGCTCGCTGGCCGGCGTTGACTTCAACAGCCTGGACAACAAGCCCTGCTACGATGTCTTCCTGATTGCCGCGCCGGAAGAGAAGAAGTCCGAGTATATTGCCACGCTGGCCCGGCTCTCCAAGTTCCTGCGCCGGGAAGAAGTGCGCACCGACCTGGCTCAGGCCAAAACTGCGGAAGAAGTAATCGAAATCATCCGGCGCTACGAATAGCCCGGTTTAAGCCCGCGCCAGGACCACCAGGCGCCGGGCGATTGGCGGCAGTTGGAAGTCGCGGACTTCCCTGACCTGCAGGTGCAGCCGGTTCAGCGCCGGCTGCGCCTGTTTCAATTCCGCCTCCACGGTCGCGGATTTGTAGAGGATAATCCGGCCGCCTGGATTCAGCAGCCGCGCCACCCATTTCGCAATCTCATCGGTCTTCCCGACCAGCCGGCTGAGCACGACATCGAACTTGAGACCCGAAATGGACTCGGCCCTTTCGGCCCGGACAATGGTCTGTCCCAGTTTCAGCTCGCTGACCGCCAGCTCCAGGAAACGCGCCTTCTTCTGGGTTGACTCGACCAGCACCAGGCCGATGTCGTCCCTCACAATCTTCAAAGGAATGCCGGGCAGGCCGCCCCCGCTGCCCACGTCACAGACCGAGCTCCCGGCCGGAATCAAAGGACTCGCGACGAGCGAATCCAGAAAGTGGTACGCGACAACCCGCTCGATGTCCCTGCGCGAAACCAGGTTGACCCGCTCGTTCCATTCCCGCAGCAGTTGCTCATACTTCCGAAGCCGCTCCAGCTGCTCCGCGGTGAGCTCAATCCCCAGCCCGCGCGCGTTCTGAGCGAACGACTCCCACGTTTCGTCGTGAAGAGGACTCAAGGACTCAGGGATTCCAGGATTCGATGGCCTTCCCTTGACCCCCTGAATCCTCGATTCCTCGATTCCTGCTCCTTGGACTTTGGACTTTGACATTTCTGACGACTTGTGTTGAATGCCGCCGCGAAATCCTGTCGGCCGGCTAGTCCCCGGCTGCCGGCTTGTCAGGTATATATACGTTCGATTCCAGGAACGTGTTGAACTCGGTCCACTTCACGTCCGGATTCTTCGCTACCATCTCCCGGTAGATCGCCGTGAAGGCATCGATGTGGTCCAGCATGTGCAACAGATAGGCCTCAACGAACTTCGGGGTCTTGGGCGCGCCGAATTCCATCTCGCCGTGATGGCTCAGGATCATGTGCAGCAGCAGCCGCGCCAGTTCCTCCGGGAACTCGGGAAGCTTCCGGATTGCCGCATCGATCCGCTGGTAGCCCATCACCACGTGCCCGAGCAGCCGGCCGTCGAACGTGTGGTCAATCACATTGCTGTATTGATACTCGTCGATCTTTCCGGCATCGTGCAGAATGATGCCGGTCACCAGCAGCGGGAAGTCGACTTCCGGATAGGTGGTCTTGAACGAGTCCGCAATCCGGAGCATGAACACCGTGTGCTCCAGCAGGCCGCCGAGATAAGCGTGGTGCACCCGGGCCCCGCCTGGCGCATCCTTGAACCGCTTCTTGAAATCCTCGTCGCTGAAGACCAGGTCCAGCAGCTTCCGCAGGTGAGGATTGGTCACCGCTTCAAAGTGGCCGACCAGTTCCTCATACATCCCTTCAATCGGGTACCGGCTGGCCGCGACGAAGTCATCGCGGCTGATCTCCTTGTCCAGCACCGGGGTGATGTGGGCGACGGTCATCTGCAGCTTGCCGTTGTACTCCCCGACCGAGCCGTTCACCCGGACGAACTGCCCGGGCTTGGCCGATTCCAGCACTTCCTCGATGTTGTCCCAGACCACGGCATTGATCACGCCGGTCTTGTCGGTCAGCTCGAGCTTCAGGAAATGCCCGCCGTCGCGCCGGTCTTTCACCTCCCGGCCTGCGATGTAGAAGATATCGCTGACCACGGTCCGCGGCGCAAGGTCTTTGGCGAATTGGCGTTTCATAGGCAAGAGTCCGAGAGTCTATTAGTCGGAAAGTCTAAAGGTCCATCGACTCTTCGACTTTTCGACCTTTCGACTTTTCGACTTTTGGACTCTTTGACTTCCGGACTCACTGAAATGAATACCGGAACGAAATCCGGTGGGCGTTGCCGAGCAGGACCATCGGCGTGTAGGAGTAATCCACCTCGTACCGGGTGAGCTTGAACCCCAGCCCGGTCGAAAGCCCGGCCAGGATATCCGACCCGCCGCCGCCTTTCAGGTCGCCGCCCCCGGTGGTCACGCCCGCGCGCAGGCACACGTTCGGCCAGACCCAGCCTTCGACTCCGGCTCGGACTTCAAGCTTGTTGTCCAGCGGCTGGTGCACTTCCAGGTCAAAGCGCAGGCGCTCGACCGGCGCATACCCGAACCCGAGCGCGAAATCCATCGGCAGCTTGTCGGCCTGGGACTGGAATGCCTTCACCGACGTCCCCAGGTTGTGCGCCACGAACGTCGCCTGCAGGCCCGGCATCAGGGTGTACTTCGCCCCGATATCCGCGCCCAGCCCCAGGGTCCAGAAGCTGTCAATCGTGCCGTAGAGAATCTTCACGCCCGCGCCCAGCGCCAGCTTTTCCATCGGCTTCCAGCCGAACGCCGGGTTGATATCGAGATACGACACCGAGAACGTGCCCAGGTCGGTATTCAGGTCATCGGTGCGCTTCATCACGCCGCTGTTCAGGTAGTAGCCGCCGATCCCGAACGCGAGCTTCCCCATCGGATTCACGTAGGAAAGCGCGCCGCTCTGCACGCCCGCGATGTAGGAAATGTAGCTCAGCCCGCCCTGCGGGGTCGTCAACTCGACAATCCCGGCCGGGTTATACCAGAGCCCGAACGCGTTATCGCTGAACCCGATTGCCGCGTTACCCATTGCGGCTTCGCGGGCGGTCGGCGGGACCTTCAGAAAGTTGAACCCGGTCGTCCCCACGTCCGGGCTGCCCTCACCCACTAACGCAAGACCGAGCAGAATCTCGAGCATAGTGGCAATAGCTTAGTCTGCGGATTATCCTTGTCAAGGACTTTCACCGTCAACCGCTCGCCGCCAGCCGCTGGCGGCCGCCTAGCTCTTCCGGTAGATTTCCCGACGGTGACCGATGGCGTGGACCATCAAGGTCTGCTCCGCGCGCAGCAACTCATAGATGACCCGGAAATCACCAACGCGAAGCTTGTAGAACCCGGACAGACTACCGCCGAGCGGTTCAGGACGCGTGGCCTCGAAGTTCGCCGCGAGCCAACTGATGCGCTCGACTACTCGTCGCCCGATGGGGCGGTCAAGACGGGCCAAGTCGCGAGCTGCCGAGTCCAGAATGCGAACCCGCAGCGCCACGGCTACCTGAGGCCAAGACGGCGAGCGACTTCGTCGAGCGGCGCGCCCCGCTCGCCCCGCCTCACCCTGCGCCGCTGGCGCTGCAACCGCGTGCGGACGGACTGCTTGAGGGTCAGGCCTTCATCCGGGTCGCCGAGCAACTCAATCAGCTTCTGCTCGATCGTTTCCCCGAGCATTTCCCGAAACTGGTCCTTAGTCATCCGGACAAGACTACTCATGACTCATCATACCCGAACGCCCGCCAACGGTCAAGCCGAGGGGACCCCAGACCTGCCGATGGCACCCCTTGCGCTGGCCGCCAACCGCGTGCCGCCCGCCGCTTTCCGCTCCCAGCGAGCGGGGCGATCCTGCAAGGCGGAGCCGGTCCTGCGAGTCGCGCGTGACGCGACGATCCTGCACTTCTCCTATCCACAGATTCCGCAGATTTCACAGATTCCCGTCGGGCTTCTCAACACAACGACACGACGGCACGACCGGAATCGGGTTAACAGATTCGGTTCGAACACTAACCGCCAAGACGCCAAGGCTTCCGGGTTCCCCTCTCCCTTGAAGGGAGAGGGCAAGGGTGAGGGTGAAGTCACTGTGCTCACCACCAAGCCTTCAAGAACACCGAGAAGACGGGTAGCCGCCGACTGCGCGGACACCGCTGACGGCTGACAGCTATCCGCTCGCGGCTGGACTCCGTTACAAACTTGTAACGGATCCGCTACATGTGCCTCCAAGCTCAAAGACAGGCGTTTTGTGCCTAATGCGCTAAGCGTTATGCGTTTAGCGTTCGGGCGGGTTTCAGGGGCACCGCTCCCCTAGGCGCTCCCCCCCACGCTCCGGTAGACTCTCCCGTGCACTCTCCGGTACACTCTCCGGTACACTCTCCGGTAGACCCTCCGGTAGACCCTCCGGTAGACTCTCCGGTAGACTCTCCAGTTCACTCTCCGGTAGGCGCTCCGGTAGACCCTCCGGTACGCCCTCCCCCGGGCGCTCCGGGGGGCGCTCCACCGGGTGCTCCACCGGGTGCTCCAGGGGGCGCTGTACCGGGCTCTGCCCTGGTGTGGAATCCCGAAGCGGAGAACACCCCCGAGAACACCCTCGGTTTCCGGGGTGCACCACCCTGTTCACCCCCCGAAAGTCCCCTAAGTGGCTTGGGGAGAAACACCTACCACAAACTAGGGGACCGAGGGGGGGACCGCCCCGGGGACGGGCAGGACCGGAAACCCGCCCTGTAACTTCCTTTCCCCGTGGACAGGCTTTTCCCGAATGAGAACACCGGGGCTACTGCACCCGGTTCACCACTCGGTTCACCCCCCCACAGAATAGATGTCTCGGAGGCAGGTAGAGGGCGCAACAGCCCGACAACTGGAACCCGTGGCAGGGAGGGCTCGCGACCGTTGGCATGGGTGGCGCGTCTTAGGGGAACTGCGCTACCTGCTCAGGACCCGCATTGCCTCCCCTGGACTCTCCTTGCCTTCCCCCTTTCACTTCTCCCTAGGCCACTTGGACCCTTAGACCACTTGCCCCCTTCCTCTGCCCCCTGGTCCCTTCTCCCTGGCAGGAAGGCGATTCAGGAAGGAAGATTGCGCTGAGCGCCTTGCAGCCTACATGATGAAACCCGGGATCAGGTGCAGGTCGACGGTCGAGATAATCTTGAATCCCGAGCGGAAATTGGTCACGCCTCCAACCTGGAACTTGCCAAGGTGAACCATGCCCCCCCACGCGAGACTGTTGAACGCAGGCCATTTGAGCAGCGGGTTTCCGGTCACGTCTGCGACGGTGATGGCGATCCCGAGGTGGCTCATTCCAATCTTGTGTGCCAGTCCCGCGATTCCGTCGTCGCCGAACAGGTAACCGTTAACGCCGACCAACTGAACCAGCCAGGCCGACCGATTATCGGTGACGTCATAGCACACTGGCGTCACTCGCAGGATTATCGGCTCATAGGCCGATGGACCGGCTTGATTTCCGCGAAACGGCAGAACCGCATTGCCGATCAGCACCTCCAGGAAATTGAGCTGTTCGCTGGTCGAACCGTAGCGAATCTCGTAGCGCTTCAGGCCTTCCGTGATTCTCATTCCCTGGAGAGCAAGCGCGATCTTGTACCAACCGTGCAGTGACTTGAGATGACGTCCGTCGAAGCGACCGGGAAGAGAGTCCTTGAATGCCGTGTCCTGCGCCCGGACGGCCCAATACGCGCCCCGCAATTCGTCGAGCCTGACCTTGAGCGACCCGGCAACCGTGTCGAGCGAACTGAAGACCTCAAAGTCATCTCTGACCCTGGCCGTCTTCAGATAAGCATTGACCCCCGGCACCAGACCCTGAACCGCTAGGCGAATCCTGTCCCGGGCAAAGAACATCGCCTCATAGTCGAAACGGAGAACCTTCTGGCCCTGCAACGGCCCGGTGCGCCAGACGCGACGGGCGGTGTCCACCAAGGCCGTGTCCAGCGCAGTGGCGGTGCTGAACACTGACGTCACCGAGTCCTCCGAGAACGTGTACCATGTTTCGGGATAGCGGCTGCGAACCACCGTGGCAAGCCGCTCGGCGTCCGCGCTCACCGATTCGAACGCCGCAACATAGAGCTTCATCGAGTCCCGCAGGGGCTCGAACTGGCAGGTCAGCGCGACGAGCAGGAGAAATGTCGCGCTCATACTTTCCCCAGGATTCTGTCCACAATCCTTTGCTGCGCCTGCCGCATGTAGGTTTCGAAAGCATGTATTGCGCCGCCGCTGAAAGCGACGGGCGGCGCACTGAGGAAATCACCCTTCAACGGGACAGGCCACGCAACCGGGTCCAGGTCCTGGATGTAGCACCACCAGTCGCGGAGGTTGTAGCGCGGCCCGGAATCATCATACTGCACCGACGGCCGGGCGATAGGCTGGTTCACGAACGGCGGCAGGTCGAGCGGCAGGGCTTTGACGACCGGAATGTTCGCGAGGTCCTCAATCATCTGCAACGGCGACGCGAGAGAGTAGAGGTCCTTGACCCGTACCTTGTCCTGAGCGCCCATCCCCTGCATGCTGACAATCTGCCACAGTCCGGCATACGCCACGACCGTGCCCAGGCTGTGCGAGATGATTGTGATCTCGGCGTCCTCCGGATACTCAACCGCATCAAGCACTTCCTTCACTATGGCCCGGAACTTCCGAAGAACGTGCTCTCTCGGGTCGGTCATAAAATGGAAGTAGACTACATGCGC
>Ga0315277_10010142_pt1 | contig 11966 bp, 13 predicted proteins | sample YL17G05_15_MG_FD_203695 | JGI IMG/M metagenome (GOLD analysis project Ga0315277, IMG submission 203695) | Sediment microbial communities from Yellowstone Lake, YNP, Wyoming, USA - YL17G05_15 | ecosystem: Environmental > Aquatic > Freshwater > Lake > Sediment | place: USA: Wyoming | collected... | reverse complement strand
GTTCTACCTTGCTGAACTACAACATCATAAACGATCTGGCCAAGATAATCACGATCATCGCCGGAAAAGGAATCACCGGAAAGATACGGGGCAAGGATCACGAAAATGAGAAAGTGGCGATTCCTTTTCGCGCGTGCTTAGTTGCACGTCACGACGAGCGTGGTCACGACTATCGTGGTACAGACCGTTGTTACAACGGTTACTGTGGTGATTTTTTGAGCCATCGTGATCCTCGCCCGAATTGGTAATAATACTGTGCTCTTGTATTAAATCGAGTTATATAAAGGTATCGGGCACCCCCGTCGTGCCAAGAAGGAACGGGAGTGGTAATGACGAATACTAATAAGGGATGATAAAAATAATTGAAAAGGAAAATGGAAAAAATCGTACATTTCACGCGCAAGCGTACTTGGTCTGGAAATCCTCCTCAGTGCACGTCAGGAAGATGAGCCCTTGAATGAATCCGATGAGAGCGGGGATGCCGGTCCAGCAGAAAATGATGCATAAGATTCCGGCACCGATCTTGCCCATGTAAAAGAACTGTGCGCCGATACTGCCGAGCAATAGGGCGAGGACGCCGGCAACTATGTGATCGGTCTTTTTCGGGCAGCACGCGTTGGCCGACGCGGCTGCCGGCGCGACGACGCGCTGGACAGCTGCGGGAGCCGCTGGAACTGCTTGTACGGGATTGACCTGGGCGGTAACCGCTGGCCCGGCACCGGCATGCACCTCGATGACCGGGGTCGCATTGCCACTCGCCACGGCCTTCACGACGACGCCCTTGGCGACCTCATAGCCACACGCGGGGCAAAACTTCGTTTCCTCGCGATCGATCTTTTCGCGGCAATTGGGACAGATCCCCTTCTCGACCTTCGAGATGTCGATTTCGACAGCATTTTCAACCAGGGTTTGCTCGGTACCACAATATGCGCAATATTTACTCCTTGAATCAATAAGCACGCCACAAGAAAGGCAGGACTTGTAACTCCGGGATGCAGATTCGCTCATGTTTTCTTTACCTTGTGTTCTTCACGTTTTTGTGTTGTTCTTGAGTTATTATTGAACACAAGAATACTTCAAAAAAGTCGAGACCAATTCTTGTCAACGCTCGCAAGACGGTATCCTCGATGTGACGTGTAAACAAGCATTTACTAAACGTTTCACCGCGAAGTCCGAAAAATGAAGGAAAATTAAGAGAAACAATGAATTTTAGCACTATTTTTTAACGCTCGTAGCGGCAGGGGCAAATGATGCCACTTTCCACTGCCCTGACTCGTTTTTCACCACGTTAATCGGTGTTGCGTAATCTTTACCGGAACTCTCAATGGTAATAGTTCCATCATTGCCAGAGAAACCCGCGCTCACGACCATCATGACGAGTTTCTGCGGGTCAATCTTGTACCTGTTTGCCGGGGTTCCACCCAAGTACGACCTCACGACCTCGGACATGGAAGCCATGTTATCGAGCATTGTCCTGTCACCTTGGTATAACTTGAAACCTGAGCGTGATTTGGGATCCGGCACCAGGAACGACTTGGCCAGGACGACCGTGGCCATTGCTTCGCCTTTTGCTTGATCCTTCTCGTGGTTGTACACGGCGACAAGGAAAAATAAAACGCTCTGCGCTGGATCCTTCGCACTTTTTTCCCATTTTGCCTTGAACTCGTTAAAATCCTCGATTATCTTGCCAATTACCTTCCGGCTTCCCGTGTCAAGATTTTCAGCAACTTCAGTTTCCTTCTTTGTAGCCACGCCTTTCGGGCTACTTGCTGGTTTTTTATCTGCTGGTTTTTTCCCCATGATGCGATACCTCGAATATACGTTGGTTCTTGCGAGAAATAAAGCTTCTAAAGCACTCTCCGAGATCAACAATGCGATCACGGCGGGGGCGTGGCAATAAATCCGGTCTTGATGCCTTGCTTGAAACCAGCTTTCTCGTAGAAGCGGAAGACCGCGGGATCCTTGCTGCCCGTGAGTAGCATAACCTTGTAACAACGCTGTTCCCATGCATATTGCAAAATATGCTTCAACATCGTGGTACCAAAGCCACGGGTCCGGTATTCAACGCGGGTGACAACATTTTCGACAAGCCCATACGGGCGAGCGCCACGGGTGAGGTTCGGAACGATCGTAAGCACGCACGTGGAAGCGATTTTGCCTTCAGCCTCTAAAACGAAGTAATTGTTGACCGGATTGGCCATGATCGAATCCCATAGTTTTTGAAGTTTATCTCGTGGGGGAAGCGGGTCATCCTTGGAATGCAATTGCGCATAGAGATCGAGCAAGGCGTCCAATTCTTCCTTCTTGATGCGACGGAAAATGGGTTCTTTCATAATAATCCGCAATTGTTCGCCCTATATCACGTCATTGATTTTTTTCACGATGGATTCAAGTTCAAAGTCGGCAATACCCGGATTCGTGCGACTTCCATCGAAGAGCAAGTTCACGACAAAGAATTCTCCTCGCCTCGAGCGGATGACCTGCGAACAAACCAAAGCATCACCAGATTGCCACATAAATTTAGGCAATTTTGATTTTACCCTGGCGATATCCACCTGGGATCGAATTTCCACTTCACGGATGGCTAGATGAAGGAAGTCTATGGGGAGGTTTGAATACAGGATCTCGCCCTTCATGGAAAACAAGGCACCTCCCGAAAATTCCGATTTAGTCATCTGCTCCGTGAAAATCTTGATGATTGGTGCCAAGGATGATTCAGAATATGCATCGTGAAGATTGATGATTTGATTGAGGCGGGTACTCAATGCATTATTGACGATCTTGTAGGAAATTTCTTGGTTTACTTCAGTACCTACAGTATCGAAAAATTGCTTTTTTACCAAATTCAACCGGTCTTGGATCAAGAGGACGGAGGCGCTGATATCAGTCAGGAGGATGAACATGACGTCCTCTTTTACCGAGTTGCTGAAAAACAATCTTAATTTTCCAAAATCAATTACATTCAATTCTTCTTTAACCATTGATTTGGAAAAATCGATCATCGCGGTTAGAAATGACGACATCAACATTGGATCTATCTTAAGCAAACCGGCCGTGAATTCTTGATAATAGATAAGGACGCCCCCTTTTTTCAAGACAAAGAGCGCGTGTATTTTCATGTGCCTCAAACCTCCGATCTATTCGAGTGTTGAACGCCACGGGCATAAATATTGTTGAGGAATGCCGTACCCGATAAAAAGCACGTGTTCATGACGATTCACCTTTCTCGGGCTTTAACTGGTTTATTAGCGAGTAAATTCTATCCATGTTGCCGATGATCTTTAATGCGTGTGCATTGAGAGCCAAAATGACGAAAGTATCGTTCCCTGGGATGGGAATTATGTAAAAGCTCAACTTTTCGTTGTAATAAAACTTGATCGCTTTGACCGGGTCCTCAAACTCGGCAGGGATGAACTCCAAGGCTTTAAAACGGGAGAAGAATTCCACGCCTTTCGCTGCAAACATTTTCATTTGCTTGGCCCCGAACGTCTCGTTTTTTCCCACTGCGTTGATGATGTTGATGCCCTTGATATTGCCCGTTAATCCTACGAGGCAGATAAAATCTGCATCCGATTTTTTTAACAAGGCCTCGAATTCTTTTTGCAGAGCATCTATCGCTTCGAGATCCTTCTTTGAAAAAAGCTTTGACCAGAAGCTCATAATTCCTTAACCTATTCGTCGTTAAAAAAATGAATTAATAGAAGTATTAAGATTCAACGATCTTGAAAAAGCATCGCTTGCAGCCTTCTTTCGCAAGCAGTTCCGTAGGAGGATTAAAATCGAATTTCTTTGAAGGAAATGCTTTCTTGAAGGCAACATCGACGAGGCCTTGGGTGTAATCGCAGAAAAAACTTGAGTCCTTGATCGGAAATCCTGCTTTCTTGTATGGACAGTTCAACAATTCGATCGTGATCACATTCCCCTCTATGCTAAGCTTGGCATTTTCTTTCCCGATTATCGGCCAGAAATATGCCTCGAGGAGTTTTTCGCCAAATTCTTTCTCGCTCTTGTACTTTCCTTCAAGGCGTTTCATTATACTTTCGGCTGTTGTTTCGCCAACTCGACGGAAGATCATAGTCAAGGTTTCAAACCCAAGAGTGTCTTTGATTTCTTTGAGGCTCAAATCAAAGATCGTGGCGATGAATTTTAGTTGCATCAATCGTTTGTTTTGGCTCGGTGGTATTCTTGTTTCTGACATGTTCAAAACCTCATGCAAAAACCACGTTCAGTTTCTTCGCGGCTTCCTCCAATTCGAGACTAATCAAGCCAAGATTAGGCTCTTTCTTGGTGACGACCATCAAAATGACCTTCCCCGTGTAGATCAAGAAAATGTTCCCGGTGGATATCTCCGTGGTCAAGCTGATGAACTCTCCCTTTAATAACTCTTCCGCAGCCCGTTTCGAAATAGAAAATAGCGCTGATGCCATACCACCCATCAATCGTTCCATTTTATTATCCGTGCTCGCCATCCGGCTCAATGAAGCGATTATCAAGCCATTCGTCCTCGCAATCGCGAGATCATTGATGTCAGGGAGGCGTGTTTGCAAGTTTTCCAATATGACCTTTGCATCGTCAAGTTTGCTCATAATTAATTCACGTCTAAGTTTGCATATTTATTCATATCTAAAATTGGTGCCTAATTGCCGTTTGATTAATTCCCCGGACTTGCTATTAGATACATAATGGATACTAAAAAAACATATGTATTAAATCTATCAGCAGTTTAGAGTCGCATTGATTGCACGAATTATATGGATTTAAATTCGATACGGATTAAGGAAATCGACCTTTTCTCGAAAAGTTTTCTTTCCAGGATAAGAGAAAATTAAAGATCGAGAAATAATGTAGAGCTTGGCAGATGAAACAAATTATAACTTGATTTAATGCGCAGTATGCGCTAATTCTTGCCGGATCTACTATGATCAAGTGCATCACTTGAAGTTTAAAATTCGCCAAATACTCTGTAGGATATGAAATATCATTTTCTTGATGATTATCCCCAATTGCGTCCCTTGTTACTGGCGGTGTTCACAGATGTGCTCGGGATGTGCATCATTATCCCTTTCTTGCCCATTTTCACGATCCAATACGGGATCGATGCCTTTCTTTTGGGTTTCATAATATCATCAAACGCCATTTTCGGGTTTATCTTTTCTCCGATTCTTGGAAAGTTGAGTGATAGATACGGGCGCAAGCCTTGCATGTTATTCGCTCAAAGTGGCACGCTAATGGGCTTTCTCGTGTTTACGCTTTCTAATTCCATTTATCTCTTGCTTTTGGCGCGGATCATCGATGGGATCTTCAGCGGGCAGCTCGCGATCAGCAATGCCGTGATATGCGATGTTGTTCCGCCTCAAAATCGCGGTAAACAAATGACCACGATGGGAGGGGCAGCCACGTTTGCATTCATTTTTGGCCCGAGCATTAGCGGTTTTTTTTATCAAATGTATGGCATTTTTGCAGTCGGAATCCTAGCCATGATTATCGCATCTTTCAACATTTTATTGACAGCAGTATGGTTACCAGAAAGTCATCCCAGAAGGATCGAAAGAAAACCAGAAGTGATAGCTCAAAATAATCAAGCGCTTCAAGCAAATTTAGCTAATAATTCGACCGCCGGCTCTCCTCCTACGCAAAAAGTGGAGAGGGTATCGTCTATTCTCAAAAATTCGAAGACTTTGTATATTTTGACGTTGTTCTGCATCGTGGATCTCGCCGAATTCATTTTTGAAACAACCCTCAGTCTCTTCGTTTTTCAATATCACGGGTTGTCCATTACGCAGATCGGTCTAGTCTATACATCGATGGCTATTTTTCAAGTAAGCTTTCGTGTCTTCCTTTTTTCCCCGTTACATAAAAAATTGGGCGATATAAAAACCTTGATTATGGGAGGGGTTGTCTATATCTCCGATTTTTTGCTCATGAGTATGAATTTCGGGTTTTGGTATGTCCTGGTGCTCATGCTCTATATTACCTTGGGCGTGGTGTTCACGCGAGGCATTTTAATTGGATTTGTCAGCCGGACCGTTGATGCAAACTCCCAGGGAAAAATGATGGGCATCACGTCGTCTTTGGATAGTTTTACGCAAATAGTTGGGCCATTCATAGGAACTTTTCTGCTCATGAATCAAACCGGCGTGTTTTTCCTTCTTTCATTGGTAGGATTATCGGGAATCGCATTCGTGATGAGCTTCCGCCTCTTTCGGTTTGGATTTGACGCGAAATCTTAAAACTAAATCCCTTGGTTTTTCAACCTTGGACACCACGTCCGGGTTAATCCTATTAGTGTATATTTGGTTATGAACTATAGCGACATAGATTGAATAAACAATCCTTTTCGCAATAGAAAATACAAAAAAAGTTTCCAGGATGAAAATTGTCTACAAGAATTGAAATTAATCTTCACATTTCTATTTTGAAGTGATAAAGTCGTGATGCGATCAACGTCGGATGAATTTAATCGGTTTGCGAGGACATTCTCCAAGTGTCCCGTCTGCGGGCGCGATAACGAACGGAGAAGTCTTCAAACCTTTTTTTGCAGTACCGATGCTAGTGATGTATTGCTCAGAAACGCGTTGATAAACGTTATCAACGGTTCATCACGTTCACGACTTATGGACGCGCCCAACGAACCTTTGACGATCGGGATACCTTGCTGCTCTTGTTATAAAAACGCATTCATGCCAACGCCTGAGCATCGAGACCTGGTAATGCCCAGATCAACTCCACAAATCTCCGGATCAGGAAACACGAACGCCAGGAAAAAGTTCGTCCTCAAGATCATCACTGCAAGTGATAGCGGCTGCGGAAAGGATGTATTGCTCCACAGGTTTGTTTCGAATCGATTCATCGCAGATACATCAATGACCGTTGGCGTGCAATTCCATCTCAAGAACATCACCTTCGGAGGGATTGAAATCACGCTCCAACTATGGGATTTCGGAGGGCAAGATCGTTTTCGGTTTCTCTTGCCGACATACACTTCGGGGGCCAAGGGATTCATCTTATTTTTCGATCTCACCCGGATGCAGACCACGTTCTCGCTGGAAAACTCGTGGCTGCCGATTGTCCGCAAGGAAGATCCGAACTTGCCGGGGATACTCGTTGGCACTAAGCAAAACTTGGTGGATCACGATTTCCCTGCCATCGAACCAGAATTTGGTCCGGATTTCATTACAAGAGCACGTATGCAAGGTTATGTTGAAAGCCCTTCAAATTCCGGGGAACAGATAGACCGGGCGTTCCGTATTCTTTTAAAGGCCATCCTTGATTATAACCGAATTCCCTATGGCCAAAACTTGATTTAAATGTAATATTGCAAGGTCATTTTGTAGTATGAAATAGGTAATTTCTAAGATTATATCAAAGCGTGAGAGAAAATTAAAAAGTGGGAAAATGGTCGAGTCAAGAAAGCGATTTGAAACCGTGGACGCATATATCGCGTCCTTTCCGAAGGATGTCCAAGTTTTACTTGAAAGGATGAGGCAAGTAATAAGGGAGGCGGCACCGGAGGCGGAAGAAACGATTAGCTACCAGATGCCCACGCTCAAACTGAACGGGAACCTGGTCCACTTCGCGGCGTTCAAGCATCACATCGGATTATATCCAACCCCTTCAGGCACCGAAGCTTTCAAGAAAGAATTGGCTCAGTATGAATCAGGAAAGGGTTCTATCAAGTTCTCGATGGATAAGCCGATTCCGTTTGACCTGGTAAAGCGGATCGTGGAATTCCGGGTGAAAGAGAACCTGGAAAAAACCAAAAGGCATTTGCCATCGCGGAAATAAACAACGTGTTATTTCTGGAAGTTTAAAGGTTCATAGGAAAATGAAACAACTCTTTCTATCAATAAATACTTCACATCTCTTCCGCTTCTTTTATCAAACCATGAAAAATTAGAATGGCGTGGCGTTGCTATATTTTGACCAAATGCGCCTCAAGAACTCATCGAGATCGCCCGGCCTCTCATTGCCCCAATTCGCGATCGCGTATGTCGCAACCTCATCCTCCAAGTCATAAAAAAGCCTCGCCATTTTCATACCCATAATGTTGCACATCGTTTTTTGCGTGTAAAGAAGCAAAGGATTTTTTTCCACCAGGTTTAAGCAAAACTTCTTAACTTCAACGGCCAGATCGGCGATTCGCAAATTTTCGTGATGACACCCCATCGATCGAGTTCCTCCAACCCGATCTTATCGGACGTGAGACGCCAAGAATGCAAGAAAGAAAAAAGTTAAGGAATATCTTGATTTTTTAAAGTCAAAATAGTCTCAAGATTAAGTCAAGGATACAAGAATTGAGTATTCCCGCTCGATGTAGTTGCCGATATATGGATCATTTGTCTCAAAATTGGTATAAATTTCATCATTACCAGCCATGGTAAAGTTGAATGTACCTGCTAGATTTGTATATCCATTAATTCTCGCATATGCATAGTCATCGTCGTTCCAAAAAGAAAACGACGTTCCGGTCGGTAGAACGCCAGATTTTAAATAGATCGAATATGGTCCCGAATTTCCTCCACCCATCTGTATTATTACTGGATCCCCGCTTGTTTCGTTCACGTATGGTTCACCCAAGAACCCCACAGATAATATAGTATTAGGTGGGAGCAATTTATTCGGGATGTAATCGGCAATCGTCAAGTTGAACAATTCGTCTTTCGTGTAATCCGCCGAACTCACGCGAAATTCAAATGTGAAATTGCCAAATGCAGTTGCATTACCCGAAAGAATGCCGTTATCAGCAAGATTCAGCCCGCTAGGTAAACTGCCCGAATGGATTTCCCATGAATAACTTCCGTTCCCACCCTGCGCTTGTAGCGTTATGTTGTAGGTGATATTTTTCATTCCTAGTGGTGAAACAATTTGATTAATAGCATTTCGAGTTAAAATGATGGTCTCATTATCTTCTCTCCGTGCTTCAAGCAAGATGACCAGTTCAGGATAGCAGTATACACTCAAGACGGATGAAGGATTGCACAAGCGCGTGTGATCAACCGTAGTAGAAAGGTTTTTCCCATCAAGGCTTATCGTGGCGGGTATTGGATCCCATGCCCCGTTACTTACAATTCCAATATGATGATGTTCCCCGAAACCAGCAGGCGAGTAAAAAGTAATATTTGCTGTATGACCTATATCGAGTGATCCGTTCACTTGCACCAGGCTCAAGTTGTAATGTGCGGGATACCCAGTGGGATTCGAGATCACGCCACAAGATAATTGTTGAGACGAAATAATCGTGAACCTTGCACCTCCATCAAGGGACAAGGTTTGTGTGTAGGGTGTTGGGTTTCCCTCAAGCGTGTTCAAAAAAAGTATGACTCCCACGGGCAGTAAGATGCCTGTAATGATTATTGCACTGATTAAGGGAATCAATACCTTCTTGTTTTTCAAACGGCGACCACCATTCATATCCTTCCCTCTTTGGAATTTATATTAATAACTAATAGCATTACATCATTCAATCAATACCAGGGTATTTATTCGTTCCTTTTAAAAAGGAAAAAAAGGTGCATTTCTTTTAAGAATAGGGCAGCTTCTAAAAAATGGCGAGCTGAATCGCGTGTGGAATCGAAAGTGGAAAACGTGAAGAAGGGTCCCAATTTACTTCTCCGCTTGTTGAAACAATTGGTTCCCTATAAATCACGGGTGTTCTTGCTCATAGGAATGATGCTGCTCGCTTCATTTCTGGCGATTTTGCCGCCGTTACTTCTACAAATTGCCGTGGATCAATACATCACGAAGACGGATCTTGGCGGGCTGTTTTTGCTCCTTCTTGCATTAATCGTATTGGGTGCCGTCATCGCGATTCAAGGCTATTTCCAGTACCAGATAAGTCAATATATCGGTTTAAACGTGGTGAGGAATCTCCGAGATCAGCTATTCGAGCACATTTCCCGCCAACCTTTTGAATTCTTCGATAAGACCACCACCGGGGATATGGTTGCCCGGGTAACGATGGATACCGATCAGCTCCGGCAGTTTCATGAGGGGTTCATCAATTTTGTCGTCAACCTTGGCATGTTGGGCGAAATATTGGTCATCGTTAGCTTTTGGGATTTTCGGTTCGGCTTGATATTCCTCGGCATTTTTCCGCTCTTGTTGCTCGGGCTGCGATTTGTTACCAAGAAAGTGATGCCCAACCACCGGAAAGCCCGTAAAACCAATAGCATCTTGGCCGCGTCCATCCAAGAGACATTCAATGGGATCCGGGAAATAAAATTGTATGGACGCGAAGAGTTCATGCAGCAAACTTATCGAAAATGGAATGTCGAATATTTCAATGCAGTAATTGAAATGAATAAATACGATTCGATCTGGGGGCCATACGTGCGCTATATTTCAGGAATCTTTACCGTGTTCCTTTTGTTGATTGGTGGCATGCTGGTGATCGGAACGGGGATTACTGTGGGTCAATTATTCGCGGCTTTAACCTATTTTGTTCTCATAGGCGGTCCAGTTAGATCAGTAACCCTCTTTTCCAGCAATTATAATAGCACGAAGGCCGCGATGGAACGAGTATATGACATGATGGACAAGCTTCCCTCGATCCGAGACGCACCCGACGCCGTTCCGCTTGAACATTCACGAGGCCAACTTGAATTCAGAAATGTCAGTTTCGGTTACCATGGCAAAGCGGAGATTTTGAAAAACATCGACTTGAAAGTTAAGCCCGGCGAAATAATCGCGCTGGTGGGCCCTTCTGGTGTCGGGAAAACGACGCTAGCACATCTAGTTCCGCGTTTTTATGATGTTACTCTAGGGGCGGTGTTGATAGACGGGATAGATGTCAGGCACTACCAATTGGCCTCGCTCCGGAAACACGTCGGAATTGTCATGCAAAACGTGTTTCTCTTCGATGGTACCATAGCGCAAAACATTGCTTATGGAAAACCGACCGCTACGATGGAAGAAATTCAAAAAGCTGCCAGTATTGCACAATTGGATGAATTCGTGAGCACGCTGCCGCAAAAGTACGAGACCCCAATCGGGGAACGGGGGATTCGACTATCAGGAGGGCAAGCCCAGCGATTATCGATTGCCCGGGTCCTTGTCGTGGATCCGAAGATCCTCATTTTGGATGAACCCACGGCGAACGTGGATGCCATCACCGATTCGAAACTCATGCAATCGGTGGAAACCGTGATGAAAGGACGAACTACCATCCTAATTGCCCACCGGCTTTGGACCATTAAAAATGCGGATAAAATCGTGTTGTTGAAGGACGGGGGAATCGAGGCTTGTGGTTCCCACCAAGAATTATTACAGACCAGCCCATTTTACCACGAATTTTTTGCATCACAGTTTCAACAATCTGATCAGGAGGTCTGTTTACGATGAGCGTACAAAATGGTGGACCGGTCGAATTGAAATGGGAAGGGCTTAAATCCATGTTCCCCTTTCTAAAACGCCACCGAAAATCGCTCATCATTGCCATTTTCTGGACCATTCTTTTAAGCGCGAGCGGGATAGTTCCACCTTTATTATTGAGAGATATTATTGATATTGCATTGCCGCGGTTGGATTTTCAAGCACTCCTGATTTTTGGGCTGATGGTAGCAGGAGTTTACACGTTTCGATTTTTCGCACTAGTCAAGCAGAGCCGAGTTACCGCCATTACCGGGCAAAACGTGATTCGGGACATTCGTGAAACACTGCTCGGTAAATATCTCGGTTTTCCTATGAACTATTATGAATCGAGCAAACGAGGCGTGTTGCTTTCGATACTGACGGGGGATTCAAACGTCCTAGGCTGGTCGATTACGACCGGCATCATCGCTTTGGTCAATGACATGCTCTCGCTCGTACTTATCATTATAACCATTATCTCGTTAAACCCAATGCTCGGGATCCTCTTTTCTATCATATTTCCATCGATCTTGCTTCTCCTTCGCCATTTCCGGGCCTTGTCAGAAAAAAATTACTTGTTAATCCGGCAAAGATCTGCAGAAATTACCGCCAAAATC
>Ga0315277_10010141_pt1 | contig 11966 bp, 9 predicted proteins | sample YL17G05_15_MG_FD_203695 | JGI IMG/M metagenome (GOLD analysis project Ga0315277, IMG submission 203695) | Sediment microbial communities from Yellowstone Lake, YNP, Wyoming, USA - YL17G05_15 | ecosystem: Environmental > Aquatic > Freshwater > Lake > Sediment | place: USA: Wyoming | collected... | reverse complement strand
CGTTCAGGGCGGATTCGAACACCTGGACGAAGACGCTCCCCACATCATGGCGCGCCCAGTAGTCGAACACCTGGCAGAGGAACGTTCCCAGGTCCTCAGGGCGGACCGAGTGCGGGCTGACCTTTCGCCTCACGGGAGATCGTCGCTCCACGACGGGGATGAACTGCACGTGCTCGAAGCCCAGTCCGGTCAGGTGACGGTAGACGGCCAGCGCGTGCTGCGAGTTCGCCCGATTGACCGTGACGAGGGCATTGCAGTCGACGCGGTGCCGCTGCAAGATCCTCAGTCCCGTCGCCACGCGCTCATAGGTCGGGGCGCCCGCGCGGTCTCGCCGATAGTGGTCGTGCAGCTCCGGCGGACCATCGATGCTCAGGCCGAGCAGGAAGCGATGTTCGGCGAAGAAGGCCGCCCACTCGTCGGTGACGAGGGTCGCGTTCGTCTGCAGCGCGTTCACGACACGCTGGCCCGGCCGCGCGTACCCGGCCTGGAGATCCACGGCCCGCTTGTAGAAGTCCAGCCCCCTCAGGAGCGGCTCCCCGCCCTGCCACCCGAAGACGACCTCGCCAGCTGGGTGGACGGCCAGGTAGGCCGCCGTCACCTCCTCCAGCGTTTCGCCGTCCATCCGGAGCCGGCTCCCCGGATAGAGGGCCGTCTTGTCCAGGTAGTAGCAGTACTCGCACGCCAGATTGCAGGCGGCGCCGACGGGCTTGACCATGAGGTGGAACGGCTTCGAGGCGAGGGCGGCCATCGCGGGCAACCGCGCTCCCTTCCCGCTACCGACCGGAGAACTCTCGGGGATGGCGGCGCTTGAGCTCTGGAACCGCCCATGCGCGGCCGGTGCGCTCGAGGCGCTCGCAGTACGCGGGCAGAGCTCCCCTGGCATGGTACGGGCCACCTTCTTTCATGACCGTCCAGAGCGGGTCCGCGTCGTATGGCATGGACTTCATCATGGCGTCATTCCACTCGTTGAGGTCATAGACGGCCTCTTGGCAGATGTCCCTCCGCTGCGGGGCGAGATCGTGCTGCTCGTGGGAGTCCTGCGAGAGGTCGAAGAGCATCTCCTCGGGGAAGAGATAGTAGCCATCGTGGTAGGTGCGGACGTACATCCACGGCCCGAAGCGGACCCCCCGCTGGCACACATGGGCGCACTGGCTCAACACCAGGTAGTCGCGTCCGCATCCGGCGCCCTCGGTCACTGTCCTCGCATAGCTCCGACCGTCCCAGGCCGCCGGCGCGTCCCGGCCCAGGAGCTCAGCCAGAGTCGGGGGCAGGTCGAGGTTGTAGTGGAGCCCTTCGTCAACCTGCCCCGCCATGCCGCCCGGCCAGCGGAGGATCATGGGGATGCGGGGTGCGATTCCGTCGGCGGTGGCGTGCTCGCCGTAGATGCCCAACTCCCCCTGGTTCTCGCCGTGGTCTGAGCTGATGATGATCGCGGTCTCGTCCAGCACCCCCTGGGAGTCGAGCGCGTCGAGCAGCCGGCCCACGTGCTGATCCAGGTACCGAATCCCGCAGTCATAGCCATCTATCATCCGGCGCAGGTCGCGCATGTCCTTGAGCTCTCCGGGCTGCCGGGGGTAGCGGGAGTTCTCCCGGTTGTCGAACATGCTGATCTCCCGTGCGGTGTGAGGCCCGACCATCTGGCGGTGCTTCTCCAACGTCTCCTCGGTGAGCCAGGCCGGCAGTGGATCGTCCGCGAAGGGATTCCCGAACTCCTCCGGCGCGCGGTAGGGCGTATGCGGGTCCCAGTAGTTGACGTGCAGGAACCAGCCGTCTCGCCTGGCCTCGCGCTCGATCCAGGCGAGCGCGGTCGGGGTGACTTCCTCTGCGGACTCCATGCCCCCCTTGCCGGTGTTGTGCATCTCACTGAAGCCCGCGTAGAACCACCAGGCGCCGTGGCGCTCGGCGTAGGGGCTGACCGTGACGGTCTTCATCCCCGCGGCTCGCAGGAAAGCAGGCAGGCTCTCACGGCGCAGCCTGTCCGAGAACTGCCGCCCCGCGCCCTCGAGCCGCAGATCGGCCGCGGTTCCGCCATGCCCGACGATGCCGGTGTGGATGCCGAAGCGCCCGGTCATCAACGCCGCCCGCGAGGGAAGGCACGGCGCATCTGAGCAGTAGCAGCCTTCGAAGCGCACGCCCTGCCCTGCGATCCGGTCCAGGTTGGGGGAGGTGTCCCGGTGGTACCCGTAGCAGCCCAGATGGTCGGGGCGCAGCGTGTCGAGATCGAGGTAGAGGATGCGCACAGATGTTGCCTCCATGCAGGGACAGATGACGGCGCCTCGGAGGGTCGGCGGGCGGCCTCGCGGGCCGGCCAGCCTAGCCCTACGCCCTGTTGACCTTCCTTTCCCGCAGTTGGACGGACCAGCGAGTGGCCCCAACCTCCAGCTCCACCTGCCCTTGCCGGCGCTGGAGCAGGCGGGGCCGCGCCGGCGCTGGGGCATCGCTCAGGCGCGGCCACAGTACCGCCACCAGTATGGCCTGCTCCTGCCGGTGCAGGGGCACGATCGAGAGGTAGGAGAATGACTGCTCCTGGAGCTCAGGGGCCGGGTCCCAGGCGGGAATGTAGTGGGCGGTCAGGCTGACCCGCCTCACCGTCCGGCCCTCCGCCGGGTCGGGCCAGAGCAGGTCGAAGGTGAGGGCCGCGCGCTCGTTCCGCACCTCTACCCGGCCGTCGGCCAAGGCTCCCAGGTCGACCTCGCCCCCAGTCTGCCAGTGCCAGGCGAGCCGCTTCCTCCCGCTGGTCTCTATCTCGTCAACGATGATGAGATAGCCCTCCTTCGCCAGCACCAGGTGCCGGTCGAATCGCCTCAGCTCTGGTCCATAGGCCGCCGCCCCCTCCGCCACGGCGTAGCTGAACTCCGGCGACGATTCGAGGTGCGTCACCTCGCCCTGGTGGGCCTCGCCGTACCGCTGTCCCTCGCCCTCTACCAGCAATGTCGTGTGCCCCTCTGCGTTGTTCGCGGGGTAGTCCCACCTTCGCTCGCCAGTGTCGAAGAAGCCGCCGGCGTGGTCATAGTGCCAGCCTCCGGGGTCGAGCAGGAGGCGCTTACCGAAGGCATTGACGAGGAAGGAGTTGATGTCGAGGTGGGAGTGGTTCGCCGTGGTTTGGCCTGTCTTCAGACCGACGTACACGGCGTCATCGGACCAGTCGGACCGGAGAACCGTCGCGCCGGCGGCCGGGAAGTCCTTCACGAGGGGCAGAGCATCGGGCGGCCTCGCTGCGGGCACGTCTTCGCGCCAGAAGACGCTCAGGGGATGCCACGCCTCCAGGCGCTCCGCCAGCCACTGCGCGTGGCCGTCCGCCGTCCGGGCGGCCAGGAGGAGAAGCAAGTCGCCGGAGGGGGGTCCGTAGTGATCGTCGCCGAAGTTGAAGGAGCCAAGGTCGGGCGTGGTCATGTAGAGCGCGAACTCCGCCGTCTTCTGCAGGTAGGGATGCTGGAAGAGGTCAACCGCGCCGTTGGTGAAGGCGCGGAGGGCCTCCGCGAACCAGAGGGTCTTGCCTATGCCGTAGCTCCAGTACCCCAGCCCCTCGACATAGCTGCCGTCCTTCGGGTTGGCCTCCAGGGTCGCGAGCACGCCGACGAGCGACTCGCGCAGCGAGTCGCGGGCCGCCGGCCACTCCCCGGCTACTGCCATCGCCGCCAGGCCCATGTCGCCGCAGATCACCGCGCGCCAGTTGTGGAGCGACCGGGCCCACCATTCGCTCCCCTGCCGATGGACCGGCAAGAAGAGCTCGAGCCCCCGCTTCAGGATGGCCTCCCGCCAGCGCTCCCGCTGCTGGGGGGGAAGGTAGCCGTAGAGCCAATCGTACGCCCACGCCACCTGTGCCGCTTCTCCTGCCACGCCCAGATCAACGGTTATGCCCTGGGAGCGATGCGTGCTCAGCACCCAGTCTTCAGCCGCGAGCGCGCGCTCGGTACGCTCCGCCAGCAGGTCCGCGTACTCACGCCGGCCGGAGACCAGGTAGGCGAGGCCGACTTGGGGGAGCCCCACGTAGCGGCGTCCCTGCTGCTGGAGGTGCCAGTCGGCCGACTCCTGAACGCGCTTCCACCCGTCTGGAGATGTCTCCGGTATGTCCCCGAGTGTGCCCCGGTGCTGCTCCGGCACGAACAGGCGCGGTCGCGGCGGGTCAGACGCCATCTGCCAATTGTCAAAGGCCTCCAAGAAGCGGTCGCTGCCTCCTGCGTCTGCCATCTCGCCTCCCTGTTCTCCCTCGTGCAGTCCCGCGCCGCCGACAGGCTGGACAGATGAGAGCGCGGCGAGCGCCGCTCCAGCCGCCGCCCTCCTCAGGAAGTCGCGGCGCGTGAGCTCGTGGCTGCGCCCTTCCGGCCCCATGTCGTCTGTGCTGCCTCGCATTGGTATATCTGCCCTGGCAGTCGCGACTTCTGACTCGGACTGCGATTCCCTCTGCGCGCCGGCACCGCGCAGGGCCGCCGGCTTCTCTGCTTCTCGGCAGAGCGCGCCGGGCGGGCCCGGCGCGCGATCTGACCGGGCGACAGTCCCCGGCCCCCGGCAGGAAGGCCCTCGGCCGGCCAGAATCCCCCAAGAGGGCAGGTTCTCTGCCCGGTACGCCAATGCCCTTCGACGGACTGCAGGACTACGCGGCCGCGCTGGAGAAGCGCGGCGAGCTGCTGACTATAGGCGCGCCGGTGAACCCGGAGCTCGAGATCACCGAGATCGCCGACCGGTTCGTGCGTTCGGCGGGCCCGGCTCTCCGGTTCACGGCTCCCCGGGGCTCTCAGTATCCCGTCCTGATCAACCTCTTCGGCACCCTGGACCGCACGGCCTTTGCTCTCGGGGCGGCCGACCTCGGCGAGATCGCCGCGCGCCTGGAGCAGCTGCTCCGCACCCAGCCTCCCAGCTCGCTCCGCGACAAGCTGCGCGCTCTCCCCCGACTCATCGAGATGGCCGCTTGGGCGCCGCGGACCACCAGCAAGGCCCCATGCCAGGAGGTCGTGGAGGAGAGTCCGTCTCTGGCAGACCTGCCTGTGCTCAAGTGCTGGCCTGGCGACGGAGGCCGCTTCCTGACGCTGCCCATCGTTGTCACCCGCGACCCCGAGACTGGATTGCGGAACCTGGGCATGTACCGCATGCAGGTCCACGACGAGCGAACCACTGGCATGCACTGGCACCCGCACAAGGTGGGCGCCGAGCACTACCGGCGCTACGAGGCCCTCGGCCGCCGGATGCCGGTCTCGGTGGCTCTCGGGAGCGATCCTGCGGTCATCTACGCGGCCACCGCGCCTCTCCCCGAGGGCTTCGACGAGGTGCTCTTCGCGGGCTTCCTGCGGCGGCGCCCGGTGGAGCTGGTCAGGTGCCGAACCAACGACCTGGAGGTGCCGGCCGACGCCGAGTTCGTCCTGGAGGGGTTCGTCGATCCGGGCGAGAGGATGACAGAGGGGCCATTCGGAGACCACACCGGCTACTACTCGCCGCCGGGCGAGTTCCCCGTCTTCCACCTCACGGCGCTCACGCGGCGGGCTCGTCCCGTCTACCCGTGCACCATCGTCGGCCGCCCGCCCAAGGAGGACTGCTTCCTGGGGAAGGCCACCGAGCGGATCTTCCTCCCCCTCTTGCGCATGCAGCTCCCGGAGGTGCTGGACATCAACCTGCCCGTCGAGGGCATCTTCCACAACCTGGCGCTGGTGCGTATGGCCAAGCGCTACCCCGGCCACGCCTTCAAGGTGATGCACGGGCTCTGGGGCCTGGGGCAGATGATGCTGACCAAGATCATCGTGGTGGTGGACGAGGAGGTGGATGTGCAGGACGTGTCGGAGGTGATCTGGCGCGTGGGGAACAACATAGACCCCGAGCGGGACATATGCTTCGTGCCGGGCCCGGTGGACATCCTCGATCACGCGGCACGCCTTACGGGGTTTGGGACGAAGATGGGAGTGGATGCCACCCGCAAGCTGCCGGGCGAGGGATTCGGCCGATCGTGGCCTGATCCCATCGAGATGGCGCCGGAGGTGAAGGCCAGGGTGGACGCGCTCCTGGCCGACCTATAGAGTCTCTTGTCTCAAGGTTATGCAGCGGCTCGCCACAGAATGCTTTGCGTGGCGTCTGTGCGCCATCTCCTGCATTACCGGCGTCACGGTAATGCAAGAGATGCTGTAGCTCTGGAGGGAGTGCAATGAGGGAACTCAAGGACCTGTTAGTCGCCATCACTGGGGCCAGCGGCACCATCTACGCTGACCGACTGCTCCGGAAGGCGGCCGGGGTCGTGCCGCGGATGGACCTGGTGCTGAGCACACATGGGGCGGAGATCGCGGCTCACGAGCTGGGATGGGCGGTGGACTTCGATGCCCTGCACGTCACCGGCCCGCCCGAGGAGGTGCTCTCCAAGGTCCAGCTGTGCCATCCGGAGGATCTCTCCTCACGCCACGCCAGCGGCTCCGGGGCCCCTGGTGCGATGATCATCATCCCCTGCTCGATCAACGTCGCCGGCCACGTCGCCGCGGGGCTGGCCGACAGCCTGATCACGCGGGCGGCGGGGGTCTGCCTGAAGGAGCGACGGCCGCTGGTGCTGGTGGTGCGAGAGTCGCCTCTGGGCTTGGTGGAGCTGCGCAATTTCACGGCGCTCACCGAGGCCGGGGCGATCGTCATGCCGGCTGCGCCGTCGTTCTACTCGAACCCCGGCACCATCGAGGAGCTTGCCGATTACTTCGCCATCCGCGTGCTCGACCAGGTGGGCCTCCGCCTGGAGCACCCGGGGCGTTGGGGAGCTTGAGAGGAGAAGAGCGTGCCCTATCCGGAGATCAAGCCGGACCCGGACTTCGACCGCCTGAGGAAGGTCTTCGCACGGGGCGTTCCCGACCGGGTGCCCTCCATCGAGCTGTTCATCGATGAGCCGGTGATGGCCGCGCTGCGGGAGGCCCCGTTCTCTCCAGACCCAGAGCAGCGCGCCCGGGAGCTGGCCGAGCTGTACTTCCGCCTCGGCTACGACTACGTGCCGGCCCAGACCAGCTTCGGCTTCCCATACCGGAGCGTGACCGCGGCCGACACGGCTGGGCTGCCGATGGCCGCCAGGAACTGGGTGGATGAGGCCCACGGCACCATCGAGACGTGGGAGGACTTCGAGCGGTACGACTGGCCCGCCCCGAGGGCCGAGCACTACCTGCCCCTGGAGAGCGCCGCCAAGGCCCTGCCGGAGGGGATGAAGCTCATCCCGCACGGGCCCGGCGGGGTGCTCGAGAACGTGATGTGGCTCATGGGATACCAGCCGATGAGCTACGCGATGGCCGACCAGCCGGACCTCGTCCAGGCCATGTTCGACCGGATCGGCGAGGCGCTGCTCGAGGTCTTCGGCAACATCGCCAGCCACGAGGCCGTCGGCGCCGTCTTCCTCGGGGACGACATGGGCTTCAAGACCCAGACGATGATCTCCCCGGAGGCGATGCGGCGCTACGTGTTCGCCTGGCAGCGCCGCCTCGCCGAGGCCGTGCACTCGCACGGGAAGCCCTTCCTGCTCCACGCCTGCGGGAACCTCGAGCAGGTGATGGACGACCTGATCGACTACGTCGGGATAGACGGGAAGCACAGCTTCGAGGATGTGATCATGCCGATCGCTGAGGCGAAGAGGCGGTGGGGCGGCCGCGTCGCGCTCCTGGGCGGGGTGGACATGGACTTGCTCGCGCGCGGCACCCCGGAGCAGGTGCGGGCGCGGACCAGGGAGGTGTTGGCCGAATGCATGCCGGGAGGGGGGTTTGCGCTGGGCTCGGGCAACACTGTCGCCAACTACGTACCCGTCGAGAACTACCTCGCCATGATCGAGGAGGGGTGGCGGTCGGGCGCATACGCGTGATCGCGGGTCATGCTCGCCAAAGCCTCCCTGCTGCTTAAGGCCATCCGGTTCGAGCACACGGCCTTCGCGCTGCCGTTCGCGCTCACTTCCGTGTTCGTGGCCTCGCAGGGATGGCCGCGGCTCTGGGATCTGCTGTGGATCCTCGTCGCCATGGTCGGCGCCCGCACGGCCGCCATGGCCTTCAACCGTATCGCCGACCTCCCCTACGACCGCGCCAATCCCCGCACCGCGGGCCGCGCGCTGGTGACCGGCGAGCTGCGGCCCGTTCACCTCTGGGTCCTCCTTGGGGCCGGCGCCGCAGCCTACTTCCTCGCGGCGGCCATGCTCAATCGTCTGGCCCTGATCCTCTCTCCCGCCGCGCTCGCCATCTTGCTGGGCTACTCATATACCAAGCGCTTTACGGTGTGGACCCACTGGGTCCTCGGTTTCTGCCTGGGGATGGCGCCCGTGGGGGCCTGGATCGCGGTCCGCGCGAGGGTGGACCTCGCCCCCCTAGTGCTCGGGGCCGCGGTCGCCCTGTGGACGGCCGGGTTCGATATCATCTATGCCTGCCAGGATGTCGAGTTCGACCGGCGGCACCGTCTCTTCTCTCTGCCGGCACGTTGGGGCGCCCGGCGGGCCCTCGTGGTCTCGACGGCCAACCACCTCGTCGTGTTCTGGCTGCTGGCCCTCTTTGGACAGGTCGCCGACCTCGGGGCGCTCTACTTCGCGGGCGTCGTCCTGCTCATCCCTGTCATCTGGTACCAGCACCACGTGGTCCGCCCGGACGACCTCAGCCGGGCCGAGTCGGCGTCCTTCGTGGCCAACGGCGTCTTCAGCATCATCTTCTTCCTCTTTGCGGCCGCCGATGTTATCCTGATCAGCAGCCGCGTGCGGATATGAGCGACACTATCTTCCAGCAAGCAGGCCTGGCCGAGGTCGCGGGGAAAGTGGCGCGAGGCGAGCGGCTCTCGCGCGACGACGGCCTCCGCCTCCTCGCCACCCCTCACCTGGCGGCGGTCGGGGCCCTCGCGAATGGGATGCGGGAGCGCCTCCACGGAGACCGCACCCACTACATCGTCAACCGCCACATCAACTACACGAACATCTGCGTCAACCGCTGCCGTTTCTGCGCCTTCTCTCGCAGCGAGGGAGAGGAAGGTGCGTACGTTCTCACCGTCGATGAGTGCGTGGAGAAGGCCAGGTCCTTCCGGGGCGGCCGCGTCAGCGAGTTCCACATCGTCGGAGGGTGTCACCCCAGCCTGGGCCTCGACTACTACCTCAGCCTGCTCTCCGCCCTTCGGTCCTCCTTCCCGCAGGTGCACCTCCAGGCGTTCACAGCAGTAGAGATCTCCCACATCGCTCGGCTTTCCGGCCTCAGCGTCCGCGATTGCCTGGAGCGCCTCCGCGAGGCCGGCCTGGGCTCGCTCCCCGGAGGCGGCGCGGAGGTGTTCTCGCCTCGCCTGCGATCGCTTCTCTGCCCACAGAAGCTCCCCGGCGACGAGTGGCTCGAGGTGATGCGTGTCGCCCATTCCCTGGGCATCCGCAGCAACTGCACTCTGCTCTACGGCCACCTCGAGCGGCCCGATGAAGTGGTGGACCACCTCCTGCGCCTGCGCGAGCTGCAGGATGAAACTGGCGGCTTTCTGGCATTCATCCCGCTGGCCTTCCACCCCGCGAACACCGGGCTCGACGGCCAGGTCACCGGCCGGACCGTCTGGGACGATCTCCGTATCATCGCGGCCAGTCGCCTGCTCCTCGACAACATCCCCCACATCAAGGTCTTCTGGATCATGGTCGGCCCCAAGGTGGCGCAGATCGCGCTGAGCTTCGGCGCCGACGATGTGGACGGGACCGTCGTTGAGGAGCGCATCACCCATGCCGCTGGCGCCGCAACTCCAGAGGCGCTGACCGTGGCGGAGCTGTGCGGGATGATCGAGGCAGCCGGCCGGCGGCCGGTCGAGCGCGACACGCTGTACAACCTGCGGGAGGAGGCGGCGTGAGCGCGCTCCCACTCGGCCTGGTCAGCTACCTCAACACCAGCCCGTTTCGCTACGGCCTGCGTGCTCTCGGCCACACGAACTGGATCAACGAGGTGCCGTCTCGCCTCTTGCCGCTCCTGGAGGCGGGCCAGGTCGAGGCCGCCGTCCTCCCCTCCTTCGATGCTCTCTGCCATCCCGAGCTGCGGGTTCTGCCTGGCTCCTGCATCTGCTCGCACGGCACCGCCCACAGCGTGAGGCTCTTCTCTCGGATCGCGCTCGCGCACGTGACCACCATCGCCCTGGACTCCAGCTCTCGCACCTCGGCGGCCCTCGTGCGGCTGATCGTCCGCCTCCACGGGGGCGATCCCCTGTTCACAACGATGGCGCCCGACCTCGCATCGATGCTCGAGACGGCCGACGCGGCGCTGCTCATCGGGGACCCATGCATGCGCGCCGACGCCTCCGGCCTCCTCGTCTTCGACCTCGGGGAGGAGTGGCTGCACTTCACCGGCCTGCCATTCGTCTTCGCCCTCTGGGCCGCCCGGCCGGAGGCCGACCGCGCCTCCCTGTCCGCTCTGGTCGAGGAGGCCAAGCGGCTGGGCCTCGCCGATCTCGAGCGCATCGCCGCGGAGGAGTCGGAGCGGCTGGGCCTGGCCCGGGGTGACTGCCTGAGCTACCTGCGCGACCACATGCGTTACGACCTCGACGAGCGTGCGCTGGGCGGCCTCGAGCGTTTCCGCCAACTCGCTGTCGAACACGGCCTGATCCCTGATGCCGGCGCCGCATAGGCCAACCTGGCAAAGCGCGCTCGCACTGGCGACCTCCGGGGAGCGCCTCGACGAAGGGGACGCGATAGCGCTGTTCAGCGCTCCTCTGGCCTTGCTCGGAGCGGCTGCGGACGCCGCCTGCCGCCGCCTCCACCCTGAGCCCCTCCGCACCTACGTGATAGACCGCAACATCAACTACTCAAACATCTGCACCTCCGGCTGCTGCTTCTGCGCCTTCTTCCGTCCGCCGGGTCACCCCGAGGGCTATCTCCTGACAGAGGACGACATCCTGGCCAAGGTCGCGGAAGCGGTGTCTCTGGGCGCTACCCAGATCCTCATGCAGGGCGGCCTTCATCCCGAGCTGACCATTGCTTGGTTCGAGGAGGCGTTCCGGGCCATCAAGGCCCGATTCCCTGTGACCGTGCACTCGCTCTCCGCGCCCGAGATCGTGCACCTGGCGCGCAGGTCGGACCTCAGCCTCCGGGAGACGCTGCGGCGCCTGCGGGCGGCCGGCCTCGACTCACTGCCTGGCGGCGGCGCGGAGATCCTGTGCGACGAGATCCGCTCGGTCATCAGCCCCCGCAAGTGCACTTCGGAGGAGTGGTTCACGGTGGTGCGCGAGGCCCACGCCCTGGGGATGCGGGCCACCGCCACGATGATGTTCGGGCATATCGAGACGCGAGCCCACCGCGTTCGCCATCTCCTGCGGGTGCGCGAGCTTCAGGAGGAGACGGGGGTCTTCACGGCCTTCATCCCGTGGACCTTCCAGCCTGCGAACACGGCTCTGGGCGGACGCGCCGCCAGTCCACACGACTACCTTCGCACCCTCGCCGTCTGCCGTCTGGTGCTGGACAACGTCGCCAATCTCCAGGCCTCCTGGGTGACCCAGGGCGCGCAGATCGGCCAGCTCTCCCTGGCCTTCGGCGCCAACGACCTGGGCAGCACCATGATCGAGGAGAACGTCGTCCGCGCTGCGGGCGTGGAGTTTCGGCTCTCCGCTGACGACCTCGCCCATCTCATCCGCGGCGCCGGGTTCACACCCGCGCGGCGTGACACGTACTACCACCTCCTGGAGGTCCACCGATGACGCCTCGCGATCAACTGGCTCTGATCGGCGGCAGCGGCGCGCACAACCTGCTGCGGGACCGCGCCCAAGACGTCAAGCGCCTGGGACCTGTCCCCACCCCGTTCGGCCTCTCCGGGCCCCTCTATCGCGTCCGCGTCAGGGATTCGCGCTTCCTCTTCCTCCCCCGCCACGGAGAGGGAGGCTACGAGATGGCGGCGCCCTGGGTCAACTACAGGGCCAACATCTACGCCCTCAAGGAGCAGGGCGTGTCGCGCATCCTGGCCTGGTCCGGCCCCGGCGCCATCGACAACTCCCTGCAGGTGGGCGAGTATGTAGTGCCCCACGACCTGATAGACCAGACCCGCGGGCGC
>Ga0315277_10010140_pt1 | contig 11966 bp, 9 predicted proteins | sample YL17G05_15_MG_FD_203695 | JGI IMG/M metagenome (GOLD analysis project Ga0315277, IMG submission 203695) | Sediment microbial communities from Yellowstone Lake, YNP, Wyoming, USA - YL17G05_15 | ecosystem: Environmental > Aquatic > Freshwater > Lake > Sediment | place: USA: Wyoming | collected... | reverse complement strand
AGTTTGTCGTCGGCAATGAACTTCCGCACGCGTTCGATATCCGAATCCAGTGCGATCAGTCGGGGATGTCCTTTGCGCAAGGTCTTGAGAACGTCGTCGGCTCCCGGCGGTTCGGTTGCACCGGCCCCGCCAACACGTGGAGCAGCAAAAACTGCCATGGCGACCAGCAAAAGAACTCCTGAAACTGGATTCCTCATGGATGAGCCTCCCGGTGTTGAATAAAGCGAGCCGCAATGACCAAAGACACTCGCAAACCAATCCGCAAGCATAAACGTAACACTCGTTGCCCCACGCGGTGCTTTGTTGGTGAAACGAGTCCAACCTGGGATGCATCCTTTGCGAGCACATTTCGCACTTGGCAGCGCCGTTGGGGGTGTGATTGACTCGATTGGCACGGTTGAGAGCGGGCAGAAAACTCGGATCGCGCCGGCAACAACGGCCGACTTGTGAGCGTCGCGAATGAGAGTCTCAATCATTATGCCAATCTACAACGAGGTCGAGCTCCTGGCGGCCGTGCTTCGGGACGTGCGGGCCATTCCGCTGGACAAAGAACTGGTCCTGGTGGATGACCACTCGACCGACGGCACCGTGGAGATTCTTCGCGCCGAGGCTCAGAAACCCGATACCATTGTGCTCTATCACGATCACAACCAGGGCAAGGGTGCGGCCATTCGCACGGGGCTTCGCCACGCAACGGGTGACGTTGTCATCATTCAGGATGCCGACATGGAATATGACCCGTCCGAGATTCCGGCGGTCGTTCAGCCGATTCTCGAGGGCCGCACTCGCGTCGCGTATGGCTCGCGATTTCGAGGCACAATCATCGGCATGAAATTGCCCAACCGGATCGCTAATCATATTCTTGCCTGGATGGTGACGATTTTGTATGGTCAGCGGATCACTGACGAAGCGACAGCCTATAAAGCATTTCGCCGCGAAGTGATTGAAAAGATTGATTTGACGTGCAAGCGTTTTGAATTCTGTCCGGAAGTGACGGCCAAGGTCCTTCGTCGGGGCGAGAAGATCATCGAGGTTCCGGTGACCTATCGGGCGCGGAATTTTGAGGCGGGCAAAAAGATTGGATGGCGCGATTTCTTCGTCGCCGTCTGGACTTTGCTGAAAAACCGGTTTTGAAATACGTGGCCACAGATTTCGCGGATTGCACGGATTGAAACGATGAAGCGTATTGCTATTCTGGGAACCGGAGTTGCGGGACTGGCCGCCGCCGATCGGTTGCTGGACATCGGCGATTGCCAGGTTTCGCTCGTTGAGGCGGAGCCGGTGGTCGGCGGACTTGCGGCGACAGTCGTGCGCGAGGACGTCGCCACCGATCTCGGGCCTCACCGCATTCATACCGAGTTGCCCGAGGTTCATCGTCTTCTGCCCGACCTGATGGGCAACCAGCTTCTGCACGTCCGGCGCTCGAGCCGCATGTTGCTCGACGGCCACTGGATTTCTTACCCGCTGCGAGCGGGCCAGCTCTTGAAGACGTTGGGCCTCGGAACGGTCTTGCGATTGGGAACGAACCTGGCCGCTACGCGAATCGGCGGGCTTGTGGCGCGAAAGCCCAACGCGACGTTTGAAGAAGCAATGACACGCACATTTGGCGTGGCGGCCTATCGCAAAGTCTTTGGCCCCTACGCACGAAAAGTGTGGCGGCTCGAACCGTCCGATCTTTCGGCCGAAATTGCGCGCGTTCGTTTGCCAAGCCGCGGAATTGGAGCGGCGTTCGGTCGCGCGCTGCGAGGGCGTTTTCTCCGTAGCGCTACTCCCGTACGCAGTTTCCTCTACGTTCGCGGCGGCATCGGCCAGCTGTCCAAACGGTTCGCGGAGCGCATTCGACAACGCGACGGACGAATCTACTACCACTCAGAAGTCGTGGAGATGAAACGAGATGCGACGGGCGTCTGCGCGGTCCTGGCGCGCCAACCCAAGGGGACCATTTGGCTCGACACCGACGCCGTGATTTCGACCATTCCATTGCCCACTCTCGGAGCGATGCTGCCGAGCGGCGATGCCGAGGTTGGCGCCGCGCTTGCCGGCCTCGAATATCTTTCCATCATTTTGATCGTGTTGGTCGCAAGAAAAGATCGAATCAGTCCCGACCATTGGCTCTATTTTCCGCAAGAATCGCCTCTGCCGACTCGCGCCTGCGAGCCAAAGAACTTCGATTCGTCGTTGGCGCCGGAAGGCAAGACGTGCCTTTCTTGCGAAATCACGGCGCGGCGCAACGAATCGCTCTGGGAAACCAAGGACGACGAACTTGCGGATCGAGTGGAGCGCGAGATGACAGCAACGGGCTTGTTGGCCCGCGAAGACATCGTTTCGCGCTTTGTCATTCGAAGGGATTGGGCCTATCCGATCTATCGTCTTGGATTCGAAAAGAACCTGGCAACGATCTGGGCGTTCCTGGGTCGCATTCCCAATCTGGTGAGCGTTGGCCGCCAGGGTCTGTTCAATCACAACAATATTGATCATTCGATCGTCATGGGACGGCGGGCCGCCGAGGCCGTGATGGCGAGTCGGACACCGGCGCGCGCCTGGTATGAATCGCTCAGTCAATTCGCCCATTTTCGGATTTTGGATTGATGAGAGACATTTCGCGCAAAGCCGCCGAGACGCCAAGAGTCTAATCTTTGCCCCTTTGCGGCTTCGCGCGAGAGATCAGGGGAATCGCCTTGACTGGCCTACCGTGCAAGCCCGAAACTCCTGACAGAGAGAGGAAGAAAGAGATCATCCGGCGCACGTTTCCGAATCTTTATGGTGTCCAAGAAAAAAGCCTACCTGATTGTCCCGCCGACCGGTCTCTATATCCGTGAGGATCGTTGCCAGACACCGATCAAGGATCTCAAGACGGTTGCACTGCGTCCGCCGATTGATCTGATGTATGCGGCGGCATCGTTCGAGCGCGGCGGGAGCGAATGCCACGTGACCGATTTTCCCGCCGAAGGTCTGGGCTGGAACGATCTTGAGAAGCGTCTCAGCGAAATGCAGCCGGACTGTCTGGTGCTGAGCATTACCACGCCTTCGCTCGAAGACGACCTACAGGCCGCCGAAGTGGCCAAGCGCGCGTCGCCTCAAACCACGGTCATTGCCAAAGGCGCGCACTTTAATGTGCTCGATGTGGCGACCTTGGAACGCCATCCCAATCTCGATGTCGTCTTGCGCGGCGAATATGAACCGGCATGTGAAGCCATCGCGAATGGACAACCGCTGACCGAGATCGCCGGTGTAACTACGCGAAACGCCTCCAGCGCAATCCATCGCGCACCCGACACGGATTTCATCGCCGATCTCGACCGTCTGCCGTTTCCCGCGCGCCACCTCGTGCGGAACGAACTCTACGTACGCCCGGATACCGGCGAACCGCAGACAACGCTCGTCACCAATCGCGGCTGCCCGTATCAATGCATTTTCTGTCTCGCGCCTCAGGTCGGCGGTCGCAAAAACCGCTACCGAAGCGTCGGCAATGTTATCCGGGAAATCGAGGAGTGCATCAACCGGTTCGGGATTCGCAACTTTCTCTTTCGGTCCGACCTGTTCACGCAGCAGCGCGATTGGATCATTGAACTATGCCGCGAAATCCTTGCGCGACGCCTTTCGATCCAATGGGTTTGCAACAGCCGCGTGGATACGCTCGATCCCGAAATGCTCGACTGGATGAAGCGCGCCGGATGCTGGCTGATCGCCTTCGGCGTCGAAAGCGGCGACGACCGAATGCTCGAACTCATGGACAAACGGACCGACAGCGCCAAGGCGCGCGAGGCGATCCCCATGACCCGCCGCGCAGGCATCCGTTCGAGCGTCTATATGCTCATGGGACTACCCTGGGAAACCGAGCAAACGATCCGCGACAACATCGCTTTCTTCCGAGAACTGGACGCCGATTACGTCGAGGTTTTCTATGTCTATCCATTTCCGGGAACCGCTCTGTACGATCTGGCGGTCGAGAAGGGCTTGCTCGCACCCGGCGAAATCCCGCGCGAGGCCTATGGCGAGCCGGCGATGCCAAGTTTCTATCTCTCGAAAGCCAAACTGGCTCAGTGGCGTCGCCGCGCGATGCGAAAACTGCTCCTGCGACCACGCTACATCGGGCGAACGTTGTTGCGCTGTCGTTCGCCGCGCGAGCTGCTCAACTACTTGCGCTACGGATGGATGCAATTGATGGACTTGGCGAGGAAAGAGTGAGGCGATTGTGGATTCGTTCGAAGTTCCGGTTGCAGCCGGCGTTTTTTTTCGTTCGGAGTCCCGGCTTCAGCCGGTTCTCTTCCGCCTCAAGGCGGGACTCCAAGCGTGACATTCCGGCTTGATTCGCAAGGATGGCCCAGGGTATCGTTCAAATGAAGTGAAGGCAGTTCAGGAGGCAGTACCATGGCGAATGTGACACTCAGCCCCGAAGAGATTGGCCGGCGGGGACAAGAGTATTACGACCGGTTTCTGCGCGACAAACTCGAAGCCGAACACACGGGCAAGTACCTCGTGCTCAATATCGAAACCGGGGAATATGAAATGGATAGGGACGAACGCATCGCCTTCGAGCGCGCAAGAACACGCTGGCCCTCGAACGTGGTTTACATCCTTCGCGTTGGCTACCGGACGGCGGCTCGCCTTGGTGCCCGACATACACGGATACGACCATGACCACAGGCATCGTCACTTCCGAGTTGGAAGCCGTCCTGAACGTCCATCTCCAGGGAGTAAATGGCCGGACGGATACCTTGGCGGCGGTGCTCGACACCGGCTTCGACGGCTTCATCACCCTGCCCCCCGATTTGCTTGCCGAAATGGGATCGCCTTTTGCCGGAACGAAACGCGCCACGCTTGCCGACGGAAGCGAGACAATGTTCCGCATATTCGACGTAACTGTCTACTGGCAAGGACAATTGCTTCTTGTGCCCGCCCTCGAAGTGGACACGGGCGCTCTCGTCGGCATGGCCCTGCTCCACGGCAGCCGTCTCACCATAGACGTCGTCGAGAACGGCCCGGTTCGCATCGAGCCGATTGAGCGGAAGACCAATGCCTAGCCGAGTCCGTAAATCCAAGGAGTCGCCTGCTCTGCAACAGGTCTTTCAGACGCTGCGGCGCCACATGCCCCATCTGCGAGAGCGCTACAAGGTCAAATCGCTGGGCGTGTTTGGCTCGCGCGTTCGCGGCGACCAGCGCACCCGCAGCGATCTCGACGTGCTGATAGAGTTCTCCGAGCCACCCAGCTTCTTTGAGTTTCTCGACCTTCAGGACTACCTCAGCGACGTGTCGGGCATCAAGGTGGACCTTGTCATGAAGTCCGCCCTGAAGCCTACAATTGGACAGCACATTCTGCGCGAGGCCGTTTCCCTATGAGGCGCAAGCGGCTCTATCTCGACTATCTGCGCGACGCAGTTGCTCGCATCTTGAGAGAGCTCGAGCAAGTGCCGACGGACTGAACGGGCTGAACGTTTCCGGAGATGTTTTGGAAAACTGCCCGGTGCGCATCGAGCCGATTGAACAAGAAACCGGCACCTGAACTTGAAAACCGAGGGTTCGAACCTGACGAATCCTCTGCGCGTTCATCTCCCAGTACAGGACTCGGAACTGAGAGAACCATGGGGCAGACGCATCGAAAGATTTTGCTGCTCAATCCGCCGGGCCGCGAGAACTACATCCGCGACTACTATTGCAGCCATGCCTCGAAGGCGAGTTACAACTGGGGGCCGTTCGATCTGATCGTTCTCAGCGGCTTGCTCGGGCGGGACCACCAAATCTCGGTTCTCGATGCCCTGATCGAGCGCCTTTCGCCCGAGCGGGCGATTGCGCGAATCGCTGCGCTCGAGGTGAACACGATCGTTTTTCTGACCGGTGCGGTTTCGTGGGACCAGGATTTTGCCTTTCTCGATCAACTCATCAAAACAACCGGCAAGCAGTATGAGTGCATCGGGTGCGGCGATATTCTTTTTGCAGAGGACGTCAAGTTTCTCGAGAAGTTCGATTTCCTCAAAGGGTGCATCCTCGATTTCACCTCGTCAGACTTGGCAAATTGGCTTCGACGTGGCCAAACGAGTGAAACGGGCATCCTGCCCGCAAAGAATCATGGGCAAGATGCCCATGCTACGTTTGCCGCACTGAGCTACAAGACATCCGAGGGAAGAATCATTTCCGCCACGCGCCGGTTTTCACGCGAGCCGTTCGCCCTGCCGCTTCCTCGCTACGAACTGTTCCCCTATCGCAAGTATCGCATTCCCCACGGTCGCCGGATGCCGTATGCCGGCATCCTGGCCAGCTACGGTTGCCCCTACCACTGCGACTATTGCATCGGAGGCGAGTTGGGCTTCAAGCTGCGCGACCTCGACAATATGGTCGAAGAACTTCACTATCTCAAGGGCATCGGGATTCGCGAATTGTGGTTCAAAGACCTGGTTTTCGGTGCGCCGCGCGAGCATTACATCAACCTGTTGGAACGCATGATCGCCGGGCGGCTGGATTTCACGTGGGTTTGCCTGTCGCGCGCCAATGTCCTGAATGAACCTCTTCTGGAACTGATGAAGCGGGCGGGATGCCATGCGATCCAACTGGGCGTCGAGACCGCAGACGATAGCTTGCTGGAACGCTACAGCAAGGGTTTGAGCAGCGCGAAGGTGCGCGCGGCGGTGGCGCTATGCAAGAAAGCGGGGGTTCGCGTTTTGGCCCACTACATGCTCGGTCTGCCCGGCGACGATGAACAGAAAATCGAGCAGACGGTGAACTATGCCATCGAACTTGACACCGAGTTTGCCTCGTTCAACGTCGCCATGCCGCGCATGGGAACGACGTTTCGCACCGACGCGCTCCGCAGCGGCTTGATCTCCGACGAAACAACCGTGTTGGACAACTCACGCTCGTTGCCTGTCTACGACTTGCCGGGTCTGCCGCGTGAGCGACTCTGGCAGTTGCGCAACCGCGCCATCCGGCGGTTCCACCTCCGCCCGTCTTACCTCGCGCGCCGTCTGCTTGGTGTTCGCAGCCTCTACGAACTCAGCGAACTGGTTCGGGAAGGGGTCTCGCTCCTTCTCTCGACTGCACGGTCTTCTCCAAAGCCTCCAAGCGAGCCTTGATCTCCTTGATCTCGGCGTCCTTCTCCTGGATGGTTTTGTGCAGCCCTTGGATCGCGGCCAATGCGACACCGTCGGCGTCAATCGTGGCGATGGCCTTGTCGCTGTCGCCCAGCGAAAACGCGGCGTAGAAGTCCTGGGCCGTCGGGCCCATGTGGCGCGTGGTTTCCTGCTCCGTGCGATAATGCCAAGTCTGGATCGGCAGAGCCACGACCCGTTCGAGCACTTGGCGGCTGTCCACGGCGGCAAAGTTGTCCTTGGCATCGCGATCGGAAGCATTCGTCCAGACGCCGCCATTGGTCAGGCGCGCGCCGTTCCTCATCATCAGAAGGTTGGTGGCGTCATCGGGAAGCAGTCGCAAGATGTCCTGCTGATCGCCGCGGTAGTAGATGTTAAATGACCCGGGCTGAGCCGCCACGTCCCAGAAATGGGTGGACGAGCTGGCCGTAGTGGCCAGGCGCAGGCGCGCATAGCTATCTCCTCCCGCTGCTTGCTGAAGAAGTAGATGAGGACGCCCGAGGCCGCTGGTGAAGAGAATGTGCAATTGGGCTTGCGGATTGAGCGCTCCGCTTTGGGGCGTCACGATCATGCCGCCGCCGGCCCGCACGAGGAACTGATTCGGTCCGGTGGATTTCACACTGGGCCAACTCGTGGAATCGCCCCACACGAATGCTCCATCATGGTTAGCCTCGGCGATGTGCCCGGCGGCAAAGCTGCATTGGCCCGCGGCGCTGTTCTCTGCCCCTCCGGCCACGGTGGCGAGGGTGCCGCTTGCCGTGTTGTCCCATCCGCCGCAGATTGTTGCCGTGTGGCCGCCGGCCATGTTTGTGTCGCCGCCGGCAATTGTAGCATAATGGCCGCTCGCCTGATTGCCGCGGCCCCCGCCGACAGAAGAACTGTAGCCGCCGGCCTTGTTATGCTCGCCGCCGGCGATCGTGCTTTGGGGACCAGTTGCCAGGTTCTGTATTCCGCCGCCGATGGTGACGGAATATGAAGTGATCTCGTTGTCAAATCCCCCGCCAATCGTGGACCAGTTGCCGCCGACCGTGTTGTATTCACCTCCGCCGATCGTGGCGACTCCCTTGGTAACTGCGTTGTTTCTGCCCCCGCCGATCACACCGAAGCTGGATTGAACTCGGTTGACGCCCGAGCTCCACCCTCCGCCGGCGATCGTGGCGCCCACGACGCCCGAAGTGACGTAGTTGCCCTGATAGCCGCCGATTAGATTGGGAGACTGTGCGCCGGGCTCAATACGCAGCGCGCGGACGTTGTTCACGCGCAAATCCAACGGCTTCTTGTCCGTCGTTCCCAGAAAATGCGTGCCCGACGTGGTGCCAGCATTGCCCGCCAGCCGCCAATAGGCCGCGTCATGGTTGTGCGTGGTCAGCGAGAACTCTGTGGCGTGGCGCTTGTCGAGCGTGTCGCTGTCCATTGCCCAGGCTGCGCCCGCCAACTTCGACCGCGGCGAGTATTTCTCGTTGCCGTCGAATATTCCTGAATGGTTCAGGTCAATTTCGATTTCGAGCCAGAGGTTGTTATTGTTGGCAAACAACGGGCCGAATACTGTTCCGTCGCCTAGCGTCGTCAAAAACAGGCCGTTGGTGACGGCCACGTTTGCGTCGGTCTCCTGCCAGACGTTCATGCCACCGGTTGCGACCGTAAAGATGGAAAAACGCATGGTGTAGTTCCCGTTCAGCACCGGCGTTCCGTTGTCACTCAACACACTGCCCTGATACGTGATCGTGTTGGGTCCGGCAAATGTCCGGGAAGCCAGTCCCATAAGCAACACCACAAGCACTACACTGCGAGGCATAATTATTCCCCCTCTCCGTTTTTGTCGTTTCAGCGCTTATCTCTCTGGCCGTCGCGCTACCGGTTGTGAGCGTTCGCAGTCAGCAACGTCTCGATGGTCGCCAAGCGTTCTTTCAAACCCGCAAGTTCTTTCTGTTGAGCCGCGATCTGGTTGTCCTTCTCGGCCCGCAACGCCGCGATTTCGGCATCTTTTTGCTGCATGAGTTCATACAGCCCCTGGATGGCGGCCAGGGCCACGCCGTCGGCGTCCACGGTGCCGATACCCTTGTCCGAGTCGCCCAGCGAAAACGCTGCGTAGAAGTCCTGGGCCGTCGGGCCCATGTGGCGCGTGCTCTCCTGCTCCGTGCGATAGTTCCAGGTCTGGATGGGCATGGTAGCGACCCGTTCGAGCACCTGGCGGCTGTCCACGGCGTCGAAGTTGGCTTTGGCCGCGCGATCCGATGCATTCGTCCAGACACCGCCGTTGGTCAGGCGCGCGCCGTTTCTCATATAGAGCAGATTGGTGGCGTCGTTGGGCAGCAGTTGGAGAATATTCTGCGCATCTTCGGAATTGTAGATGTTGAACGCATCTCCACTGGCCGCCACATCCCAGTAAAGAGGACCCAAAACGGGGGCGGTCAGACGCAGGCGCGCAAAGTCGCCCGGCTGCGTTTCCTCCAGGTTGAGCTGAGGCCGCCCCAGGTTGCTATCGCAGACGACGTGGAGTTGCGCATTGGGCTGGAGCGCGCCGTTGTTGGGTGTCAGCATCATCCCGCCGCTGGCACGGACTAGAAACTGATTGTCAGCGGTCGAGGAGACATCGAAACCGTGAGAATCGCCCCAAATGAACGTTCCTTGATGGAGGGCCTTAGCATGAAAACCGGCGGCCATGCTGTAGTTGCCCGCCGCAGTGTTCGACCGTCCCCCGGGCACAGTCGCGTATCCTCCGCTGGCGATGTTGAAACGCCCCCCGCCAATGGCCGTGGCGTAACCGTTGGCCACGTTGCTCTCGCCCCCGGCCACGCTCACACCGTAGTTGGCGGCGATGTTTGTGCGCCCTCCGGCAATTGTGGCATACGAACCGGTGGTCGCATTGGCGTTTCCTCCTCCGATTGTTGCGTAATCGGCGCGGGCGGAGTTCCCGGCCCCGCCACTGACCGTTGCGCCGGCGCTGGTGGCGCTGTTGAGACCACCGCCGGCAACTGTCCCAAACACGCCGCTGGCGAGGTTGGCCGCACCCCCACCGATCGTGGCGCCAACGGCACTGGCGGTGCTGAGTGTACCGCCGGCCACCACGGCATACTGGCCGGAAACGGTATTCCATGCGCCGCCGCTGATTGTGCCATAGTTCCCCATAACCCGGTTGATCCTATTCGCAGTGCCGCCGCCCGCGATCGTGGCGCCCAGAACCCCCGGCGCAACGGAATTGCCGCTGTGGCCGCCGATGAGGTTGGCCGTGTCAGTCGTGGGTTGAATGCGCAAGGCGCGCGCGTTGTTGACGCGGAAGTCCAACGGCTTGTTGTCCGTCGTGCCGAGGAAATGCGTGCCCGAAGTGATGCCGGCATTGCCTGTAGTGCGCCAGAAGTTGCTGGCATGGCTCCCGTCGAGCGTGTCGGCGTTGATCGCCCACGCCGCCCCCGCCAGCTTCTGCCGCGGCGCATATTTCTCATTCGGCTCAAAGATGCCGTTGCGATTCAGGTCCACCTCCACCTCGAGCCAGAGGTTGTTATTGTTGGCAAACAGCGCGCCGAAGCCCGTGCCGTCGCCCAGCGCCGTCGCAAACAAGCCGCTCTGCACCGACACGGTCATGTCGGATTCCTGCCAAACGTTGGAGCCACCGCTCGCCAGAGTGAAAATGGAAAACCGCATCGCATACGTGTTGTCGGCAACCGGCGTTCCGGGACCGAGCAAAACGCTGCCCTGGTACGTGATCGTGTTCGGCCCTCCATAGGCCCAAGACGCGAGTGTTACCATCAGCACGGCGATTCCTGTTCTGGTGCGCATTTCCGTTCTCCTTTCTCGAAAATTGGTTTTCAGTTTCCACTTCAGTGGGACTTCAAGAACGAACCCAATGATCCGCCATACGGCGGAGGGAACCACGTACTTCTCATCTCCTGCTGTGTGGCGCTCCGCGCCGTGAGGGTCTCCTTATCTGAGGTTGTCACCTCCCCTTCTTGATTCCCTGGACACTTCTCGTGTTGAGCCATCGCCAGACGTGTTTCGAGGGCCGACAAGCGATTCTCCGTGTCCGCCGGTTGTTGCTGCTGCGCCTTCCTACAAAACTCCCAGTTCCGGCGATCCTGTGTTAAGGGCAAACAAAAAAACGGTCATACGCCGCAGACATTAACCGACTATTTTTTATCCGGATTCACACTCCAGAGTCAAATGCAATCCAATGTGCAACAAGATACTGGGTGCGTAGAGCGCTCGCGCGGCAGTGACCGCGCTCTGCTCCCCCCACACATCCCACAGGATTGAACACCCGGTTTTTCGCTTGAAAGGTCGCCGCGCGCCCCTCATAAATTCTCCCCATCCTTCGGAGCGGTGAGTAGAGCAATGGAATCCTGTTCCGACAGAGGCGGGCATATCCGAGCGAGAGAAACCGACGCATGAAGAGCACGAACGAAATCCGCGACGCCTACATCCGGTTCTTTGTGGAACGCGATCACCGCCATGTTTCCAGTTGGCCGTTGGTTCCGCCGACCGACCCGACGGTCCTGTTCACCGTCGCGGGGATGGTGCAGTTCAAGCCCTACTATTCGGGGACGGTCCCGCTCCCCTATCGTCGCGCCACGTCGTGCCAGAAGTGTCTGCGCGCCGGCGGCAAAGGCAGCGACCTCGAAAACGTGGGCCGCACGATCCGCCACCACACGTTCTTCGAGATGCTCGGCAATTTTTCGTTCGGCGACTATTTCAAGCGCGAGGCGATTGCCTGGGGATGGGAGTTTTCGACGCGGGTTCTGGGTCTCGATCCCAATCGCATTTACGTCACTATTTTTCGTGACGACGAAGAGGCTTTTACAATCTGGAACAAAGAAATCGGTCTCGCGCCCGACCGCATCTTTCGCATGAGCGAGAAAGACAATTTTTGGGGACCGGCGGGCACAACCG
>Ga0315277_10010139_pt1 | contig 11967 bp, 8 predicted proteins | sample YL17G05_15_MG_FD_203695 | JGI IMG/M metagenome (GOLD analysis project Ga0315277, IMG submission 203695) | Sediment microbial communities from Yellowstone Lake, YNP, Wyoming, USA - YL17G05_15 | ecosystem: Environmental > Aquatic > Freshwater > Lake > Sediment | place: USA: Wyoming | collected... | reverse complement strand
TTGCTGAGGCCGAACTGCTCCAGTACCGCTCTGCTGAGCGTCATCCGCCTGTTGCCTATCTTTGTGCCTTCCTTGTATCTGCAGTAGTCGTCCTCGCACTGAACAGAAACAACCCTTTTGATCCCCGCCTTCAAAACCTTGAAAACAAACTCGGAAGGCACGCGTCCCGCGCACGGCAACCGTAACGGGATATAATCCTTAACCTCAACGCCTTCCTTGTTCAGAATCTCTTGGACCTCGCACGTTGAAGGCGAGTTGCCTCTGCACATCAAGACAAGCGTGTCGCTTTTGCACATCTCATGCTTTTCCTTAACAAACTTTACTAGGCTCTCATAGTCGTAGTACTTGATCTCAATCGCCATAGATGGGCAGGCACTGTAGCATATGCCGCATACTTGGCACTTCTGCAGGTCGATCTCAACCTTGCCCGTGGCCGGGTCGCGTTTGATGGCTTCGTAGGGACAGGTTGAATGGCAAATACAGCATCTGCTGCAAAGGTCCTGATTGATCGTTATCTCAGCAGCACAAGTCTCACTCATTCTCAGACTTCTCCAATGCCAGCAGACAAACGTGAATGCAACGTTCTAGAAGTTGGTTGGTCGTCTCGGCAAAATATAACGGTTTTGGCATGTTTCTTACTGTTTGTAGTATGGTCTTCTGATGAACCCGTAGGCTTCCAGAGCCGCAGTGATGCCTTGCCCCACAGCAGTACCCACCTGCTTGACTGGATGATTTGTAACGTCGCCTGCCGCGTATACGCCAGCGATGTTCGTGTGCTGGAATGCGTCGATGATGATGAAGCCGTCGTCGTCAACCGCTATGCCTGCTTCTTTGGCGGTTTGGCTGTTGGGCGATTCGCCTACTTGCACGAACACGCCGTCGACAGGCAACTCTTTTGTCTCATTGGTTTTCTGGTCAAGAACGACGATTTTTCTGACGATCTTGTCGCCTCGGATTTCTTTGGCTTCGGTATTCCAGAGAATCTCCGTGTTCTTCAGACTCTTCAGTTCCGAAACAAGCACTTCCTCAGCCCGAAACGTGTCTCTCCGGTGCACAACCTTTGTTTCTCCGGCAAGATGAGCAAGATAAAGCGCTGTTATCAACGCTGAATTGCCGCCTCCCACAACAATCACACGTTTTCCCTTGAAGAATGGCCCGTCACAAATGCCGCAGTAACTCACGCCTCTGCCGCGAAACTCCTTCTCACCGGGAATCCCTAGCTCACGGTAATGACTGCCCGAAGCGATGATTATGGCCTTGGTCTCATACTCCTTTTTTTTAGTTTTCACAACTTTCGCGTCCGCCGAAAGCTTCAAGTTTTCGGCCTCTTCAAACTCGTTGATTTTTACGCCTGCACTCTTCGCGTGGGCACTCATCTTTTGTGAAACATCTTTGCCAGTCGCGCCCTGAAGACCAGGATAGTTGTCCACCACTGGAGCGTCGGCCACAGTTCCGCCGGCCATCTTTTCTTCAAGAACAAGAGTTTTCAACCCGCTTCGAACTGCATAGATTCCCGCTGCCAAACCGGCGGGACCCGCACCAATTATTATCACGTCGTAGTTTTCCATTCTGAACAACTCTTGAAGACTAGTCTTCCAGAGGGTATTTATGAACTGTTCGCAGCCCGCACAGTACACTTTGCGTTCGCGTGTTGGTGAACTTGCAGAATGTTCCTCGTTGGAGGCTGTTGTTGACCTTCACGTTCTCTTCGTATATAATACCTCACCGAGTTGTGCAGCTGGAGAAGTGGAACTCGGAGCTGGCGTAACGTACGTGGGGAGAATCGTAACGGAAAACGTGACATGTTTCTCTTTTCTAGTTTTCTCCTATGATTTTTCGGAGACGGCGGGAGGAAAAAAGGTTCACTGAGGAAACGATTCTATCCAAAAAATGGGAGCGCGCGCGCTATTTGGGCTCTTGGTCTGCCAGTTTTGTTGGCTGCCCAAATCTGCTGAATTTTGCGAGTACTGCTTTCACTGTGTTGAAGACGAGCACTGCGTCCTGCGGGTAGATTTTCGGGTCTCTTGTAGTGTCGATCAGTTTCATAAGTTCAAAGATGCTGAAGGTTTCATCCTGAATGACTGTTGCAAGGTCTGCGACTCCGCTTGTCTTCGCAAAAATGTCCAACAGGTCTCTGGCTCTTGGACTGAGCTTGTCCAGGTCTATTTGGCTCATTCAGACCCCTTCTTGCCTTTGTACTGGGCATCTTTGGCTGCTTCTTTTGTTCCTTCCTTTGCTATGTTGATTCCTGCTTTTGCAGCTATGGCAAGCTTGGCGGTCTCAGAAATTGGCAGTTTTCTGAGAAGATCGGTGACGTCTATTCCTTGATTGGATAGTGCAACAAGCATGGCTCCAAGGTCTGCTCCCGTCTCTGCGCTCACGGGAATGCCCAGAATGCTGCTTTCTCCACTTGTGACGAGGTTGATCTTTGCAACTTTCAGGCCTTCGCCAAGGGCAGCGAACTGTGCCTGTTTGATTGCTTGGTTTGCTCTGATAACTTCCAAAGATAGGCCAGCCTCATTGTATTGTTTGAGCGCCAAGGCTTTCTTTTCGGTTCCTTCTGCTTCTGCAAGAAGTTTCTGCTTGTTGACATCTGCTTCAGCAAAGCCTGTCAGTTTTGTGTACTGTGACTGTCCTTCTGCTTTCTTGATGTTGGCTTGGGCTTCTCCTTCTGCCTGAACCACGATAGCCTGTTTATTGATGTCTGCCTGTCCAACAGTGAGAACTCTGTTTGCCTCAATAGTCTGTTTGTTTGCCTGCTGGGTAGCTCTAGCTATCTCCTGCTGCTTTTCCTGTTCACTCTGTCCGATCTTCTGGTCCTTCTGAATCTGCCTGATCCTGTAAGTTTCTTCAGCTTCAGCTTTCTGCGACTCTTTCTCCTGATTGGCGATTGCCTCCACTATTGTCGCGTTCTTCTCATAGTCTGCCAACTGTTTCCTGGTCTCTGTCTCAATCAGTTTTGCCTGCCTAGCCTCAATGTCCTTGATGACAGTGTATCCCTCAATGTCTCTGAAGTAGATGACTTCTAAGCCTGCAATTTTGATTCCCCATTCCGCCTTCAGGATCGGAGCCACTTCATCCTTCACGATTTGGCTGAACTTATCCCTGTCCTTCATTATGTTGACGACATCCATCTTCATGGAAGAATTTCTTGCAACAGCTTCAATCAGGTCCTTGACATCAGCCTGCAACGCAGGGAAGCCTGAAGTTCCATCAGTCTCCACTCGGCCCAACTTTTCTGCAGCAAGGTCAGGATTCTCAATGTTCAACCAACATCTGACGTCTCCTGCAAACTTGGCCATGTCAACGTCTCTCAACGGAATGTTCGGAATCACAAGCTTGATGTTCTCCAGCGGCAGGATTGATCTCTGCATGAGATACGGGACATACCAATAGGCGCTTTTCTCTCCCTGTCTTGAGCAGTAGACTTTTCTGCCTTTGCGTCTGACGACAATGTGAGCTTCATGCACTTTGACGACGGTGTAGCTTCGTGAGATGATGAAGATGACAATGACTCCGATTAGGAATGCCAAACCTACAATTGCCGCTATTGTTCCTACGTCAAAGTTCATCTCATTTCCCCTTCCTACGTTGTTACAACTCATATATCCCCCGAGATTTAAGGTTTGATGTAAGATGAACTTTCCACGAGTCAAGACACTCCGAATTAGGCGGCTTTTCCAGTCGCGGACCGGTCAGAGAGTGAATCCGGGGGTCGGCTGCGAGAGAAAAAGGGGAGAGCACAACATCTTATGAGCTAATCAAGAACACTTTCTGAGAACAGTTGTCCAAGAGATATTCGCGACTCTTGAAATTCAGAATAGCTCGCACGGGGTAAGCTAGTTTTGTAAACTTGCATAGAAGCGAAAGCTTCTTAGAGGTCCTCCGGGCCTTTTGTGTCCCTACCGTTACGGTTGTAACGGTTCGGAAACAGGGGTCACAAAATGAACGAGCACGCTAGAAACGCGAAGCATACTGCAACCATCAGTCAGTGGTTTCTACGTGCATCTTCAAGAGTCGGGCTTTCTGGCCTCCCGTTCCAGATCCATGCTTTGCTGATTCTCGGTTTTCTTTTCTCACTGGGAAGAAATATTGCCTTTCCCTACTTGGCTACGTTCATGACGGGAAAACCAGAAAACGGCGGACTGGCGTTTGACTGGTCCCTCGTCGGCCTCATGTTCATGATCAGCGGACTAAGCTACACGTTTGCCCTCCTAGTCACAGGAAGCCTATGCGACAGGTTTGGAAGAAAAACCATGATGGGAGCCTCCCTAATTCCACAAACTCTCTTGGTAGCCGGCCTCGCCTATGCACATACCTTCACCGAGTTTCTTGTGCTCTATACTCTGTCAAGCATAGTAGGCGCTCTTTATGACCCTGCTTACAACGCGATGGTCGCAGACCTAGTTCAACCAGAAAGGCGTGAACAAGTGTACGGCCTAGGCTATATGATAAGCAACATCGGTACCATGGTCGGACCTCCAATAGGAGGCATACTGGCAACTGCAAATGGCTATTCAGTGCTTTTCCTTTACGCCGCCATCTTCGCCGCCGCAACCACAGCAGGCCTCATGTTGTTGACGAAAGAGTCCAATCCCAAGCAAATCAGTAGAATATCCTTCATTCAGTTCACAGGAATCTTCAAAGACCGAATCTTCATACTTTTCTGCCTCATGGGCGCTCTGACCAACTTGGTCTACAGCCAACTGTACGGACTACTGGCCGTATACATGGTTGATTATCTCCTTTTCAAACCCTACATCTTCGGAATCTTGTTCTCACTGAATGGCGCCATGGTAGTGACCCTGCAAATACCCATCAGAATTGGAGCCACAAGAATCGGCCCGACAAAAGCCTTCATAATCGCGCAGACTCTCTACGCAGCAGGCTTCACATACTTCATGTTCGCAAGAAGTTTCGAACAATTCGTAGCAGGAATGGTTGTACTGACCCTCGGCGAAATCACATTCGTACCCGCCAGCTCGGGTTTCGTCGCAAACCTTGCACCTATAGACAAAAGAGGAAGATACATGGCAATGGCGGGGCTGTTCTTCGGCATAGGAAGTGCAGCAGGGTCACAAATAGCCTTCAGCATCTTCGGGGCTCTAGCCAACAAAGAACTGACATGGGGAATCCTCGGCCTAATAGGATTCACCACCATAATCGGCTACACGGTACTGTTCAAAATGGCAAACAAAGCCGAGAAAGAACGATGACTCTCTATAGGCAAGTTCGCAAAGCGTGAAAGTTCACAGTAACAACCCGCGTCCGGTCAACGGGAATCAAGCAGCAGGGTCCTATGAACGCTCCAGCCAGAATCGGTAGATAGGTTTAAAGCAGAGATGACGAATGCCAATATGTGCAAGAAAGTCTCTTTTTTTGCGCTAAGTAGTATAAGGAGTTGAAACAGCCAAATGTATAATAATCGAGAAAAGCACAAGGCAGTCTGCGCTGAATGCGGCAAGGAATGTGAAGTTCCGTTCAAGCCCGACGGCAGCAGACCCGTGTACTGCAACGAATGCTTTTCTAAACGAAGACCGCCGAGAAGATACTAATCTGAGAAACTAAGATCTTTGTATCTTTTCCTTTTTCCTTTTTTTGTTACTCAGTCGTGCTCGCAGAGCACAACTGCTCTATGAAATTAGGTACCGACAAGACACAAGAACTCGTCAACGATGAGATTCAGTCTGATTTTGAGCCAAATTCTGATCCATACCCTCCTGATGCTCCTTAGAATCCCCCAAACCCCCACGCACAGGGAAGCTTATTCACGAACAAAATCGAAGACGCGATCTATTCAACCAAATCGTATGCATCAGAAGGCCAGCTCACATCTTACAAATAGCAGAGAACAACTACCGTCGAATGCCGCTGAAATTAACTACAAGGCTTGGGCGAGTAGTTCTGATATGTCCATGATCTGGATTTTGCCTTCGGCTCCGGTGATTTTGACAGCGTCTTCAAAAGTCAGAATGCAGTATGGACATGCTGCGGCTAGGATGTCTGCTCCTGCTTCAACCGCGTCCTTCACCCGCGTTTCTGCCAAGCGCGGTCCGGGTATGTCAACCCACATTCTTCCGCCGCCGCCTTCGCAGCAGACACTTCTTGCTCGTGACCGGTCGAACTCCAGCAGCTTCACGCCAGGCACGCTTTCAATCACTTTCCGGGGTTCATCGTAGACGCCGTTCTGTTTGCCCAGGAAACATGGGTCATGGTAAATAACCTTCTTGTTCAGTTCTTTGCTGAACGTCAGCTTCTTCTCGTCAATCAATTTGCACAGCAGCTGGGAATGATGCTGGACTTCAAAGTGTGTCTGGTTGTACCTGTTCTTGAAAGCATGATATCCATGTGGACAGTTGGTCACAGCTTGCTTGACACTGTACTTGTTGAAGACTTTCAAGTTCTCCTCAACCAGAAAGTCGAACAGTCCTTTCTCGCCCATGCCGTAAACTTCGCTTCCGCAGCAGTTCTCTTCATCGCCCAAAACGGCGAAGTTCAAACCTGCCTTGGCGAAGACTGTTGCGACGCTCTTGGCAACGCTTTGAATTCTCGGGTCATAAGCCGAAGTGCAGCCAACAAAAAATAGCATATCAGCGCCTTGTGACATGTGCTTGACATTCATGCCTTGCATCCATTCTGAACGTTTGTTGCGCATCCTTCCCCACGGATTGCCATTCTTGAAAATGCTTTCCAACGCATCACGGATCGTCGGAGCAATCTGTCCTTCCTCAACAGCCATACCTCGAACGTCGATCAAAAACTCGTACGGGTTCAAATCCTTCGGGCAGCGTACGCCGCAGGTGCTGCAGGTTGTGCAACTCCACAGCTCATTCTGTGAGTGCTGAGTCAGCTTGCCCAAGGTGGAGACTTCACGCATGTACTTTCTAACGTTAAGATTGGCTTTGCGTGCAACTGGGCAACTTCCAGTGCATGTTCCACACTGGATACATTCAAGAAGCTTATGCTTCTGAGTGAGCTCTTGGGCATTCATGCTATCCATCACTTTTACGTGAAAAAGGAGCATAAGGTTATTAAAGCGTTTTCCCGTGAATCTCCAGAATCAAACCATCCAAAAGGAGATTTCCCAGATGGAGAAGAAATCGCCTAGAATCGGCATTTTCGTGTGTGAATGCGGCGGCAACATAGGGGAAGTTGTTGATGTCAAGGCTGTTGTTGATTCTGTGAAGACCTGGGAAGGTGTTGCCGCAGCAAAATACCACAAGTACCTCTGCTCCAAACCAGCTCAAGAAATGATACTGGACTCCGTCAAGAAGGAGAACTTGGACAGAGTCGTGGTAGCCAGCTGCACTCCGCGTATGCACTTGGCCACGTTCCAGAGCGTGCTCGAAAGAGCAGGACTTAACCCGTTCATGCTTGAATTCGTGAACATCCGAGAACAAGACTCATGGATCCTCGGTCCACACCCATCCCCAGAGGCTACAAAGAAAGCCATAAGCCTCATCAAAGGAGGGTACGAAAGAAGCCGAGAACTCGAACCGTTACAGACCATCAGCGAAAAAGGCTCAAGAGAAATCCTCATCATCGGCGGCGGCATCTCAGGCATCACCGCAGCACTTGAACTAGGATACTTAGGCTACAAAGTACATCTTGTCGAGCGCAAGCCGAGCATCGGCGGCAACATGGCCAAACTGACCAAAGTCTTCCCGACACTTGATTGCGCACAGTGCATTCTTACGCCAAGGATGGCGGAAGTCGGACGTAACACGAACGTCACCCTATACACGTACGCGCAAGTACAGGAAGTAAGCGGAAGACCGGGAAACTATGACGTGAAGGTTTTCATGAAACCCCGCGGCGTCGACGTTCAAAAATGCAGGAGCTGCGGAGTGTGCACAAAAGTGTGCCCCATCTCCGTACCAGACGAATTCAATGAAGGTTGGTCACAAAGAAAAGCCGCATACATCGAGTTCCCGCAGGCTGTGCCCTCAGCATACACGATAGACTTCAAATCATGCACGAAATGCGGAAAATGCGAACAACTCTGCCCAGCCAAAGCCGTCAGCCTTACAGACCCCGGAAGCACAGTTGACCTGCACGTCGGCGGCATAATAATGGCCACGGGCTACGAGCTGTACGACGCAAAGAAACTTGACACCTACGGATACGGCACTTATAAAGACGTCATCACCATGATGGACCTCGAACGTTTCGTGTCAGCAACGGGACCGACCGGCGGCTACATCAAACGTGCAGACGGAAGCGACGTGAAGCGCATGGCAATCGCGCTCTGCGCAGGTTCAAGAGACAAGAACTACATCTCCTACTGTAGCCGAATCTGCTGCATGTACTCACTCAAACAGGCTTTCGTTCTCAAGAAGATGCTCGGCATAGATGTCACAATCTACTACACTGACATCCGAGCTACAGGCAAGGGTTATGAGGACCTCTACTGGCGCGACCAAGAAGCCGGCGTATCGTTCATCCGCGGCAAAATTGCCGAGGTCTACAAGAAAAACAACGGCAAACTCGTCGCTGTGGCTGAAGACACGATCACGGGCGAAATAACAGAAGACGAATTCGACATGATCGCCCTTGCAACGCCGATGGTTCCGCCCCCTGGCTTGAAAGAACTCACCGAGAAAATGAAAGTCTCCATCGGCGAGGACGGGTTCATCACAGAAAAACATCCGAAACTCGACCCAGTGGACTCACTCGTCACAGGCATCTTCGCGTGCGGCTGCGGACTAAGCCCCAAAGACGTACGGGACACCGTCTCAGACGGCCTAGCCGCGTCGGCCAAAGCGGCATTGTTCTTGAAGAGCGACTACGTCACCACCAGCCCAGAAAAAGCATACGTGATTAGTGATTTGTGCAACGGCTGCAACGCCTGTGTACCCGTTTGCCCGACGAATGCTATCACGATGCAGGAGGGCACAGCAAAAATCGACCCGTTCCAGTGCACCGGCTGCGGAGCATGCATACCCATCTGCCCACAGGAAGCCATAGACTTCAAGAACGCAACGACAAAGCAAATCGTCGCCAGCTTGAGAGGCGTGCTGGCCGACAAAGACCCGAGTGAAGTTAGAATCGTCGCTTTTGTGGATAAGAACGTAGGCTACACGGGCATAGACTTCCTGGGCTTGGACCGAACCAAATACCCCGAAAACATCCGCATAGTCTCAGTCCCGACAACGGCAATCATCGGCCTCAAACACATGCTCAACGCCTTCGAATACGGCGCAGACGGCGTCCTCGTCATAGAAGGAACCCAGGAGATCGACGAGAAATTCTCGAAAAAGCGTATGATCGACATGGGCCGCGAACTCGCAAAATACGGAATCGAAAACATGCGAGTACGCTACAGCTACGTTCCCTTGCCAGTATACAAGAAAGCAGCTGAACTTTTTACAATGTTCACAGACAGGATAAAGAAGTTCGGGCCCTTCTCAGAAGAAAAACGCAAGACCATAATGCAGAAGGTATCGGAGGAGTTTCAGAGCGGGAGAAGTTGAACCACCTAGCTACTGCATATAGCCTTCCCAATCTTGTTGATTCGCAACAAGAGCAGGTCAACGCATCGTGTTCTTGGGCTTGCCCTGAATCTTTCTTTTTCGTCTCAAGACAAGTAGCCCAGCAGCTACCGCTGCAAGCACAACTGCACTAACCACGTAGATTGGCGTCATATCCGAGGAGCTTGGGATAGTGTTCATCTCAACGGCTTCGAATGAGAGAATCTCATTTCCAGAAGGTGTGGACTGAGATATGTAGGACTCATTGAACTGCAATAGGAAACCTGTTGTCTGGTCATATATGGCGAAGAACTGGTAGTCCACATAGTTTACTATTGATGCTGTGTAGTTAGCTATGTCGACAGTTCTGTTGGCACCAAGTACGTAGCGAGTTTCAGTCTTGTTGATGATCATAGATGAGGCGCCTGAAGGACCTTTGACTTCGTCATTCTCCACGAGTCCAGCAGGTATTATGAAGTGACTATACCAGTTGGTTCCCGCGTCCGTAATGCCTGTGTCAAAGTGAAACTCCATCTCCACGCCTGGCTGCAATGTGCCGTTCTTGAAAATACGCGACATTCGCAGGTTAACTTGACTCCCGGCAACCCTGACCACTTCAACCTTTATGTAATCTGTCTCGTTGAAATCTGTATAGAAAGGACCAACTCCAACAATGTTGCCGTACTTCACCCAATACCCAACTTGAACGCCGGGATCATGTCCTAACGCTTCAGTCAATACTGGCTGTATCAAGAAAAGAGTCACAAGAGCAAACAGTGTTTTCTTATGTATACTTAACATGTCTTCTCATGGCGATCATGGGAAATGATCCTAATCTTCTTATCGGTCTCCACAATCATTGCTGCTAACACAGAAGATCAGCAACTGCTCGACCGTATCTAGTTAGGTCAAACGTCGTTGCGACAGCCGCGCCGTCGTATGCCTTGGAACAAACTATACGCAGCCGATTCCTTCAAGACCTGTTTTTCAGGTGCGTCTTCAACAACGACAGAAGAATTGACATGAAAGACATCACCTGGCTGCCAGATGCTTCGGTAGGACAAGCACGCCCTTGTCCCCCACGTCGTAGAAACATGCGCTAGACCTAGGGCGGGGGAGGTGGTAGAGGTGGCGGTGGTAAATGCTCGCTTTCTGCTGCTTCGGTCTTCTTCTTGGTCTTGACCCTGCGGAAGGCCAGAATGCCTAACGCTGTGATGCAGACTCCGGTTATCACAAGCGGAGCGGGGTATCCGCTGTACTGCGGGTTTGTCTGTGGGTTCTGCTGATACTGAAGGTAGATGATTGAGCCTGAAATTGTCAGGGCTAGTCCTAAGGCGAACAGAACGAATGCGAGGTATTCCCAATGGTTTGAACGCACTTGCTACGTCTCCGTTATAGGACAAACAGCACCAGCATGTAAAGCGTAAATGCTGCTGTGAACAGTCCTGTCCACAGGAACTTGCTCCAGTCGTATATGTCCTTGCCGTTCATCGGCGGTATAGGTATACTGTCAAAGAAGGCCATAGTTAAGCACATAACTATTCCAATGTTGCCGATAAGCGTGTATCCGTTGATGAAGAAGCCGAAGAAGACTGCGGCAAATGCCATGGCGATGAGGACTTGGGCAGCTGAGACTAAGCCTAGAGATTTCTGTGTGAATTTTGGCGCGTTGTGTGTGAGCCTGCTGGGCGACGAGAAGGGCACTCTGAAGACAAGGCTTGAGAACAGGAACAGAATCAAACCGAAATACCAGAGCCGATGCTCCGTCCATACTCCCTCAATTCTCGCAACCACAGCTATTACGTAGTTTTTGGTGAACTCGACAATTATGCTCGTGGCTAAGACGGTCGGAGCTATTATGAGAATATCGTTAAGCGTTGCTGCTTTCACGTAAGTGAAAGCAAACGTCAGGATTGACAAGGAAACAGCATAGGAAACAGCTTCAAGTTTCGTTACTGTGAAAGGCGGATGAGCATATGGACCGATAGCCAGCTTGCGCTTTGAGCTGACAAATTCAGAAAGCCACTTCTTCAGCGTATCCGGAAACGTTTCACTGACTCTTTGGGCTATCATCTGGCTTGGAAACGTCTCAGGATTAGTGACTGCGGAAGCAAACGCGGAGATAACACTGGTGACGCCGACGGTGATGATGCCTGTGAAAAAGGCGCCGATTGCTGAAGGGCTCCAAATCTCGTCTGTCGAGATGATTGCCTGCAGTTTTTGGTCTAGTGTGTTCGCGAAATCTGTGACGTTTTCAACGAATCGGATCCATCCGGCCTTGGAGAACGGCGGAGCAACTGCACCAGGCTGGGGACGTACAACCCAGTTCTTGAACCAGTCCTTAGGGCCCGCGTCAAGGCTGATGCCCTCTATGTCCAATTCGTCAAGCCCCTGATTTACAGCATCGTTTACAACAGCAATCAAGTCATCAGCGGCGGTGGGCTGCCCTCCGCTTCCGTCTAGATCGCTCGTTGCGTTGTTATTCCTAACGTTGTCT
>Ga0315277_10010137_pt1 | contig 11968 bp, 6 predicted proteins | sample YL17G05_15_MG_FD_203695 | JGI IMG/M metagenome (GOLD analysis project Ga0315277, IMG submission 203695) | Sediment microbial communities from Yellowstone Lake, YNP, Wyoming, USA - YL17G05_15 | ecosystem: Environmental > Aquatic > Freshwater > Lake > Sediment | place: USA: Wyoming | collected... | reverse complement strand
TCTTTTGATTTTACCAGTCCATCCACCGTGCCTGCCCAGATGGCAGAATCAGTTATGCACACAGTAGTAAAGTTTGAAGGAATTATTCTCTGTCCCAATGTATCGAGAATCTCAAAATTTTCCCAATATATTCCACCATCTCTTGTTCTTTTTAATCCTTGATCCGTAGCCGCCCAAACCGTTGCTCCTTGAAAAGCAAAATCTCGCACCCAAATGGGTGCCAAATATATGGTCCAATTTTGCCCGCCGTCAGTGCTTTTATTAATTGCCCCTACAACTATCGCTCCGGCAGGATCCATTACCTCAACCGAATAGGTATTAACCCAGACCACATTGTTTTGATTATATCTTTGAATTCCTATAGAAAGAACCATTGGGCCGACCAAGGAAGAATCTTCCACTACACCTGAGTAAAGGTATTGCAACACAGTGTCTGCTGAGTCACTGGTGGTAAAGATGAATTTATATATTCCCTTCTTGGTCCCCGCCCAAACCATGGTTGTATCCGACAGGAAGGTATCTACTGCAACACTAATGAATATGTCTTCGTCCCGAAGACTATCCTCTTTATATCTTACTTTTGCACTGTCATCGACAAAAACATTTTCCCATGTTTTTCCCCAATTAAAGCTACGAATCAGTCCACCTTTGCCACAAGCCGCCCAGACCACGGTATCAGCTATGGCTATCCCATAAGCAAATTTCTCCAGATCGGTGGCTTGCTCTGGTCGGGAAGTATCCCAGCTTGCCCCATAATCGGTGGTATTATTGAAGCCCGCACCAGTTAAGGAAGGCAAGAATGGAAGCTCATATTTTTTTTCTCCCGTATAAGCTCCCACACAAAGAAAAGATGTAGTGTCGGTATCAGAAAAGGAGGTGTAGCCTGTTAGGCTATAAACCCCATTGGCATTAAGTCCGTTGGAGGTGTCGAAGGTCAAATAGGTTAAGGTGTCTTTATCCGTGTCGATAGCGTGCAATCCGTTCTGCGTTGCCACCCAGAGAAACCTACCATCAAAGACTATGTCCGTGATGGAATTTTTAAGCTTTTTGTCGTTTGGGCAGAAAGTGTCGACAACCACCGAAAAGAATCTATTGTTCAAATATTCGTAACTCTCATCTTCGTAATCCGCCTTGGCGTCGTCATCCACAAAGACATTTTCCCATTTCAGGGTATCGTGATCTATCCAGCTATGAATCAAACCGCCATACCAGCAAGCCGCCCAGACCGAGCTATCATCAAAAGCTATGTCATAAGCTAATTTTCCGGCAAAGTCAACCTGCTCTGGGATGTAAGATTCCCAATCTCCTCCTCGGTTAGTAGTCTTGTTGAAACCTCGGCCATAGGGAATAGGTTCACCTCCAACCATTTTTGTATAGGCGCAGGCAACCCACAACGTAGAATCAAAGACCGCTAAGGCTGAAATGTCATTTGCATTTAAACCATTTGTGCTGTTGTATGTGAACCAGGTCTTTCCGCTATCGGGCGAATAGGAAAGCCCATCTCCGGTTCCTACCCAGATATATTTTCCATCATACACTATATCGCCCATGCTGTTTCCAGCCAAGCCGGGGTTGGCATCCAAAGAGAAATTCATGATTGCTTCGGCTTTGGTTTGAAAGATGAATAAAGTTGTCACGGCTATTATCAGAGTCAAAATTCTTCTCATCCAATCCTCCTTAATCGTGGTATAGTATTAACGAAAAATAACAACGAAAAAGTCCAAGTTGAATTTCTGTCTAATAAACCTAAAAAAATCTTTTTGTCAAGCAAAATAGAAGTTTCCGACCCATAAAGGGTCGGCTACGCGTAGCGAAGGCTTCATGCCTTCGCCATTAGGTTGACCATTATTTTCTGAAAGTGTAAAGCGTCTTCAAACATAAAAATGTTGTTGAACATTAAGAATACCGAATTATAGGTCTTTTGGACTCGTGGTGAGTTTTTTTCAAAAACTAAGTAGTTGGGATATAAGGACATTTAGATTTCAAAAAATCGCCCAGATGAGCACTCCAAAAGCACTTTTTCAACAGTCCCTTTACCAAAACCCTTAGTACCGGGTCACACAATTTTCTGGGATTTTTTTCTTATAAGCTTGGTGAAAAGCGGCATTCATGGAGAAATACAAAACCGGATGATTGAAGTTGTTGAAAAACCTTTTAAGAATAGAGCTTTTCGAATAAAAATTCTTTCCTGTCCATACATAACCCTCTGCCAGTTGCTCAGAAGTCATCTTCTTGGGCTTAAAGACGACCGTGCTGTGATTGTAGTCGCTCCAGTTCCGACTTAAAAGCCTTCCCTCCCTCTCAAACCTTTCAAAAATGCGGGTTCCTGGATAAGGCGTCAATATATTGAAAGTGGCGGTGACAATTCTGTTTTTCATCAAAAACTCCAAAGTCCTCTCAAATATAAAGCTATCATCATCGTCGAAACCGAATACCATCGAGGCATGGAACATAATCCCTGAATCTTGGATGATTTTTATAGCATCACCGTTTTCTTTTAAACTTTTCAAAGCCTTGGGCAGACCTTCCAGAGCATTGGGGGAGACAGATTCAAGTCCGAAAAACAAAGCAATGCATCCGGACTTTTTTGCCAGTCGGAGAAGATTTTTATCCTTGACTAAAGACATTGACGCCTGACCCACCCAGCTGATTTTTAAGGGAGAGAGTGAGGCAAACAATTCTTTAGCGAATTTCACATCGCCCACGATGTTGTCATCCAAAAAGAGGAACTTCTTTTCTTTGGTCTGGGTTATTTCCTCTACAATGTCTGCCACCCGCCGGTGTCTTAATTTTTTCCCATAAAGTTTGGTGACCGAACAGAATTCGCAGTCATAAGGACAGCCGCGGGTGGTGAAGATGGGTTGCATGTGAAAGGGGGTCTTATGGTGATTTGAATTCCTCTTGGGGATGGGAAAATTAGCTAAGTCGAAATCCAAAGATTTGTAAAACTTTTGCAATCGGTTCTGTTTGAAGTCTTGGATCAGTTGGGGCCAGGTTCCCTCCGCTTCACCGATTACTACCGAATCGCAGTGTTGGATGGCTTCCTGGGGCATCACCGTAGGATGTATGCCGCCCAAAACCACCTTCGTCCCCTTCTTTTTGAAAACCCCAGCCAGCTGGTAAGCTTTTTGAGCCACCGCAGTCATACAGGAAATCCCCACCAGGTCATAGTATTTCTCAAAATTGATCTTTTCTACTTCCTCCTCCACTATATCCACCTCGATTTCCGGAGGAGTGAGCATGGCTATCACGCTTAAAGTGAGCTGTGGAATCCTGAAGAAATGGCTCCTTTTTTCATCGCTCGAAGGAGATAGCAGAAGAACTTTCATGCGGGATCTCAAGACTCTAAGATTTTTAAGACGGCTAGTGCTCTGTCAATTAAATGACATTGCATCTTTTTGGTTTCGTTCTAAAAGGTTACGGTCTCGGTTAGGTATTGTCTAAAAAGTCATCGCTAATCGTTTATTCGTATGAATGCATAAGCATCGTCTGAAACACGATAGACGAGACCGATCTCAAGACACAGAATTCGTGCAGACGCCCCACGATACGTGGCCTACTTGTAGTGAGCTTGTCGAACTAAACCCAAACCGACAACCATAAACATAGAAACTCGTATGAGTGCATACGCATATTATTTCGTAGACAGAGCACTAGGCTAAAGAAGGCGAGTATTTATTCTTGACCGATTTTTTTGATGTTTTCGGCTTTGGGTCCTTTATCACCTTTGGCCACATCAAATTCTAACTGGTCCTCTTCCTTCAAAGCGTTGAAGGATGTATTCTGAAGCTCGCTTTGATGAAAGAAAATCTCTCTGCCATCTTCCGCCGCAATGAACCCAAACCCGCGCTCTCTCATAAGTCGTTTGACCTTACCTTTGGCCATGTGTTTCTCCTTTCAAGAGAAATGTTTCTTTATTTCCAAAAGAATATATCTTCACTAAACCCGATATTCTTAACCCTCAATCGTTAATTCTCCATTTTCCTATATAGCCTATTATATTTCAGATGTCAAGTAATACTTTTAATTTTTTTGCAGAGAGCAAATACAAAAGGTAGGTCGGGTTTCCCGCCAGAGGCGGGATACACGATATAATTATTTCATTTGAGCAGATTGTCCTGATAAATCAGAATTACCGCAGGTTACCAGCTTTGAAACTTGCGCCACAAACTCATCTGGGTTAAGCGGAGTTACGACAAAAGCAAGGCCCTTCTTTTTAATAATGTGCACGGGAACTGACCAGCTGGATTTAAAAGGAACATCCTGAGACAAATAAACAAAATATTTGGGCAACTTCTTCACGGCTTTGATATTATTAGCCGGGATGGTTACAGTGTAGCCAAGCCAGAGCTTTATTGCAACTTTGTCCTTATACAAAATCAGTTTCTTAGGAGTCAAAGCCAAAACCATGACTACAAAGAAACCAGCCACTATCCAGCATCCGAGATAGGCCACAGATGCTTCTGAAGGAGTGGATACTCGCACAAGATAGCGAAGAACGCCCAATAAAAAGAAAGTCAAAACCACCAAACCCCAAAACAACTTCATGCCCAAGCTTACCTTGAGTTTCTCCTGATAAACTATCATTTCGTTGAGCCAGAAGTTTCCCCGACGATTGGAATACGTAGCGCCCGACCTTTGTGTCGGGCGTTTGTTTTTTTTCGTCCGACAGAAACGTCGGACGCTACATTCTGCTGGGGGTAAATGGTTCAGGGTGAGGGCACCCTGAACCAAGGAGCAAGTTCGGGAATTCCAATTCCCGAACTAACACCAAATTCTTATCTCAACTTGTATTTATCCAATTTTCTATATAATGTTCTTTCGCCGATGCCTAAAAGCTTGGCGGCTTTTTTTCGGTTTCCTCGGGTGTATCTTAAGGTCCTTTCGATCAGATCTTTTTCCATTTCCTCTATGCTGAAATTGTTGCTCACTTCCGCCTCTTTGATCTGTGCTGTCCAGGTTGAACCTTCAGGCTCAACCCTAAATTCGGGTCTAAGCTCTCCTTGACCCAACATCGCTTTTCTTAAGTTGATAATTTCAGACCGTAAGCTCAAAATAGCCTGATAGATCAGTTCATGTTCCGCCGTCTCCACGGATTTGCCGGTGATCACCGGAAGCTGTCGGTTGTATTCCATCTGTTTCTCAACATATTTTCTTACCTCGGATGCCTCAATCCTTCTATCTGGAGCCAAAACCTGCATGCTCTCCAGAAAATTCCTCATCTCCCTTACATTGCCGGGCCAATGATACCTGATCAAAAGTCCCAATGCCTCATCGGTTATGCCCGAAATCTTTCGCGGGCTTTCCTGATTTAGCTTTTCAATAAAATTGTAAACTAAGATCGGAATATCTTTAACTCTTTCCCTTAAAGGAGGAACATCAATTTTTACCACAGCTAATCTGAAATAAAGATCAGATCGGAAAGTTCCATCTCTTACCTTTTGCTCTAAATTTTGATTGGTAGCCGCAATTACCCGAACATCCACCTTAATATCAGAAGAGCCACCAACTCGCATAAAGCTTTTTTCCTCCAAAACACGAAGGAGCTTAACTTGCGTGGCTGGCTTAAATTCAGCGATCTCGTCCAAAAAGATGGTTCCGGTGTGTGCCGTTTCGAAAAGCCCTTGCCTCCGACTAATCGCACCGGTGAAAGCCCCTTTCTCGTGTCCAAAAAGCTCACTCTCCAAAACTCCTTCTGCCAACGCTCCTATGTTGGCGGCAACGAAAGGTTTATTTTTTCTCAGACTGTTGTTGTGAATGGCACGAGCAATCAACTCCTTCCCGGTTCCCGATTCACCGGTGATCAAAACCGTTATATTGGTGGGGGCAACCTGAAGGGCTGACTCGGCAATCCGTTTCAGTTCAATAGATTTCCCCACTAACCCGCACGATTCTAAAAAGCTTTTTTCTTTGAGGATTTTTTTGATCTTCAGGTGAAATTCTTCTGGTTTCAAGGGAAGCTCAAAAACCTCATCCGCTCCGCAATCCGAAAATTCCTTCTCCCTTTCCTTATCTTTAACCTCCAGCCCCACCAAGACGTCCGCATAAGGATTTTTGGTGAGAATCTTCTTAATCAAAAGATCACAGGATAAATCTTCGATCCCAGAATCGATGACCACCAGATCAAATCTTTCCTCTTTCAGTTTTTTCAAGGCTTCACGGCTGGTCTGAGCCCATTTGATCTCACCAGAAAGATCGGACAAAGTTTTCTTTATCTCTTGGTGAAGCTTTTTGTCCTGACTTATCACAAGTATTTTGGTTTCTTGGTTCATCTTCGGAATCACAGTTTTGAATTTTGCATTGTAGTCTTGCTTTACGCTCTTTCATCTTTTAGTTTTTTTTATATTTTTTCTGCCTCTTTTTTTTCTCTTAAATGACGGATAAAACTTATTATTCACTAAGACAAAATCTATCTCCTTTTCTTCTTTGTCTACTCTTACCACCAAGACTTTTACCCTATCCCCAAGTTTAAAGATTTTTTTGTTATGTCTTCCCACCCACCTGTGCCTTTTTTCATCATATATATAATAATCATCCTCCAGGCTGGAGACCCGCACCAGCCCTTCTGCTAAAAGATTATCCAATCTGACAAAAAATCCAAAAGGAACCACCCCGGAAATCAATCCTTCATATTCTTCGCCTAATTTATCTCCCATATATTCGATCTGCTTGATCCTTATAGATTCCCTTTCCACCTCATCTGCCAATCTTTCGGTCTCAGAAGTGATCTCTCCGATTTTGGGGAGTCGATGAAGGAGTTGATTTTGTCTTTCAAATGTATATTTTTTATTTTCTATCTCTTTTAAAAGCCTGTGTACCAAAAGATCAGGATACCTTCTGATGGGGGAAGTGAAGTGCGTATAATGTGCGAAAGCTAAACCGAAGTGTCCGATATTTTCAGGTTGGTAACACGCCTTTTTCAATGATCTCAATAGAAGTTCATTTATCAATTCCTCTTCGGATTTACCCTCCACTGATTTCAAAAATCTTTGGATCTTTTTGGGACGGATTTTTCCTGAAAACTTAAAAGAATAACCCAGGGTTGCCACAAAATCGGAAAATGCCTGCATCTTCTCTGTGTCCGGCTCTTCATGCACTCTATACAAAAATGGCATACCCAGACGGCTCACATGTTTCGCCACAGTTTGATTGGCAAGGAGCATGAACTCCTCAATCAGCCTATGACTTTCCAATCTTGCCACCTCAAATATCTCCTGGACTTTTCCATCCTTTCCCAAGATCACCTTCGCCTCTGGAAGATCAAAATCCAAACTCCCCTTTGCAATTCTTTTGGCTAAAAGCTTCTGGCTAAGTTTTTTCATCTCCAAAAGATCATCTTCTAAACCTTTGAGTCGTGCCGTAGATTCCCCAGCATCAAAGAATCTCTGCACTTCGTCATAGTCCAGTTTGGCTTTGCTTCTGATCACGCTTTCCACAATCTGGTATTTAACTAATTCCCCATCTGGATCAAGTTCTAAAAGACAGCTGAAGGTCAATCTGTTTCTATGGGGTTTTAAACTACATAAATCGTTGGAAAGTCTTTCCGGAAGCATGGGAATCACCCGATCCACCAGATAGATGGAATTTCCCCTTTTCAAAGCTTCCCGATCCAAAGTCGCATTTTCTTTAACATAATAAGAGACATCCGCAATATGCACGCCCAAAAGATAATTGCCATTTGCTTTTCTTTCCAATGAAACTGCATCATCATGATCTTTGGCATCAAAAGGATCTATGGTGAAGCAATTCTTGTTTCTGAAATCAAGTCGCCTTTCCAATTCCTTTTTCCCAATCTTTTTGTCCAACTCCTCTACTTCCTTTTCTACCTCTTCTGGAAAACTCAAAGGAAGTCCGTAGTCTTTTATCAGGGTCAAAATGTCCATGCCCGGATCGTCTGGATAACCCAAAACTTCCACGATCTTCCCCTCAGGTCCCAAATGTAGATCGATCCATTCTTCCAGTGAAACCAACACTTTCTGCCCCTCATATGCTTCTTTGGAGTTGAGAGGAGCAATATATATGTCTCTTTTAATTCTGTGATCGTCCGGCTTCACAAAGCTAAAGAATTTCCCCTGATGGTAAGTCCCCACTAAGTTTGTGCGTGCTCTTTTGAGGATTTTTATGATTGCTCCTTCACGGGTGGGGCCCCTTCTTCTGCCATATAATCTGACCACCACCTTATCTCCGTGCAGGGCGGTTCCAATATCTTCTGCTCTGACATAAACATCTTCGCCCCTATCTTCCGGGACGACGAAGCCATATCCATTTTTGATAGAAACCAAATTTCCCACCACCAGATTCAGCTTATCCGGCAGTCCCAGTCTTCCCCTTTTTATCTTGACCAAAAGCCCATCTCTAAGCATAGAGCGAACCGTTCTTCTGAAACCACCGTATTCCTCTTCGGGGATTTTCATGGCCTTTGCCAATTCCCGTAATTTCAGAGGACGATAAGCCCCTTGGGAGATAAACTCTAAAATCTTTTCCTGATTCAGATTCACTTTTATCAAATTTGTTTGTCGGGCATCCTACGGAAGCCCGACCTACTGGGTTTTAATGCAAGGATAAAACAAAATTTTTCCACTTTTTTTCCAATCGTTTGGTCGTCTCTCCATAAATGTCTTCTAAAGTCTCCATTCGTTGATCGTATGTCTTTCCTAGGCTATACAGCTGTTTGAATTTGTCCAAGCCATAGTTCTCTATAAGGAATTTGACCCAGGAACACATCAAAGCCGCACCTTCATTGCCTTCATATTTCTCGGTTCTTAGAACCAAACTATCCAGAGAAACTTTGGGGTCTTTTAAGATTTTGGTTTTTGCCCAGGAAAGCAAGGTGTCCGATGAGAAAAAAGTTGCCCCTCCCAGATAATACACCAACCCTTCGTTTAAATATGTTTCGGGTAATCTTTCTTCCTGAGGAGACATGATCTTGAAAGAAATGACATGCACTATCTCATGGGGCACAAAATCCTGGATGCCAGCCACCACTCCATTAATCATATCACATCGAGCTAAACTTTTTCCCATATTGAAAAGCCCACCCACTTCTTTTGCGGAATCACATCTGAAATAGTCGATCTTATCCTGATAATTTACCTCCAAGAAGTTGACAATCTTCTCATAAAAGTTATCCATTTTGTCCAGAAGTTTTTGATCGGGCTCATCCTTCCTTGTTTTGAAATGATAAACAAAATGTTTGGATTCTTTTTTCAGCCAATCCCTGGTGAGAATGAAAATCGGATTTGCGCCCACCATTTTCTTATCTTCACGGATAAAGTATCTTACGTCCGTTTGGATAACTTTTAAACTGTCTTCCGGATAATACCAGTCAACATACATGATTATATATTCATCTTTTCCCGCGAAGCGGGATCCTTCGGATTCTTCTACTTTTCTTATTTTATAACCCACACTTTCAAGATTTACTTTTCTGAAAAACAAATCTCTTAATTGCCAATCATAACTTTTGTATCTTTCTTTTTCCTTTCTATTCCAATATTCCTTTACCTTTTCCTCATCGCCTTCCTTCAACGCTTTCACATAGTTTTCAAAGCAAGCCTTGGCTTCATCAATTCTCTCGGAAGATTGGACTATGGAATATGATCCAAGAAATAACATCATTATGAATATAGAAATTGTCTTTGTCACTTTGATACTCCTAAGGTTAAAAACAAGTGAAAAATATTATTTCTGAAAGATGTTGTCAAATGAAAAAGACTGAGGTTTGTCTTTGATATTTTCATAAACTACCTTATGGTAAGACGAATTTGAGTTAGCAATTGTGAGAAATCGTTGTGGCTAAAGTTTGGAAGAATAAGAAAGCTTAGGACTACAAGTATGTGGAATCAAAAGCGTGGTGAAATCTGTTTACAAAGCTGTAAAAATAAACTCCCGCGGCAGGACTCGAATCCCGCCGATGGCGGGAGTGGTTAATAGCCATCATAAAAGAAAGTTTTGCTCCACCAATAAAAAGCTCCCCGAACAAGTTAAAAGATAGAACTTTTAGGGTGGTATTTGAGCTTCCAATCGCTAAGAAAAAGTCTAAGACACTCAAGCCCAAACCCTTAAGGCTCTATCGCAATCCCATAGTCCTGGCCAAAGAGTGGCAAGAGACGCTGGGAAAAGGAGACTGTTCTTGTCCGGCCGATCTGGCTCGTAATCTGAAAGTTTCCCGTGCCCGGGTGACGCAGGTGTTGCGGCTTCTGAGGCTCACTCCAGAGGTCCTGAATGATCTTGTCGCCCTCGGTGATCCTCTGGCTTCGCCCATAGTGACCGAACGTAGACTCCGGACCATTGTAAGCCTCCCGGCAGAGGAGCAGAGACGGAAAATCGATGCCATCCTGCCCGACAGTTGTAGTCAAAAATCTTAAGGTGAGGGAATGCGCAGGAGAGGTCAACCCTCTCGGCAGGTCGAGAGATTTGCATATACTTGTCATTTCTTTAATACATTTATCCGTTTCCGCCTATTCAGTCTCCTCTTTCTCCACACGAATCCCTGCCTGGCTGATTGCCTCTTTGATTTTGTCCTCGTAATCGGATACTGTTATTTTCCCTTTTCCTGCAGTTAATTCCATCCTTACCTCTATGTCTGCAAACTGGGTTTTGAGATAAGTTATGGTTCTAACAATCTCAGAGAGTTTACCCGGCGGGATATCCAAAACCAGATGAACCTTATTGTATTTTCCTTTTTCCTTTTTCTCGGGAACAGCCTCCTCCTCTTCTTCCTCCAATTCCTTCTCTGGGACTGGTTGCTCCAACAATCTACACAGCTTAGGTTCTATCAACACCTCTCCGTCAACCAGCTCAGGAGAAAAGTCCTCTTTGAAGTGGCGTGGCACCGGTTGTTGATTCTCTACATTGCCGATTCCAAACAGCCCGTCTTTCACTCCTTGCCTCACAGCGTTTTTGAGCACGTCTTCTGAAACAATTCGCATTTCGCCCGGCGTGGTAAAGAACGATTCGAGTATTTTAGCGGTCTCAACGAATTCCTTCCCTTTGAGATATTTCTCCTTGATTGACAAAGGTGAAAGTGTTGGCAGAACCTCTTGTTCGCTTCTCAACCTTTCGAATACCTCTCTGGTTATGGTCAATTCTTCACCAAAGGCGGGAATGCCTAAGTCAATCTCCTTTAACCCCTTCTTTGACGGAAGCATGATCAGCCGATAAAGCGATCTTATCTTATTTCTTAGCTCGACCTCAACTTGTTTTACTTTGTTTTTAGCATCCTTTCTCTGCTCAGCGCTCAACGGCAAACTTTCGTCTCTTTCTATCATCTGCCAAGAGAGTTTTCTTCTGATAAAATCTTCAAAACTCATCCTCTCTGAACGCAGTGGGCAAAGAAATATCAGCACGTTAGGATAAATTCGTGGACGATCTCCGCACTTCTCCAGAAACTCCTTGCACTTTTTCTCATCTGGCTCTCGCATCACCACTAATTTCAGATTCTTGGTGTTGGGAACATCTCTTGGATTCAAAGGCCAGACAAAAACCTCAAAATGATCCTTACCTAAATTGCTACTCAGGATGGTCTTCTCCTCGGTCTCGATTTGACTCCCGCTTACGTTTGCCATCTTGTCTAAGAGAATTTTGTTTAGCTGAGGTATGTTTGTAAAACGCAGTTCCTTTTCAGAAAGATAAAACAGATTATCTTTCAATTTAAGAATCGCCTCGGCAACAATAGCGCTTGGAACGGATATATCAACTGTGGAGAGTTTGACTTCATTCTCGGTTGTCCCCTTTTCCGGACCGCCGGAAAAAGATTGAAGGAAGATTGTGGTTGCGGTTTTGGTTCCAAACGAGAAAGGAGTATAAGCATCTCCCAGGCTTTTGTCCACTTTCTTAGAGCCGGATGTGGCAGATGTTATGTCTGCGGCGATGACAGGGTCATATTCGGGACCAAGACATTGTATGAATCCCCTTTTGATCTCCTCATTGCTTAAGACAAAGTCCGCCAATCTGATGTATGGTATGT
>Ga0315277_10010135_pt1 | contig 11969 bp, 25 predicted proteins | sample YL17G05_15_MG_FD_203695 | JGI IMG/M metagenome (GOLD analysis project Ga0315277, IMG submission 203695) | Sediment microbial communities from Yellowstone Lake, YNP, Wyoming, USA - YL17G05_15 | ecosystem: Environmental > Aquatic > Freshwater > Lake > Sediment | place: USA: Wyoming | collected... | reverse complement strand
CTTTACAGACTGACCTTGTAACCGTTCTCGGCTTCGCGCCACAATAGAAACAGTCCCCAGAAATGAGCGCCTCGAATTCGTGCTCGTCTATGTTGAATGGAATATTTCTGGCCTTTGCATTCTGTCTATATCCGAGGAAAAGAGTGTGTAAAAGGGAACGTCCGGGAGTGGTCGTCTCGCCCTTTTTGTTTCGATGCCGGAAACAACCACATGAGCGAACCGTGCCATTAAAAAGACTCGATCGCCTTGCCCTATGTTTATTGCCACAATCACATTCACACAGGTAATAATGGTTGAATCCATTCTGGCGGCGGGATGGACCTGGGTGCCTTCGTTCGCCCTTGCCCGCATACTGAATAACAGAAAGCTTGCCGAATTTTCTCCCGATAATATCTTCGGGATTAAAAGGGCGACCTTTTTGTTTGCTCATAAATCCCCTGACAGTTCTTCTAGCAGTACGTTAAGAGCAGCCACGTCGCCGCTTGCCAGGGCCTCTTTGATTTTCGCCCGCTGTTTTTCATTCTTGTCCTTGATCGCCCAGAGTTCTTTGACGTAGCGATCGTATTCGGATGGAGAGATGACAGGCTTCAGGAGCCCGAGGAGTTCCGTCGCGAGCTTGATGATTTCGCCCATCTATTTCCCGTAATAAGTCCAGATTGCCGGGGCCGGGAGCGTCGGAGAGACGCCCACGTGGATGAAGTTCTTGCCGATCCCGATCCTCTGAACCTTGAGCGTCATGAGGATCCGGAGGAGCTCGAAGCGGTCCCCGTCGCCGGGGCATATGATGTCCGCGGCGTCCGTCTTTTCGTCCTCGCAACTATGTTCAGACGGGGACACCCCACCGACTTCCACGTTGTGCTGGGGGCAGCGATATCCAGAGTTGATTTGGATGGGCCGGCCAAATAAGGCCCGCGCCCCTTCAAGCACAGCGAGGAGTTTTACGGAAGGGCGTCCCCGGTCATGGCCGAGGCAACGAAAACAGGAGCAGTAAAATTCATGCGATCCGAAGTGTTCGGAGATGTCTCCCATGCTGATGGGGAGTATAAGGCGGGAATTTTAGTTGATTTTCGCGACCTTCAGGTTGGTGAAGGCAGCTACCTTCACAAAAGTGAAGGTTTAGGTTGGCTTAGTGAAGGTATTTTTACTTGACAGGATATTCCTGAGCGGGAAGCCTGCCGGCCTCTTTCAATGCTTGGATATCATCGCTGGTAAATATGACGTAATCATAATTTTCGGATTCCCTTTTTACCTTGGCACCTATCGGATCTTCTTTGCCTTCCTCGTAGATATATTTAACTATTATTTGGGGATCTATCATCTCGCCACCTTCCTGATCTCGAACCTTCCATCGTCCCGTCGGTGCCAGATCTCCGCCACACACTGGGCGGGCGAATCTATCTCGCGAAGTTTCTGAATGTCCTTGTCCCCGATGTCCATGATACTAACCCGAACCATCCTCATGTCCGTCTCGCGTGTGGCCACAAAGCAGAAGAGCGAATTGTCCGACGTGATGATCTTATAACCCATCTCCTCGCACTTTTCAATGGCGGCCTTCTTAGCGCGCCGGGCCTTCTGCTTTATGCTCTCATCGGGCATCGTGACCCCAATTACTCCTCCGGACTGCAATCCGTGTGATAACGTCGTTCGTTGACGGTCACGGCCAAGTCCGCCGGCTTAATAATCTTATGGCAGGCGGGACACATCACGCTCCCGAGTGGTCGCCCGCCCCCGTGGAGCGCTGCCGCGATGGGAGCAGCTCCTTTTTTTGCCCGTGCTTCCCGCGCCTTTTTCCGTACTTTCGGCAATGGCGGGGGCGTCTGCCCACCGCGACAAACAGGCAAAAATCGCCGAAGTCCGCGAGCCATGCCTTCCGCTTTTCCTCGGGCCATACGGGGTCGTAGGGCCGGAAAAACCTCAAGAGAGCCTCTATCGGTGATTTCTGTTCTTCCATTTTTTCTCCTTTCCTGTTGCGGATCCGCTCCCCCCGCCCAGAGGCCCGGGGACGGACCTTGGATGTCGGTTTGTGCATCCCCGGGCCTCGTTTCATGTGCCTTACTTCGGCTCGCCGGCCGCGGCCTTTACCAGGCCATAGGCGCCCATCGCGCCGACGACAACCTGGATCAGGAACGTGACCGCCGCAAAGGTGAACGGGAGTCCCTCGGCGATGTACTTGTACACCGTCACTCCCGCCGACGCGACGACCACGATGCCGACGGCAAACGCGCCCTGGATGACCGTGGGCAGTGCCTTCTTGGCGAACTGAACCACGGCCATGACGACGGCGACAGCTGCGATAACTGTCATGATTCCTCCTATTTCTCGCGGCTTTCAGTCCGCGATGTTTTCCACTTCTTGATGAGGTTCTTCTCTATGCACTTTAGGCACAGGCCGCGGGCTTCCTTGACGGCCCCCTCCTTCCCGCATCGGATACACCGCTTGTCCATCTCGATCGTGATCGTGAGGTCGGCCATTTCAATCCTTCTCCGGTATTTCCCCGGTTATCTCTTTCAGAAACGCCTGCTCAGACTTGATGTGGTGGCGAACGAGATCAGGCAGTCGATGAGCGGCCGTGCCGGCTTTGCAGGCGGAGATAATCTTCTCGATCGATTCGTCTGTTAGGCCTTCCCACAACCCCGCCGCGTGCTTTATCTTGAGAAGTGCCGCCTGGGCTTTGCTCTCCTTTTTCTGAACTTCGACTTCTACCTCTTCACGTATTTTCCGTAGCTCCCAATCGGATCGCGCGGCCAGTCTGCGCTTAATTTCCTCATCGAGATCCTCTGAGGAAATATCCTTTCCCATGAACCTGATCGGCTGCTTGACCTCCACCTTGTTGCCGAACTGTTTGGCGAACGCCTGAAAATTATAGAAGGGGATGCTTTCCTTGACGTGCAGGGTCGCCTTCTTCACCGTCTTTAGTTGGTTCGCCGAGTCTACATAGATCAGGCCCGTGATACTGGGCACTTCATCCTTCCCCACCAAGCCCCACGGGCAGACGTAATAGAACTCCGTCGAGATCTCCAAGGCGTCTCGATGCTTATGTGTGAAGGCGGAGACATCCGCCATGAAATCGTTCCGAGAGACCTTAACTTCGAAGGCCTTGATCCCCGAGTTTTTCGAGTAAAGTCCGACTGCTATCACGTCGATGTATCTCGGGTTAATAAACCCGTTCACCGTCCGGAATTCGAGGAACACAGCATGCCCATTTTGCTGATACGTGGCAGCCAGAATTCCTTTGATTGTCTCGGCAGATAGATCCACTCAATCCCCCTTCGATGTCCTCGGGGCTGGCAATCCCCGCGGCTCCGCCTGTTCGTAGAGCGCGGTCCGGTCGTTCCACCGCTTCTGATTCCTGCCGACCGTCGAGTCCATGAGCCAGAACATCAGGATCAAGAACCCGACGGCCAGCAGCAGGTAGGTCAGGAAGGCGATGAGCTTGAGGCGGGTCATGGCTTCTCCGGGGAGGCGGAGGACTCCCTGCGCCGCCGATACGGACAATCATCAGGGGCCGGTTTGTGGAAGTTGCATTTCACATCATAGGGCACATTCTCGGGATGACCACAAGAATCCGTACCGTCACGATGATGACAGTAGCCCACCTGTTTGCTTAGTTCTGGCATCACCCCTCCTTCGTGGCTATGATGTAGCCGCATGAGCACTGGATATTGAGTCCACTCCGTGTCTCATAGCGAGAACCGCATTTGGGGCAGGTGAGTTTCTCGTTCCCCTTCGCGGCTAGATCGCGGATGTTTTCGGTAACCGAAATGATTTTGTAATTTTCTCGATGTTTTCCGCAATCAAACTTGAACTTATCAATCACCGTTTCTTTGTCCGGCCCCCAATAGCTTTGTTCTTCATCGTGGATTAGATAACCCGGAACATGGGAATATTCTGTCGGAACATAACGGAATTTAATAATAAATAATCTATTGCTCATTTTCCTTCCTTCTGATAATCGCGAATTTCTCTACAAAGCAGAATTGCTGGGTCGCCCCCGCCACCATAAATATCGTCGGCTTCGCATATCTCCATCGTCCTCTCCGCCAACACCTTCATCTGCGCCTTGAGGCTTTTGTTGTCTTTTTCTAATTCGACATTTTCTTCACAAAGAGCCTGGATGATTTCCTCGGTTGTAAGGTCTAAATTAACGGCATCGTCCTGAAGCCATTTGTGCATATACAGTTTTTCTTCCGTCTTCTCATCGCTCATATCTCCTCCTCACCCTCGCGGGGCGGGCTTCTCTGCCCTCGCCTTTTTAGAATTTTCAGATCGAGTAATCCATTGACAATTCGATGGCTCGTAATTCCCATCGTTGTCGATTCGATCAATCGTCAGATTATCAGCATAGCCAGAAGATAACGCCCACGTCCTGAAAATGGCATAATCTTCCTTCCATGCATCGCAAACTACTATCCCTCGCCACCCATAACGGTGATAACCCTTAGACTTGGGGTTCAAGCATCTGTACTTCATTTTCCCCCAAGACCTATAAAGTCGAGTTGCCTTTCTCCCCTGACAATCTCCATGCGTAGAATTGTTTTCTATACCTAAGTCTCGTCGAAGACATCCACAGGACTTGGAGTGTCCGCTTTGAAGACTACTCGTCAGGATAAGAGCCTTCCTGCCGCATAAACAACGGCAAACCCATAGAGCATTTCGTTTGCTCTTTTTCCCCGAATCAGCTAAAACCTTCCATCTTCCAAACTCCCTACCAACCAAATCAAGTTTTATCATCCCCACAATTCCAGTTGCTTAATTTGCCGCAGCGCCGCGTGCACCTCGCGCAGGTGCTTCGCTCGCATGAAGTGGCCGATCGCCTTGTCGTCCAGGTAGTGGGCGCACTCCTCGACCTCGGACCACGACGCCGGCCACCACACGCCATTCGGTCCCGCGCATGCGCCGAGTTCCGCATAGCACTCGCGGAGATCGCGATCCCCAGTGTCATACCCCCACAGCCTCACCGTCTCGAGCAACGCCTCCCGCTTCACGGCGTTCTCCTTCCCCGCATGGTGACGGCGGAGGTGGGAGAGGAGGTCGCGGGAGAGGGTGGTCATGGCTTTAAGTGCCTCATCAACTGTTTGCCGATGAACTCCGCATAGGCTGGCGGAATGGCTTCTTTAATTTCGTTCCGCGTCATCCAATCAATACTCATGGCCTTTCGCCATTCCTTGACGGTCCCCTTGGAAATATTACGCTGAACGGTTCCCCATGATTTCCATCTGCCGGCGCCGCCAGCCACGGAAAAATAAGTCCCGTCGCCGATTTTTCCATCGTGGGCAATATGATCCGGTTGCAGGAGAATTTCCGAGGACTCAAAAAGCCTGTGTCGAAAAACGCCGAGTCCGAACATGGTGCCGCATAGAGTTATCCCACAGAGTGGAGCGCCCTTGACGTTTTCGATAACCCAGGGTCGCCTCGTTCTGACCAATGCTTCCCGGACGGCTTCAATTAGGAGTGGGTATTTTTTCCCGGCATCACGATGGACATGGGAGGCAACCGAATATCCCTGACACGGGGGACTTGCATGGATGACGTCGAATTCTTGGCCATGTTCAGCGACATATTCCAGGGCATCGGCTTGGTGGAACTCGAAGGGATAGTGCCGTTGCGGTTTTATGTCCACCCCCACGACCTCGAATCCTGCGCGGCGATAGCCCATCGCGGCACCGCCGGCACCACAGAAAAGGTCAAGAAGTCTCACTTCCTATCCTCGATGGCCTGGATGTAGAGAGAGGCGTCAGAACGGGGCCACATCATCGTCTCCAGGTTCGCGATATCCCCGCCAGCCCCTGTTCACCACGGTCCTGACATGCTCGGTTTTCCCGCCCCGCCTGCGCCCCCGCCCGAACGATACCGGCCCCATCTTCCCCATCCCGCGATCAATATGATTCTGCTTCATCTTCCGGCCGATCGCGCACTCGCAGTAGCGCGCCACGCCCGCCGTCTCGCGCTGGCCGGGTTCCCCCGTCTCATCGATGGTCCAGCCATCCCCTCCGCAAAGTTCACAGCGCTCGGCCAGCTCCTCAGCCGTTGCCCTAGGGGTCTGCCTCAACACCTCCTCGATGGCCTCCCTGATCTCGGCCGGGGTCGGTAGAGATTTCATTTTGTGAGTGTCGCGGATCAGATCGATGGCCTGCTCGAGGTGCCCGGCCGTGAAATACCGGACGGCCGCGAAATACTCGGCGCGTAGGTTTTCTTCGAGTTCCAGCGCATCCTTCACATAAAGCCGTTCGAGGCGCCGGAAGGAAGTATCAAATTCAATTTTCGTCATCGTCTTTCTCTTTTTGATTCTTGAGCCAGGTCCCCGGGGGGGCGGTTGCGCCGGACGGTTTCACGTAGTTGCCCGATTTCGTTCCGCCCTTATCTTGCCCGCGATTCAGCCAGCCCTGGATAAATCTCTTCCATGCCGATTTCTTTCTCCTTGGCCAATCTGCCAGGAGCCAGGCGACCATCTTGTTGAGCTCCACGTGAATATCACAGGCGGGATAGGCAGCAGCCCAGATGGCGATATCGGATTCGCTTATTCCCTGGAATGTCTTCGCTTCTGGGTTAAAACTAATCCGCACGGTGCATGAACGGTTCATGACCGGTTCATCCCCGGAGGTACGTGGGGATGAACACTCTCCTTTCCTTTCCCTTCCCTTCCCTTCTTCATAGGGGGGTGCAGGGGGGAGCACTGAATCGGGCTCCGTGTGGTGCGGCCGCTGGTGTTCGTTGAAAGCGATTATCTGTAGGTATCGGCAGCCGTTTACGGTGTACCGCTGGACAAAGGAGAGGTTGCCGTCGCTGTATTTCTTGGGCTGAGTTAAAACGTCCAGCGCTTTCTCAGCATCGAATTTTGGATAATAGGCCATGAGTTTGACGGCCAGGCGTCGCGGGCGATCCTCCATCCGGCCCGACTTATCGGCCTCGGTCCACAGCCCGATGTAGAACCGTTGTATCTCGAACGGCAGCTCGGCGATATCTTCGTCTGAGAAGAAGTCCGGCTTGATTGTCCTGATTCGCGCCACGTTAAAATTCCCTGATCTTGTTCTCGCACCAGCACTCGCCGCGGATGATCTGCTCCAGGCACTTCGGGCAGTACTCCGGCTCGATCACCAGCGGTGGCACCTTCATTTTCTTCGGGTGCCGCGCCTCCCTGGCCGCCTTCACGCGCGCGCGGAACTCAGGGGACGCCCAGAGGGCCTTCATGCGTTCGGATTTATGCGGATCAGGCATGCTGATTTCCTTTCAAAAAAAGCGGGAAGGGACGGGGCATAAGGGGGTAAGAAATTCCCCGTCCCAGCTATAGCTATGGCTTCCCGCGGTTCCCATTACTCTCTCTTCTCGCCCTGGGCGACGACGATCCGGCCGGCCCGGATGAGCCCGCGGCACTCCGGCTTCGGTTCCTCGATATCGCCAGCAGGACACGAGCAACCGTTCACGTCCCCACAGTACGGGCAGACGGGCTCGCAAATCTCGTGGCACTCGGAGCAACGGATCACCTCGATATATGACCCGCCACACCTCGGGCTGACGGATGAGTCCTCGCGCGATGTGAAGACGGGGGCGCCGCAACAGTCGGAGAAGGGCTCACGTTCAGGCACGGTGCGCCCTCATCCCGACTTGGACCATCTTGATCTCCGAGTAGACGCGGACGCCCGGGATCGCGACCTGGTCCTTAACCTTCCCGGCCAGGTCGTTGAGGTAGGGCATGTTCGGTTCGATCGCTTCCGGGGAGACCGTGCCAGCCAGAACCGCCTGGAGGAGAGCCTTGGCGTCGACGACTTCGGCCTTCCAGTAGGTCCTCGTCAAGAGGCCATCCGTGCGCGCCTTCTCTGGTACAACCGGGACCGGATTGAAGCTATCCTCTTGGGCAGCTGCTCGTTCGATGATCGCGTCCTGCGCTTCACGGGCCCGGCGGTCCTCTTCGGCCTTCCTGGCCTCAGCTTCCTTCCGGATCCGCGCGGCCTCTTCCTCGGCCTTGCGCCTGGCCTCGGCATTCTTTGCCTGCTGAGCCTGCCGCTGGGCCTCGAGCTCGCGCCGGCGCGCGTCTTCCTCAATTCGCCGCTTCTCCTCAGCAGCCCGCCGCTCTTCTTCCTGAGCCTTCCGGACCGCTTCTTCTTCGAGGCGCCTGAGTTCGGCTTCCTGCCGGCGCCTGGCCTCTTCGACCTCCCTGCGCTTTCGGTCCTCGGCCGCCCTCCACGAGGCGAGCGAATTCGAGACCTTCTCGACCACAGGCTCAACCTTTCCAAGCTCGAGCTTTTCCTGGTCGACAATTCCCTGCCAGGATTTCCGGGCGGCGTCTTTGAGCGGCGCGAAGAAGGATTTGATGCGCCGAACCATTTCCTTTCCGACCGTGACTATCTCCGAAGCGCGGTCCGCGGAGACCTGGTCGACCACCACGAGCCCGGCCGCGCGCACGGCGAGCGCCGTGGATTGCCTTTCGACGGTTTGGATTTCTTCTATGGCCATCAAGAACTCCTTTCGCTTTGGCGTTTCATCAGCCAATGCAGGCGACGATGGTAAGAACGGCTGCAGATCAAAAGATTGCACGGACGATTGTCGTCCGGGTGCTCGTTTATGTGGTGGACAACCTCGGTTTTTTTCAGGGGGCGGCCCAAAATACCTTCGGCTATGATTCTGTGCTCGCGCACATATCTTTGTTCATTAGCGTTCACACGTTCGGGCCGTAAAACCAAAACATATCCAGAACCTATGACCGCCTTCCCGCCATTCCAATTCGGATTCTTTGGGCCAACCTTCGAGTCGGCTGCCTTCCTTCTGGCTTCCGGTGTATGGTGATATCCGAGTTTCGCCGTCCGCATCTTTTCTCTGGTCTCTGGCGTATGGTGTCGGCCGAAAAAAGGATTTCTGGATCCGAGTTTCGCCGCCCGAATTTTCTCCTTCACTTCTGGCGTGTGGCGATATCCGAGATTTGACATCGCGTTATCCTCCGACCCTCTCGATTTGCGTGATGATGATCTCCCGCTTATCGGCGTAAGGCTTTTTGACGTCGTCGGGCACGTCATAGAACGTCCGCTTCTGCGTCTGCGTGGAAATCTCGATATTCCCGATGATCGCGTTTACACCATGGTATCGGCCGGGCTTGTCCTTGGTCCCGATGAGCACCTTGTGGGCCTCTTCGTATCTTTTGTGCCATTCCTTGAGGTCGAGGTAGTCATTGAGAAGCGGGATCTCGTTTTGCGGGATCTCTCTCATCTCCGTGGCCCGGAGGGGCTGGCAGATATGCGACCAGTCGCACATGCCGCAGACCTGGGGTTCGAATGGTATCGGCTCCGGATAGGTCCCGGCGGCACACTGGTCGTTTACGCTCTCGATCATCCGGAGGTCGTGCTCCGCCAGGTCATAATCCAGGAGCATCGGAAGAACTCGCGGCCGCTTCCCGAACGTCCCGAGAATGAGCAAGCCGCCCGGCTTCTCATCCATGAGGCAGTAGGCGTTGAGCTGCGAAGGGTACTTCCGGATCCACCAGGCGCGGTGAGACTTGATGTCCTCGATCGTCCGCGTCGAATCCCAGTAATTGGGGTTTACGGACTTGACCTCGGCCGGGACTTCCCTGAGCCCCGAGAAGGGCGCCGGCAGCCGCCGGCGAAGCGGGGCCAGGCCGTCGATCCGGCCTGTGATCAGGTATTCCGGCCACTCATAGCGGCGCTGAGTCTGAGTGAGTTCCCATCCCACATGGAGGAGCCGTTCTTTGACGCGACGCTCGAGTTCATTCCCCTCCAGGAATCGCCAGAGACTTTCGAGATCGAAGGGTTGCTTGTCCTCGCCGTTGAGTCTCTCGTAGACCAAGTGCCGCTTACAGGGATGGCCGAGCGATGATGCCCAATTCCGGTCCGGATGACCCTTCGGCCTATCCCCGGTCTTCTCGCGCTCCTGCCTCTCGAGCTCGGCGTCAAGGGACGCTTCCATCGAGGCCGCGACTTCCGAGAGCTGCTCGAGGAGTACCGCCTCGTCTGGCGCGCGCCCGAGGACGCTTTCAGCAGTGAAGATTTCGGGAAGCATCACTTGCCCCCCTTCTCGCCCTCCTGCTTTTTCCAGAAACCCGGGGGCGGCTCCTGGTCCTTCGCCGGGTCGCCCATGTTCTCGGACTTCTCGTCGCCCGCGACCTCTTCCCTGGCGACCTGCTCTTCCTCCGGAGAAACATCCGTGATCGTCTCGGCGCGGATCTCGAAATCCTTGGTATCGCTGCCGCTTTCGGCCTGGCGCATAATGGAGGAGATATCCCGGGGAGAATTGTCGGCACGGTAACCGTAGACGTCGACGCTCGCCTTCGTCCCGCCCTCGCCCACTTTCGTGAAGACCTGTGCGGCCGCGATCGCCGGGTGGTCCTTGAGAATGTTCCGGTCGACGATCGTGCCCGCCATCCGGTCACCGAAACGCTGCCGCTGAGTGTGTTCCTCGAGGCAATCGATCGTCGCCTGGTCCTCGTAGTTCACCCAGATCCCGAGCGGCGGCTCCGTCGCGAAGAAGGCCCAGGATCCCGCCCGAGTCGGCTTCTCGCTTTCGATTCCGTAAATAGCGCAGTCCGGGAATTCTTTGTTCTCGGTCTTGACTCTCTTGTTGTTCTCCGTCTTCCACTCGACTCGCTTCATCTTCGCCTGGATCGCCTGGATGAAGTACGTATAGACGTTGTAGAAAAGCGTCTTGTCGATGACGACGATATTGCCGGTCGGAGAGTATCCGATCCCCATGCGCCGGATGTTCACGCTCTCGATCGCCTTCGTCCGGGGGTTCCGCTCGATGTGCGGATTCGGGACCGGCCGGCCGTCGACAATCACCGACTGCGGCGTGACGAGCGAGATCGAGGCCACCTTGTTGAGGTGCTTGTAGCCCGACGCCGTGATGAGGTACTTGTCGACCTTCTGCTGTGCGTCCTGGTCCCAGCCCTTCTGTTTGTAGATGTGTCCCAGGCCCTCATAGAGCGTCATCGTCGCGTGTACGGGAGCCATGATTTGACCGTTATGAACGATCGTATACACGCGACCGAAATCTGCCATTAGTGCTAATTTTTTCCCGACATCGCCATTGAGATTTTGGGCGGTCGATGGCTTCTCAGTTTTTGTGTTCATTTTGAAATCCTTTTTTTCGAAGATAAAGCCCGAAATGATGATACTTTGCGTGTTCTTCCTTGGAAGAAAACAGCATGAGATTTTCTATACGGTTATCTCCCGCCTTGCCGTTGATATGATGGACAACCTCGCTCGGGAGCAGCACCCTCCCAAGGTGTGCTTCCATAACAAGGCGGTGTTGCCAGACATATCCACGCTTCGCGTAGGGATGATCGGGGGATTGCTGCCTGATATAGCCCATATATTTTTTCAGGCCACCCTTCCATTCATGGTTCTTCGGGCCGCGCTGCGCCTCGGCCCTGCGCGGTTGGTGGAGCCCCTTCTGCCCCGCGCTAATCGCCGCGCGATGTTCAGGCGAGAGCTTGACTCCGCGATGCGCGGCGGACATCTTTTCGAGTTCTTCGGGCGTATGCTTGCGGCCTTCCCTCATGACCATCTCTCCTTTTGTGAGCTGTCGAACGCCAGGTCCGCGCCGTCCTGCCGCTTATTTCCCTTGACAGGCTGGCAGAAGTTCTTTAAGATTCCCTCGATCAGCGGATGCACGTTCGACGTGCTCGGTTTCTTTTCAATCCCCGGGTCGCTCGTAACGGCCCGGGACTCTCCTGATTCCTTCATCATCCCTCCCTTGAATTTTCCTGTTGTATCGGGAGGGAGGAGAGCGCCATGACCTCCCCCCTCCCCGCTCCTGAAGATGTCTTCAACTCAACTTTCCTGGTTCTGCACCTCCTTGCCCGGGGCCTCCCGGCGGAAACCGGAATCGATTTCAAAAGCTCGGTTGTTTGCTTGATCTGGATTAGCAGTACCCTCTCGTGTTCGGCGATCCTGGCATCGGCCAGCTCGCGGAGAGTGAAAAGAGAAATGCGGGCCGGAGCACAATTCGTCTCGAGCGCCCCGGCC
>Ga0315277_10010134_pt1 | contig 11969 bp, 7 predicted proteins | sample YL17G05_15_MG_FD_203695 | JGI IMG/M metagenome (GOLD analysis project Ga0315277, IMG submission 203695) | Sediment microbial communities from Yellowstone Lake, YNP, Wyoming, USA - YL17G05_15 | ecosystem: Environmental > Aquatic > Freshwater > Lake > Sediment | place: USA: Wyoming | collected... | reverse complement strand
TGCCCTCTTTCAGCAGCTCTAGGACCCGCCTCTCCGGAAAGCCGTTAGCCAGATAGTCCTTTCCTTCAAAATCCAGCTCTATCCGCTCTTTCACATTCTCCTTTATGTCTATTAGCTCCTTCGAGGCAAGCCAGGTAGACGCGCGGTTTATGGACGCTTCCGGCAGGCCCGTACTGTCAATCAGCTCTAGCGTGGTCTGTTTCGGCTTTTTCTCTAGAGCGAGTAGAATGTGCTTCTCATATTCAGACAAGGCCACTTAAACCCCTCGTTTCGGCATCTCTATTTCCTCTTCCCCACCAAAGCTCTCGCCGATAAGTCCTATTATCGGTTTTCTGTAGATGAGCAATAAGACTAGCACCACGATGGCGGCTGCGCTGTACACGGGGTTGTTGTAGAAGAAATCGTAGGTAGAACTTAAGATAGCGTCTATGTCAAGCTCTCCCACGTTCTCCTCGACTTTATATTTGACATCGAATCGGTTGTCTATCCTTGAGCCGTACCATATAAGGGTGTACTGGTCATCAATCATTGAGCTTTGCGATGGCGAGGGGGTTACCTCTATTATGTTCGTCTTCTTGATAGTAGAATCAAACTTAAGCTGGAGTTCGGTCTTCCACGGGATTATGAACTTGTCTATCCCTGGCTGGTAGAATGAGAACTTGCTCTGGTTCACCTCGAAAATGATATCCCTCCCGACTTTATCCACCCTCGTCGAGAAACCAGAGATATCATAATTGACTATGACATTGTTCCCAAAATTGCCTGCTCCGGCGGTAGAAGCGCATGTTGTCAGGCTTCCAATATCGCCGATCAAGGTTGTTCTTATGTCTGCGAAGAAAGTCTGCCACATCGAAAGATCTGTCCTGGTCTGTTTCGCTATACTCTCGAAAGTCTCATAATCTGTATAATTCAGCTGCAGGGTGTATTTCTCGCTCACGTGCGCATTACCGTCCCTGTCGACAGTAACCACGACCGTGTGCCCCGCCAGCTCTTTGCCAAAGCCTATCGAGATTACGACTAGAAAGCACAATAAGATAGCAAGTTTTCGCATACCCCTATTACACCCCCATGAAATTTAAACATATATTCTTTTTATTGCTTTTCCCACATATAGCTTTTTATTATACCTCGCGCAATAAACTATCTGGAGGATACGCAATGTTTGAAGACGAAAAGAAGAAGGTACCTGTCGGAAAGATTGCCCACTTCTATAGCAAGATAAGCGTGGCGGTCCTAGACCTTTCAGACACCTTGAAGCAGGGCGACGAGATTGTCATCGAGGGGCACGGGAAAGAAGTTAAGCAGAAAGTTGACTCGATGCAGATAGAGCACCAGAATATTCCCGTTGCTAAAAAAGGCCAGTCGATAGGTCTTAAGACAGCCGATGTGGTCAAAGAAGGAGACCTAGTATTCAAACTGGTATAAAGGCTCACCAAACCCCTAAACCTCTATTTTCATGAAATCGCTAGCTATATCTGTATTCCTGAATATCTCCCGCGCCTCTTTCTCCAGAACCTTCGGGTTGTCGTCATATCTAGGGCTAATGTGGGTGAGTATCAGTTTTTTGACGCCGGCTTTCTTGGCTATCCTCGCCGCGTCCTTGGCAGTCATGTGTCCATAGTCATGCGCCTTCTCCTTGAGCTCTTCGGCGAAAGTGGCCTCGCTGATTAGAACATCTGCTCCTTTCGCCGCCTTGACTATCTCATCGCATGGAGTCGAGTCACCGGTATAGACTAGCCTTATCCCTTTTCTAACCGGCTTTGAGACATCCTTCAGGTATATCGTCTTTCCTTTCCAGTGCACTTTTCCAATTCCTTTTAGCTCCTTGTTAAGAGGGTTTCCTTCCAGCCCCAAACGCCTTAGTTTCTCCTTGTCCAGATTGACCTCGACTTTCTCCTCGAATATGTAGCCGTAGTTCGGGCAGTAGCTGTGCTCCGCCTTGAACGCAGTCATCTTAAAGTCCTCGTCCTCGTAGACAAGCCCTTCCTTTATCTCCTTCACATGTATCTCGAAATCGCGGAAAGAATACTCCCAGTCAGCGAAAAAATCCACGTACTTCTTAATCCCATGAGGGCCGTAGATGGTCAATGGCTCTTTCCGCCCTAGAAACCCCTGAGTCTGCAACAGCCCGCCTATGCCTAATAGATGGTCGCCATGGATATGGGTGATGAATATCTGGCTGACCTTGTACGGAGATATCCCCGCCAAAATCATCTGTCTCTGCGTTCCTTCGCCGCAGTCAAGCATGAAGTTGTGGTTCAGGAACTTGACATGGATTCCAGGATGGTTCCTTGTCTTTGTCGGGGCCGATGTGCTCGTGCCTAGAAAAGTTATGTCCATGTGTTCTAATTTGACAACAGACCTTTTTAAAATTAACCTTTAGGCGCATGTGAAGATTTGATCGCTAAAACCAAGAGAAGACGTCCTGAGAATATAGGTGCCAAGAGGAATGGAAGTAGCAGTTGAAACATATTGATACGCCCTTATATCGTTTTGAGTGTAGGGAGCTGAAATCCCATTACGTATGCCAATAACCCCCTCATTCTTCCCGTCGTTGTTAGCGTCTCCTATATCCAAAGAATAAACGGCGTTTTGTGGATCGCTTATATTTGTCTCGACCCATCCCCCAGCCCTGTTCTCATACATCCTAAAATTGTAGTTAAACGGCAAAGTAACGTTAGTGGTCCCCATAGCCACATCGTTACTGCCGTCGTTGTTAGCGTCTCCTATAGCTACAGAATAGATATGGCTTATAACATTGCTTATATTCGTCTCCACCCAGCCACCAGACTTGTTCTCATACATCCTGGTTCCATTACTGGCAGTACCCATTCCAATAACCACATCATTCTTCCCGTCATTGTTCGCATCTCCTATAGCGACAGAATTAACCCTGTTAGGTACATTGCTTATATTCGTCTCCACCCAGCCACCAGACTTGTTCTCATACATTCTGAGTTCATTAGTGCCAGCGTCCATTCCAACAACTACATCCTTATTTCCATCATTGTTCGCGTCGCCTATCGCGACGGAATAAACATAATTAGGCAAATCGCTTATATTCGTCTCCACCCAGCCACCAGACTTGTTCTCATACATCCTAACGTTTTTAGTGGTAGAATACAACCCAATAACCGTCTCATTCTTCCCGTCATTGTTCGCATCCCCAATAGCAACGGACTCAACAAGGCTTGCATCGCTTATATTCGTCTCCACCCAGCCACCAGACTTGTTCTCATACATCCTCGTGCTATTAGTGACACTATATACCCCGACAACCACATCCTTCTGTCCATCATTATTCGCATCACCTATCGCAACAGACATGGCATCATTAGGTTCATTACATATATTCGTCTCTACCCAGCCACCAGACTTGTTCTCATACATTCTGAGCTCATTAGTGGTAGAAGCCATTCCAATAACCACATCATTCCTACCATCATTATTGGCATCTCCTACCTTAACGGAGTGAATATCAGCAGATATATCGCTAATATTAGTCTCCACCCAGCCCCCCGTGCCTAGAGCCAGGATAGAGAAGCGTTCGCTGTTGCCCGGATTAGCGCTGGTGATATTAACATAAGCAACATAGCTAGGATTAGTTCCATTGCTACCGACGGGCCTCCCAGTCACGAGATCCTTAACATAAAAAAGAGCATTGGTTATGGTTTGTCCGCCCGTATTCTTTATAGTAAACGCGTTACAGCCATCATTAGAAGAGTTTTTATAAACACCGACCACCGTAAACCCCCTGAAAGACGTCTCCGCAAGAGCGGGCTTGGTCGTGTATGAGGATACCCAGAACCAGGCAGTGACGCTCGCTATTACTGCCAATGCTATTAACAGAACAGTAGCCACTACTGGCGATACCCCTTTCATTTTTTTCAATTAAATAAACATCAACAACCTTTTAACATTAACTTTTAATAGGACAGGTGCGTTGCTATCTTTATGTTATCCGATAGACAGCTAAAGTGGCTCGCGGATAAGATAGTGAACGACAGCATGAAGATAGGGACGAAACCTAACCCATCCTATCTGAAAGCCAGGAAGAAATATCGCTGGCTGGAAGGCACGTTCACTCTCAAGCAGGCAGTCAGAAGGTCCGGCCTCTCAAAGAAGACGGTGGAAAAGATACTCGCGAAATATTCTGACGTTGACTATGGTCCGCTGATAATCAAAAAAGGCAGAAAGTACAAGGTCAAGGAAAGAGTCGGGCATAATGTCATGATAAATTACAATGCCTCTAACAAGGCGCTCGCCGACGAGATTGAGAGGCTGTGTTGGCTGAACGGAGCGCACACCGCCAGCCGCGAGATGAGCGCCGAGTGGTTGAAGAATTCATATATGCTACACCCTTTAGAGACTCTTTATGAGTTCCCACCGATGGCGCGAGAAACGAGGAAAAACATCGATTATAGACTATACTTGGAGGCTGTCGAGCGCGAGTTCTGGGCCAAGGGGATACCGGTGCCTAGGCTATTAGCGAGTGCCATGGCCACCAAGAAAATACACGAGATTGAAGACAGGAAGAAGGTTCGATGGGTTATAGTAGGATGGCCGCACCCAGAGACAGCAAAAGAGTTAGGGATTTCTCCGGCCAAATTCAGGAAGATAATGTTCGAGTCAATATGGTGCACATTCGGCAAGAAGACCAGAGAAATAATCAATAGATATCACCGCAAATTCTACGGCGCAAAGAAGATAAGGATAGTTGCCAATGACGGAACGGACCTTACCTTTTCAGTCAGAAGGTTCCTGAAAGACGACGGCATACTATCGGAGGAAGACATCAAGAACAGCGACGTGGGCATGAACATCCCATGCGGAGAAATATTCACCGCACCAATAGAGACATCAGCCAATGGCACTATCTACTACCCTAAGACCATGGTTAGAGATCATGGAATGGTATATGGCCTGATGCTTTGGTTCAAGGACGGCCGGATGGTCAGATACAAGGCGAAGCGCGGCGGGGAGTACATGAAGAAGCTCCTGGCCGAGAGCACCGGGGAGAAGGACAGGATAGCCGAGTTCGGGATAGGTTTGAACAGAAAAGCCAGATATACAGGCGGCGACATCCTAATCGATGAGAAGATTTTCAAGACCATCCACATCGCCATCGGCTGGAATAAAGGGTATGGCGGCAAGAACCAGTCCTCGCTGCATTTCGACATGATAAAGTTCTTGGACAAATGCGATGGAAAAGTCTATGCCGATGGAAAGCTGATGATAGACCGAGGTGTCTTAGTTGCTTGAGAATGTCCGGAGGTTGAGGGAGAGAGTAAAAATCCCAGTCCTTATTCTAGACGAAGCAAACCTGCGGTACTATACGGAAGTGGCGCAAGGAGGAGCCCTGTTGATAGGCAAGGAAGATACTCTGGTGACACAAGATTTTGAACTGGCCAAAACCTCGGCGGTAGATACTGTAATAAAAGCCAAGGGAAGAACAAGCGACGAGATTCTGAAATTGCTGAAACAAAAGAAAATCAAGAGGATTGGAGTTGATTTTAATTCTCTGAGCTATCTTTGGTTCAAGAAACTCCAGTCGAAGAAGATAAAGCTGGTGGATGCATCAAAAAAGCTGGCTGAGATGCGCATAATAAAATCCGAAAGGGAGATAGAAAAGATAAAAAGAGCGTGCGAGTTGGCTGACAAAGCGATGGCCGAGATATCCAGCAACATCCGGGCCGGCATAACTGAGAGGCAGCTCAGGAACTATGCTTACACTACTCTTCCCCAGGCCGAGGATGTGGCGTTCAGTTTCATTATAGCATCGGGCCCTAACTCCGAATACACCCATGCCTACCCGTCCGAGAGGAGGATAGCGCTCAGCGATTTCTTGATAGTCGACATAGGCTTTCGTGTCGACGGTTATAATTCCGATTTGACCAGGACTTTTTGCCTGAGTCCGACCAGCCAGCAGAGAGAGCTCTATGATTTTGTACTCCGGGCGCAGAAGCTAGCTGTCGACTCGGCCAGTCCCGGGGTTTCTTGCGGGAAGCTCTGGGGCAAGGTCGCGGCATTTTTCAAGAAGGATGACTTGGACAGGTTCTGGAAATATGGTCTTGGCCACGGGGTCGGTCTGGACATTCACGAACCCCCGAGTCTGTTCAAGGGGTCGAAAGAAAAACTGAAGAACGGCATGGTATTCACGATAGAACCGGGCCTCCATATACCTGATTTCGGCGGGGTGAGGATAGAGGACACGTTTCTGCTGGACAAGAGAATGAGGGCCCTAACCCAGTCAGACTACACACTAGAGCCGTGAAAAAAGAAAAATAGAAGGTTTTATAATAAACAGGGGGTTTAGAAGCCCAACTATTTATCGATTAAGTTTTTTTATCATTTCTTTTTCTTCTTTTTCTTTGCCATCGCACCTCACGAAGAAATAAAATCAGTTTTCATATTTAAGATTATCACCAAAAACTTTCTAAAAAAACATTTTGACAATTTTTATCACAATCTTTAAGTATTTTGGCCTCGCAAATTGTCATGCTGATTGTAATGGCGAAGGATTTCAAGACGACTGCAGAGATTCCTGTCCCAAAGAGATTGATAGACCAGATTATAGGACAGGAAAAAGGGGTCGAGATAATCAAGAAAGCGGCCAACCAGAAAAGAAACGTATTACTAATCGGAGAGCCGGGCTGTTTGGTGGGCGACGAGCGAATTGTTTTAGGAAACGGCACAATAGCCAAGATAGGGGAGCTTGGGAACGAACATCTGCAAAAGCTCAGCATCGATGTTCGAACCGGAGAGGGGGGATGGAAGAAGGCAGAAGCGACTGTATTTCATTACTACAAGAACCAGCCAATAATAGAGATAATCACTGAAAGTGGTAAAAGTATCAAAGGAACCTACAATCATCCTTTACGCTGCTTTAAAGGAATTAGCCGCGAATACCTATGGAAGCGACTTGATGAGATTAGTGTCGGCGATAAGGTAGCGGCTGTTACAAGCATTCCCTGCAGAACTAAAAAACTCGTTAAAACTAACTTCAAGAAATTAAACAGAACTTACGGACCCAACTTTTATGGAAAACTACCTCAAAAAGTAACGCCCGAGTTAGCGGCAGTTATTGGATATGTGCTTGGTGATGGTTGGATAAGAGATACTTCTGTCGAGTTCTTAGTCGCAGAACCGGAAAAGGACATACTGCCCCCTTTAGTGAAGCTGTGTAAGTCTCTCTTTGAGATTGAACCAAAAGTAAAAGGAAGACTACCTGCAGAAAGAAACGTAAAGATGTATACCGTTTCCCTATATTCAAAAGACATCGCTCATAATCTGTGTTTTCTTAGGGAAAAAAGAGTCCCAGAACTTATTTTCAAATCAGGCAATGCGGTTGTGGCAAGTTTCTTAAAATGGTTATTTGAAGCAGATGGAACGGTGCTTAATGCAGGAAGAGGAAAGAGGATGGTTGGTCTCAGAGCTAAGGACATTGAATTGTTGCGGGATGTTCAAATACTTTTACTCCATTTTAGTATTCATTCACGAATCACTTTTGCAGGCGGCAACGGCTATTACTTGATGATTAGAAGAGGAAATGACATTATAAAATTCGCTCGCAGCATAGGTTTTGCTTCCAAGAAAAAAACCACAATACTGAGAAAGCTGGCCGCAGATGCCAAAAAATTTGCTAGGGTTAAGGGCCAACGTTTTGAAAAAATAAAGAAAATAATCCACCATCCGCCGCAGGATGTATTTGATATAGAAGTTCCAAAATGCCACCGTTTCATAGCGAATGGTTTGATTTCTCACAATACAGGAAAGTCTATGTTGGCACAGGCTATGGCCGAGCTGCTGCCTATCGAGAAGCTCCAGGACATACTCATTCTTCCCAATATTGCGGACAAGAACAATCCAAAAGTCCTAGTTACGCCGGCCGGGGAGGGAAAGAAAATTTTGGAGAATGAGAAGAAAAAGTCGTTAGAGTTAGAGTCGATGAACGAACTCAAACCAAGCACCAGCATGCTTCTCTTTATCAGTCTTTTGTTCACCCTCTCAATCGTGGCCGCTCTCTATCTCAAGCTATTCTCTGACATAATCCTAGCAGCCTTCATAATCATTGGCGGAATCTTCTTGGCGATACTGATTTTCGCGAGCGCTTTCACGACGGGACTAAAGAACATGAGGATGGGCGGAAGGGAGGAAGAGACCACGCCGAAGCTCCTAGTGGATAATTCAAACAAGACGATAGCGCCCTTCATCGATGCTACGGGGGCCCATTCAGGCGCGCTACTGGGCGATATTAGACACGACCCATTCCAGAGCGGCGGACTAGGCACGCCGGCCCATCTCCGCGTCGAATGCATTTCTCCCGATTCTTTAGTTTTTTTGGAAAATGGCGATGTAAAAAAAGTTGAAGATTTAATCAAAAATGAGTTTGTGGTCAACTTCCGTAAAATTGATGATGCAGAGATTTATTATTTGGATAGAGTCAAAGTTTTAGGTGAAAAAGACTTTAAAGTAACTGCTTCAAAATTATATAGAATTATCCGAAGGAAGAATTCAGAGCAAATGTTAAAACTAAGAACAACTTCAGGAGACGAATTGAAGGTTTTACCCACTCATCCCATAGCTGTTTTTAAAGGAGGGGAGATTACTTATGAATTAGCAAAAAACATTCCCTCTCATGCTACTATAATCCGCCCAAGGATAATAAGAACTCTTGGAATCAATCCCAAAGCGCCTATTTTTGAAAGAGCCCTTGCTCATAACTCTGCCCATCTACAACTAGAAGAAGAATTAAATGAAGATTCTTGTTATTGGTTAGGAGGCATGCTTTCAGACGGGGATTTTAGCTCCATGCAGTTTTGCAGCAGTTCGGAAAACTTGTGCAGCGGGATGTCTGATTCTTTCTGCAAATTTACTGGACTTAAACCGAAGATTTACAGAAGAAATAACGGATATTTTTTTACTAGCTATGGTTTAAAAGAGGTCGAAGAATTAGTATATTCTCTTGGTCTAAAATCTAAGAAAGCCCATGAAAAAGCAATTCCAGAACAGTTCATGGGTATGCCTGCTAATCTTTCAGCAGCCCTTCTTGCAGGTCTTTTTGACGGCGATGGATGTATAACTGAGGAAGGTGAGCTTTCATACTCCTCGGTATCAAAAGAATTAGCCTTTCAGGTCAGAAACTTGCTTTTACAACACAGTATTCAAGCAAGTTTGAAAATATCTAATAACACAAAATGGAATAAAAGACCGCTTTTTATAATAAGAGCCCACGGTTACGACCCCCTAACAAAATTTCTTGAAGATATCCCGATAAAAAGAGAAAACTTAAAAAAGAACTTGCTTCATTTTCTTTCAAAAACAAACAAAAGCAAAACGTTTAAGAGAAGGTCAGTTCCGGAAATAAACGATTTTATTGAAGAACTAAGAAAAGACCTTTATTTAAACCAAGATGAAGTAGTTCCGAAAAGAGGATACACAAATTATAAAGAGTATGCCCCATCTATTGAAAAACTTAAAGAGATGTTACTGGTTTTTAAGAAGAGATTTGATGAATTAAGCGCCTTTTCAGTAATTGCTTCAAATGGAAGTTGGACTGAACTTAAAAAAATTGCGAAAGAATTACATTTGGGCTACAGAAAAGTAGGCAAGTTATCGCAATCGGGATATGACTTTAGATATGAAAAAAATCTCGATAGTTTCCGTAACTTTTTTGAAAAAACATGTAAAGTTACGGCAATTAATAGTGATGTCAAAATAAAACAATTAGAAAAAATATGTGAAGGAGACATTTATTTTGACAAAATAGATTCAGTTACCAAAAGCACGGTCCCAGAGTTTGTTTACGATTTAACAACAGAAACTGGCAACTTCTTTGTAGAGAATTTTTTAGTTAAAAACTGTGGGATGATTCATAAAGCCAACAAAGGAGTTCTGTTCATCGACGAGATATCCACGCTTTCGCCAAAATCCCAGCAGGAGCTATTGTCGGCAATGCAGGACAAAAAATACTCGATTACAGGACAGTCAGAAATGTCCTCAGGGGCCATGGTTAGGACAGACCCAGTTCCTTGCGACTTCGTATTGGTCGCGTCAGGCAACCTGTTCGACCTGGAGAAGATGCATCCTGCGCTGCGTTCTAGAATCAGGGGCTATGGCTACGAAATCTATCTTAACGAGTTCATAGACGATAACGCGCTCGACAGGAAAAAGCTCGAGAGGTTTGTGGCCCAGGAGGTTGTCAAGGACGGGAAGATAGAGCACTTCACGAAAGAGGCGGTTGACGAGATAATATTCGAGGCCAAGAGGAGGGCAGGCACTAAAGGCAAGTTCACGCTGAGACTGAGAGATTTGGGTGGCCTGGTCAGAGCGGCAGGGGATATCGCAAAGACCGAGCACGCGAAGATAGTGACGAGAGACCATGTCATGGGGGCGAAGAAGTTAGCCAGGACACTGGAGCAGCAGGTGGCCGACAAGCAGATCATCCAGAAAAAGGAATACGAGGTCTTTGTCACCCACGGCTATAAGGTGGGAAAAGTCAACGGTCTGGCGGTCATGGGAACTGAGAGAGGCAACTTTGGCGGGATACTATTACCAATCGAAGCGCAGGTGGCTCCCGCTCTGTCCGCAAGAGAGGGGAAGATCATAGCTACGGGCAAATTGGGCGAGATCGCGAGAGAGGCTGTCCAGAACGTCTCGGCGATAATCAAGAAATACAAGGGAACGGACATCTCCAGCTACGACACTCATATACAGTTTTTGCAGACTTACGAGGGCGTGGAAGGGGATTCTGCGTCTGTATCAGTCGCTACTGCGGTCATATCCGCGCTCGAGGGCATACCCGTCGACCTATCTATCGCGATGACCGGCTCTCTGTCCGTCAGGGGAGAGGTTTTGCCAGTGGGCGGGGTCTCTGCCAAGATAGAGGCGGCGATAGAAGCGGGCGCTAAAAAGGTCATCGTTCCCGCGGCTAATAGAGAGGACGTTGTACTGTCTCCAGAGAAGCTGAAGAAGATAAAGATAATCCCAGCGAACAACCTATGCGATGTGCTGTCTGCGGCGCTTAAGCCCGGAAAAGAAAAAGACCGATTGATTAAGGGCATCTTGAAGATAGTGGTCTGCTAAGCCCTAACCGTGACGAATTCTTTTACAAGTATGATTCTGGAGAAAGGAACGCCCACCTTCTCTTTCCCCTCAACAACTACCATCTTCTTCTTTCTGTTTATCTCGAATATGTTCCCCAGCTTGTTCCCTGCTTGGTCGAATACTTCCAAATCCTTCTTTAGTCTGGCGACGATGTACTTTCTCCTCCAGATAGCCCTGACTATGCTGAGCCCGACGATAGTTCCTAAGAATGCAAGCAGTATGTAGCCGAAAAAGTCAATCGCAAGAATCTGACCCAGGATTAGGTTGATGGCCCCGGTTATGACCAGCAAGATAGCCAGCATCGTGACTATCGTCATGGCGTATTTCCTGACCTTGAGCGGCTCGTTGATGTAGTGCATGTCTCCCATCCTGCCCACGAGGAAGAAGACTAACCCTATCGTGAACAGGGTTATGAATCCGTTAAGGAAGATTGCCCCCTGTTTTATGGGCTCAACGACTTTGCTGACTGCCACCTTGTCCATGCCTGCCCAGAATGCCAGTATGAAAATAAGCAAAGCTCCCATATACAGCGGGAACGACGCCTTTTCTGTCCCTGTCGTCTCCCGGAACCCGCGTATCGTATTTAGGACGGGCTCCTCTATTCCGAAGCCCTTGAACATGAGATAGAGGCCGATCAATAGGACGATTATCTTGAAACCCAGCTCCTGCAAGAAGGCCACGGTTAGCAGGACAACGCCCGGCAGACCGAAAATCAGCCTGGCAAAATGCGGGTCTTTCAAAACCTCTTTCAGAACATAATAGCTCTTCTCAAGTTCTTTCGCCTGTTTTATGATTAGCGTCTTCTTCGAGACTATCTTCTTTCTCGATTGGATTATAGGGATAACCTCGTCATCATCCGCGCC
>Ga0315277_10010133_pt1 | contig 11970 bp, 10 predicted proteins | sample YL17G05_15_MG_FD_203695 | JGI IMG/M metagenome (GOLD analysis project Ga0315277, IMG submission 203695) | Sediment microbial communities from Yellowstone Lake, YNP, Wyoming, USA - YL17G05_15 | ecosystem: Environmental > Aquatic > Freshwater > Lake > Sediment | place: USA: Wyoming | collected... | reverse complement strand
GGAGATCTGAGAGGTCTTGCTGCCAGGAGAGGCACACAGGTCCAGGACCTGCTCGCCTGGCTGCGGGTCCAAGACCAGGGGCGGAACCATGGACACCTCCTCTTGGATGTGGATGTAGCCCAAGAGATTTTCCAGCAGCTTTCCAGGACTCTCCACATCCAACCTTAAGCCCAGAGGGTACCAGCCAAAGGTCTGATAGGGAACGGCTTCAGCCTCCAGACGCTCTAAGAGAGAAGTTCTCTTAATCTTCAGAGTATTAATGCGTGCAGAATTGAAGAGCGGCAAGCGTTGGATGGCCTTGAAATCATCGAAGTCGGGAACTATATCCCGATACCTCTCCAGATGGTCCATGCCGCCAGATAGGAGATCCTGACAGAAATAAATTGGCCTTTAAGGAGCAAAAGGATTTAATAGTCGGATAGCGAGCATGCTGAATGCGTAAAACTGTTTTGAGGTTTTCGCGAAGGACGGTGAAGATTTGTTCAGAGGCGAAGAAGGATCTCCCATGGGTAGATCCGCTCCAACTGCTCCTGTAGAAGTTGGAAAAGAGTACGACATCAAGATCGAGGACATTGCCCGCGAAGGCGATGGCATTGCCAGAGTCGAAGGATTTGTGATCTTTGTACCCGAGACACAGGTCGGGGACCAGGTCAAGATCCAGGTTGACAAGGTAATGAGGCGTTTCGCTGTCGGTCACAAAGTCTGATTTCCGTCTTTCCTAAGGATGGTGATGGGTTTGGCAAATTATAATGAGGACCGGTCCTCCATGGGCACTCCTGCTCCTGTAGAAGTTGGAAAAGAGTACGACGTCAAGATCGAGGACATTGCCCGCGAAGGCGACGGCATCGCCAGAGTGGAAGGATTTGTGATCTTTGTACCCGAGACACAGGTCGGGGACCAGGTCAAGATTCAGGTTGACAAGGTAATGAGGCGTTTCGCCATCGGCCGCAAGGTCTGAAGCCAGGCAGTTGCTATCGAAATGCCGCTGGTTTCTGTGAACCAGGATACTATCTTTGTTTTATCTCTTCCAGATCCTTCAGGAAGAGGTTAACGTTCTCGCAGGTCATATGCTTCATGAGGATCAGCCGCAGTGCCCTATTGGGCTCGCGGGTCATGGAGACATGCCAGTCGCGCTTCATCAGCTCCTCTCGCACTTCTGCCGTGGAAGGCACCTTCAAGGCCACAACGTTCATGACGGGCTCGATAACCGGCTCAATTCCGATCTTTCTCGCACCCAAGGTCAGATGCCTGGTCAGCTCCATGCAGTAGTTGACCATCTCTTGGAAGCCCTCACGGCCCAGATGCATCATCACGGCGTAAGTAGCAGCGGCCGCGGCGCCGCTCCTTGTTCCCGTCAGGGACGCCTGCCTGGCCTTGGTGAGATAATAAGTCTCGGTCTCCAGGGCATTCAAGCAGTCCTGGCCGCGGAAGAGAAGGCCACCGGCAGGGATGGTACTCATTCCCATCTTGTGAGGATCGATGGTGATGGAGGAGACGCCCTTAACCTGGAAATCCCAGCGCCAGTCGCCCTCCAGGAAGGGCAGAACAAAGCCTCCGAAGGCCGCGTCCACATGCAGGTGAATTCCCCTCTCCAACGCCAGTCGAGCCAGGCCCTCGATGGGGTCCACCTGGCCGAACTCAGTGGTGCCGGCAATTCCCACCAGCGCCACGGTATTGCCATCCACCAGAGACTCCACTGATCCGAGGTCGACTTTGAGGTTCTCGTCCAGCTCGGCTTTGCGCACCTCCAGACAGAGCAGGTCGCCGATTTTGTCGAAGGAGAAGTGGGCGGAGGCTGGCACAATGATGTTGCCGTTCTTCCTGCCCGCCTCATTCCTGGCCGCCCGGATGGCCTGAATGTTCGATTCTGTTCCGCCGGAGGAGATGTAGCCTGCCACGTTGGCGCAACCAAGCAGCTCGCCCAGCATGTGCACTACCTGCTGCTCCAGATCGGCCACGCCAGGGAAAAGGCCCGGATCGCCCAGGTTGGTCTCCAAAAACAGGTCATGAGCCCTTATCGCGATGGGATGAGGCCTAGTGCACATGGTGGAGAAGAATCTGTCATAGCAAAAGTCGCGAGATCTCGTCTCCTCCAGAATGCGCATGACCTCATCCTCAGAAAGGGCTTTGTCTCTCATATCAGCACCTTCGGGCTTTTGGCCCCCCGGACTAATCCCTGTTCCTCAGGGCCTTCAGCATGAGGATCTTCTCGGACCTGGCCACAGTCTCCCGCACCACGGCTACGGCATCGATGTTGGCAGAGATGCTGGTGATGCCGATCTCCACGAGCCGCTTGGCCATCTCCGGGTATGATCCCGCCTGACCGCAGATGGAGGTCTTGACCTCGGCCTCGTTGCAGCGCTCCACCACGTACTCGATGAGCTTCAGAATGGCAGGATGCAGCTCGGTGTAGAGCCCGGCCACGTTCTCGTTGTTGCGATCCACGGCCAGGGTATACTGCGTCAGGTCGTTGGTGCCGAAGGATACGAAGTCGATTCCATCCTCGATGAAGTCCTCGATAGTGAGCGCTGCGCCAGGCGTCTCGACCATGATGCCCACATCGATTCTCTCCAGGTCCAGGCCCTCCTCGACCATGATGGCCTTGGCCTTCTGGAACTCGCGAACATGCTGCACCATGGGCAGCATGATGCCCACGTTGGAAAGACCCATCTCGTGCAGCTTCTTGAAGGCCCTGACCTCCAGGCGGAAGTGATCCGTCTCCGTCAGATCCCGCCGGATGCCGCGCCATCCGAGCATGGGATTATGCTCATGAGGCTCGCCTTCTCCGCCCTCCATAGCCCGGAACTCATCCGTGGGTGCATCCAGAGTGCGAACCCAAACCGGCTTGGGATAGAAGGCATCGGCTACGGTTTTTATGCCCTTCACCAGCTCATTGATGTACTCCTCGCTCTTTTTATTCTTGATGTACCAGTTGGGAGTCTTGCCCAGGCCCAGGATCATATGCTCTATGCGAAGCAGCCCGACGCCGTCCGCTAAGGTCGCAGCAGCGGCCTGAGCCCTGTCGGGCTCGCTGATGTTGACCTTGATCTCCGTGGCAGTGATGGGCTTGGAGACCACAACGCCTGCGCTCGCCGCAGCGGCCGGCTTGGAGGCCGCGGCCAGAGCCACACGGCCCTCGTAGACCATGCCTTTGCTGCCGTCTACGGTTATCTCCATATCATCTTTCAAGACCGAGGTGGCCTTCTTGGTTCCCACCACAGCGGGACAGCCCAGCTCGCGGCTCACAATGGCGGCATGGCAGGCCATGCCCCCTTCATCGGTGACGATGGCTCCGGCACGCTTCATGCCCGGAACCATGTCCGGCATGGTCATCTTGGTGACCATGATGTCGCCCTGCCGGACCTTGTCCAGCTCCCTTCCGCTGGTGATTATCCGAACGATCCCGGTGGCTGCGCCCGGCGCGCCTGCGAGGCCGGTAAGCAGCACTTTGCCGGTGCCTTCCGATTGCGTGGCAGGCTTCTTGTTGCCAATAGTAGTAATAGGCCGGGATTGGAGGATGTAGATCTTGCCCTTCTCCACGCCCCATTCGATATCCTGCGGGATGCCGTAGTGCTTCTCCAGGATCTCGGCGTACTTGGCCAGCTCCGCTATCTCGTTATCCGTGAGAACCGTTGCCTCTCTCTTCTCCTGCGGGACATTGACACTGACCGTCTTCTGGGTCTTGGGGTCCCTGATGATCATGATCTCCTTGGTGGCGACGTACTTGTTCCGAATATTCTTGCTATTCCGATCTACCACATAGTTATCCGGAGATACGCTGCCGCTCACCACGGCCTCACCCAGGCCCCAGGCACCTTCTATGACCACCAGCGGCTCACCTGTGGAGGGCTGGGAGCTGAACATCACGCCGGACTTCTCGGAGTCCACCATCTTCTGCACAATGGCAGAGAGGTTGACCTTATCATGCTCAAATCCCTGCTCCACCCGGTAGAAGATCGCCCTGGCCCCATAAAGAGACGCCCAGCACTTTCTCACGGCGTTGAAGACCTCATCCGCTCCCCGCATGTTCAGGTAGGTCTCCTGCTGGCCCGCGAAGCTGGCATCGGGCAGATCCTCGGCGGTGGCGCTCGATCTCACCGCCACGAAGACCTGCTCGCCTTCCCGCTTGCAAAGCTCTTCATAGCGGGATCGTATGGCCTGCTCGATATTCTTCGGAACCCTGGCCTCCATGATGAGCCGCTTGGCGGTCTCCTCAGCCTTGTGAAGCTCTGTCTCTTCATTGACATCCACCTTGAGGGCATCGAATAGCTTCTCGGCAATGCCCGCCCTGTTGATGAAATCCCTGAAGGCCTGGGCAGTAACGGCAAACCCGCCTGGAACGGGCACGCCTATATTTATCATCTCACCCAGAGACGCGCCCTTGCCGCCCACAACGGAAAGGTCGTTCTTACCGACTTCCTCCAACCAAACAACAGCACCCATTGAATCATCCACCCAAACACATTAGTCCCAGTATCTGCCCACCCCTCCCTCTTTACCTTATATCAAGCTTTCACAGGATATATAGAACATATACAAAAGGATATATCCGCGGGGGCATTACACTTCCATAAGCATGCTCAAACGCTTTTCAGGTGCAGCGAAGGCAAAAAAGATGCTGCTCGATCGATGCCTCCCGGTCAAACGCACACAGCTGCGGGCGGGCCCGCAGGCCGCAGGCCGGGTTCTCTGCGAAGATGTCTTCTCTCCTGTGAACCTGCCGGGCTTTTGCCGCGCAGCGATGGACGGTTTTGCCGTGAGATCGACGGATACGAGGGGCGCCAGGCCTTCCGCGCCGGTTTATCTGGAGAAGTTCATTTCGCTTCGGACGGGCATGGAAGTGCCGGAGGACTTCGATGCTGTAACGATGCTCGAGGATTGCGAGCTGCGCGGCGATACCCTGGAGATCACGGCAGAGGTTCACCCTTACAAAAACGTCTCCCCAATCGGCGAGGACATCTGCCGAGGAGACGCGGTTTTCCGAGAAGGGCACCGGCTTAGACCGCCGGATGTCGCCCTGCTGGCTGCGCTGGGAATTTGCGAGGTCGGGATTTATGTCCGGCCAAAAGTTTCCATCATCCCCACGGGAGGCGAGATTGTTCCCATAGGCGCCCGTCCCCTGCAGGCCGGAGAGGCCTATGAGATCAACGGGCTGATGGCAGAGCTGTATGTGGAAAAATGGGGCGGCGCGCCCAAAAAAAGGGAGATAGTGCCCGACGATGCGGACAGGATTCGCGAAGCCATAAAATCCAGCCTGGATGCGGATATGATCATCATCATCGGCGGGACGTCGGTGGGAGAGAAGGATTACGCCCCTCGCGTGCTGGCGGAGATGGGCGAGCTGTTTGTGCACGGCGTTCGCCTTCAGCCCGGCAAGCCTACGGCCTTCGGAATAGTTGATACCAAGCCGGTGATATGCTTGCCCGGATATCCCGTGGCCGCGCTCTCTGATCTTTACCTGTTCGTCCGCCCGGCCATCAAGAAGATGGCTCATCTAGACGACGCCATGCCCAGGACCTGCGCCAGGCTTGCTCGCAAGATCGCCTCGAAACCGGGATACCTGAGCATAGTAAGAGTTGCCCTCCGGGGCGAAGAGGCCGAGCCCATCATGGTCTCTGGAGCGGGCATCCTCAGCTCCGTGGCGCGGGCGGACGGCTTCGTGATCGTGCCCGAGGAGCGAGAAGGCATCGAGGCCGGGGAGATGGTGGAGGTGTGCCTCTTTGAATGAGGCGTGTCTGGAACTTCCTGATCCAAAGCTACTTGAGCGCCAGACAAATGAGGTTGATTTAAATTAAGCCCATTGGCGTCGATTTCTTATAGGAGCAGATCCCCGCCAAGATCATGAAATGGATCTACCCCGATTTCGAATTTCGGCCCAAGCGGCCGCTCTTCCTCTGCATCATCTCCAACACCGATACCGGCAAGATACCGGGCATCAGCGCCGCCGGAACCACGCCGGAGCTTACCGACTACACGCCCGGCGCCGACGCTGAGCTGGTGGAGACCAACAAGATCATCACCATGCCTGAGCTGCCCGAGGCCCCGGGCGGCTCGCCCACTCCGGCCATAGTCACCAAGGCCGCTTTAAACTTAACCGGCATTCCCTCCCTGTTCGTGGCCTCCGGCCTTCGCAAGAAGCCGGCCATCCCCTACGTAGAGCTGGGCGGATCGGCTGGCAGCGATATCCGCCTGCACAGCGCCGTGCCAAACGCCCAGGCCCTCTACGAAAATGCGAGCCTTCTAGGGAAGAAGCTGGCCAGGCTTTCGGACTGCGTCTTCATTGGCGAGTCCATAGCTGGCGGCACCACCACCGCTCTGGCCGTCCTGCGGGCTATGGGCTACAGTGCAAACGTTAGCAGCAGCTTTGCTTCCAATCCGATGGAGCTGAAGCTGCGAGTGGTAAAAGAGGCAATGAAGAGGGCAGGAATAGCGGAAGGCAGTCTGAAAAATGACCCCCTCCGGGCGGTGGCCGAGCTCGGCGATCCCATGATGCCTGCCGCTCTTGGACTGATGCGCGGGCTCAAAGGAACCAAGGTCGTGCTGGCGGGCGGAACCCAGATGGCCGCCGTCCTGGCCTTGGGAAAAGCCCTGCAGATCGAAGGAGACATCTCCATCGCCACCACCAAATACATCGTGGAGGATAAGACCGCCAGCTTCCGGGAGATCGTGGAATCGACAGGCTGGCCCTACTACTACGTCGATCCTGGTCTGGAGATGTCCAAGATCCCGCCTGTGCAGATCTACGCTCAGGGGTATGTCAAGGAGGGCGTGGGCATGGGCGGGGCCGCCCTGCTGGCGGGCATCTATGGCGTGCCGCGAGAGCGGCTTGTGGAAGAGACCGACCATGTGCTGATGACCATCGAGCTGCCCAAGAAGTAGAGAGCCCATCCGCTTTCCGAAAGCCCAATTTTTCCGGAAATGAAAGCTGCCGTTCTGATCTCGCCCGGCGTCTTGGAGCTCACCGATCTCCCCGATCCAAAGTGTCCGGATGGCGGAGCCCTCATCAAGGTGAAGGCCTGCGCAATCTGCGGCACAGATGTCAAGATGCTGCAGTACGGCCACAGAGACCTGGCTTATCCGCGCGTCCTGGGGCATGAGACGGTCGGAGAGGTGGCAAAGATTGACAGAGACTGCAAAATAGCAGAGGGGGATTTGGTGCAGGTCTGGCCGGGAATCGCCTGCGGACGGTGCAGGTCCTGTGGGAGAGGCGAGGACAACCGCTGCCAAGAGATGAAGATCCTGGGATTCAACCGCGACGGAGGCTTTGCCGAGATGTTGGCCCTGCCCCCAGAGTGCCTCCCCCGGGGACTGAACGCTTTGCCCGAAGGCATCGACCCGGTCCTGTTTTCCCTGGCCGAGCCTCTGGCATGCTGCATAAACGGCCAGCACCTGGCCAGAGTCGGATCAGGAGATGTCGTTCTGATCTTAGGAGCGGGTCCCATCGGCTGCCTTCATGCGCTTCTGGCAGAGCACCTGGGAGCAGCGAAGATAATAATAGTAGAGAAATTGGCGAACCGGATCCAGGAGATAAAAAGACACACCAGCGCCATAGGCATTGAAGCCTCAGAGTCTCTGCCAAGCATCCTGGCCGATGAAACCGGGGGAGCAGGGGTCGACGTCATTCTAACCGCCACTCCCGAGGTCAGAGTGGATGGGGACCTTCTCAGGCTGCTGGCTCCTGGGGGAAGGATCTCGGTCTTCTCCGGTCCGAAGACTGGAAACTACGAAGAGAAGCTGGATCTCAGGTCGCTGCACTATCGGGAGCTGACAATCGCCGGAGCTTATGGCTGCTCCAGCCTTCAGAACAGGAAGGCTGTGGAGCTCTTGATCTCAGGGGAGATCAAGGCCGACTGGATCGTGACCAAGAGAACAACTCTTGCCAATATTCAGGATGCATTGAGTCACTCTTCCCAGAGAAGAGGGCTGAAATCCGTTATCTTTTGGGAATAGGTGTTTGGATGGAAGAGAGTATGAGGTACTTCGGAAGCAAGGTGGATGCGCTGATAAGAGGCCAAAACCTGACAAGAGCAGAAGCCAGTGATCTTTTCAGGCAAATCCTTCAAAACGAGCAACCAGACCTGCAGCAAGGCGCATTCCTCGTCGCCATAACTGCCAAGGGCGCGACTCCCCAGGAGATCGCCGGTATCTGGGAAGCCATCTACGAAATAGACACTGTGAAGGTCCGCCCCGAGGTGGAGGGTCCTCTGGCGGAAAACTGCGGCACAGGCATGGATTCCATCAAGACCTTCAACATCAGCACCGCTGCCTCCATAGTCGCCGCAGCCGATGGCATAAAAATGGCAAAGCACGGTGCCAGGGCCATAACCTCCCAATGCGGAGCGGTGGACATTCTTGAGACGCTGGGTGTGGATGTGGACTGCGATGTGCATCTTGTCAAGAGAAGCATTGAGCGGGCAGGCATCGGCATCTTCAACGGCATGAGCTGCAAGGTGCACCCCCAGGCCCTGTACAGGATTCTATCTCAGATCCGGTTCGGGACGATCCTCAACATCGCCGGGTCCCTGGCCAATCCGGCTCTGCCCACCTACGGCGTGCGGGGAGTCTACTCCAGGGAGATGGTCATGCCCATTGCCAAGGCTATGAAGGAGATCGGCTATCGAAGGGCATTCGTCGTTCACGGAAGGAATGCAGATGACAGCCGGGGCATGGATGAGCTGTCGACCCTGGGGTCGTCTTTCGTCGCAGAGCTGAAGGAGGATGGAGAGATCGAAGAGTTCACCGTCTCCTCCGAGGAGCTGGGCCTAAAGAAAGGAGACGAGTCTTCCCTTCTTTACCAGAAGGACAAGAGGACCGAAGCGATAATGCTGCTGAGTGTTCTTTCTGGAGATGACACCAGCCACAGGAGAGAGATCGTCTGCCTGAATGCCGCGCCTTTACTCTACATCACCGGGCATGCAACAAATCTCCGAGAAGGAATTGACAAGGCCGCAGAGATCATCGACAGCGGCAAGCCTATAAAGAAGCTGAAAGCCTGGGTAGCGGAGCAAAACTCGGAGCCCAAAGAGCGGCTGGAGAGATTGGAGGATATGCTCGCGCTGGCATGCACCTAAGCGTTACTCATATCTATCAAGGAGTCGCGAGTAAACCCCTGGTGTGATCCTTGGACTCTGAGCTGGAACACTGGTGCTCTGAACACAAAGGTATATTGCTGCTAACCATAGCCGCTCTAGTCCTTATCATCTATTTTCTCTTTCCTTTCCTGGACGGCGTAATCCTCGGCACGGTCTTTGCCTATGTGGGCAGGCCAATCAGGGATAAATTCCGCCAGAGAAGGCTGGGTTCCTTCGCGGCCTCCATCTGCATAGTCGTACCCATCTTTCTCATCCTGGGTCTGGGCATGGTCGAGGTCGCCAACCAGATCATAATTCTGGCTCATAACCAGGAGGCTTTGAGGGTGGCCCTCGGCGCCCTGATGGAGCAAGGAGCAGCGGATCTTCCTTGGGTGATGAAAGATATATTGGCCAGCAGCCTGGAGAACGCTGTGGGGATAGTCGCCCCCATTGCAGCATCCATTCCTGTTTTCCACATCGGAAGAGTGGTTTCTTTAGGAATAATCAACTTCATAATTTCCATCCCGGTCTGCTATTTTGTGCTGGTGGACGGAGAGAGCTTCGTGGAGTCGCTTATCACCCTCCTTCCAGAGAGGGACGTGGAGGCCTACCGGAAGTATATAACGCGCATAGACCGGATCCTCAGCGGGATCTTCATCGGCACGATCTATACCTCCATCCTGGGCAGTATCATAGCCGCCTTCATATTCTATGGCTTTGGCCTGCCCAGGCCCTTTGCCCTGGCGAGCATAGTCTTCGTAGCCGGGATGGTGCCCTTTCTCACTGCCTGGGTGGTGATTGTTCCCGTGGCCCTGTACAAGTACGTCACCGCCGGAATGGGTGAGGCTGTGACTTTTTTCCTGATAGCCTCAGCTCTGATCTACCTCCCTTCCGAGCTGCTCATCAGGCCTTATCTCGTATCCTCCAAGTCCTCCATGCATCCACTGCTGGTGATGCTCTCTTTTCTAGGGGGCGCTCTGGTGGCGGGCATTGGCGGATTCTTCCTGGCACCGGCGTTAATGGGAGTAATAGTAGGAATATACCAGGTGAGAAGGGAGGAGATGGCAGCGCGAATACCATGAAGTTCTACATAGAAACCTTTGGCTGTACTGCCAACTTAGGAAACTCGCAGGATGCGGCTGATGCTCTCCAGGAGATGGGCCACCGGCCATCGTCTCTGGAGGATGCAGACGCCGTGATAGTGAACACCTGTGCTGTGACGGAGAAGACGGAGCGAAAGATTCTGCGAAGGCTTCGCCAGCTGCAGGGAAAGCGCTTGGTAGTGGCCGGATGCCTCTTTGCAGCCCTACCGGAATCAATCCGCCCGATAAGCTGCCGGGAACGTCTGGGCCTGCTGGATAGATCTGCCGCGAGAAAGATCGCAGATCTCTTCGAGGACCCCCTTATGACCGGCCCCAGTAGCAGCTTTCAATGCCCTCCGCGAGTCCCTCTCGCGGCCCGCCAGGACCTCTGCGGCATCATCAACATCGCCGAAGGCTGCAACGGCAGTTGCAGCTACTGCATAGTCCGAAAAGCCAGAGGCAATCTGACCAGCCGCAGGCCGGAGGAGGTGGTAGAGGCGGTAAAGAAGCTGGTAAGCTCAGGTAATGTGGAGGTCCAGCTCACGGCCCAGGATACGGCAGCCTACGGGCGCGACATCGGAACCAGCCTTCCGGAGCTGCTGATAGCTATTGGTGAGATCCCGGGCAGGTACATGGTTCGGATCGGGATGATGAATCCAAATACTGCCATGTGCATAATGGATGACCTTGTGAATGCTTTGAGAAGCCCAAGGATCTACAAGTTCATCCATTTGCCAATCCAGTCTGGGTCCGACCAGGTCTTGGAGAGGATGTGCCGTGAGTACACAGCCGAGGAGTTCATCGATATCTGTCGCCGCATGAGGAAAGAGTTTCCACACATGAATATCGCGACGGACGTCATAGCAGGATTTCCTGGAGAGAAGAACGAGGATTTCGAGGAGACCCTCCGGGTTATAGAAATGATCATGCCGGATAAGGTGAACGTAACCAGGTACTCCAGAAGGCCCCGCACGCGCGCTGCCCAGCTTTACGACATGCCCGATCGCATTAAGAAAGAGAGGTCCAGGAGGATCACCAGGCTATGGCTAGAGATAGCCGACAGGCGCAACCATGGCTATATCGGATCGGCACTGGATGTCCTTGTAACCGAAAGAGGAAAGGACTGCAGCATGAAGGCCAGGTCTTTTAATTACGGAGGCGTAGTCATCAAAGGCCCTTCCTCCTTGGGCACCTGGCAGAGGGTAAGGATAGCCAGCTCTAATCCCTTCTACCTCACTGGCGTTTCGCTGCCTCGCGATCAGGATGAGAGGACTTCATCTGATTGATGGAATATTACAGTGTTGTTGAGATAATGCGGTATAAAGATACGTTTAGTCTAAAATTACAATTTTTTAATATGTAATTTGTATATAAATTCTCGATATGCGACACCATTAACCTTATTAATAATGAACATTATTAAACATGATGAATGCTTCTTTGGCTTATAGGCTTTTCCGATAGCATTTTGGAAAATGCCCTCTGAGATAGGGCAGCGACTGCGCTCGTCCGTCCACGAGTTAGAAGCCTGGCAGCATGTAAAAAAAGGAGGAAAGAATTTGGCTGAAGAAACGGTAACAACTAAAGTTCTCATGGAGGAGAAGAGAGTATTCAAGCCTCCAGATGATCTGGTAGAAAAGTCCAATGTTTGGCAGTGGATGAAGAAGAAGGGCTTCACCGACGAGAGGGAGATGCGAGATTGGACCTACAAGAACTACGTCGACTTCTGGGACGAGATGGCTCTCCACTATGCGGACTGGCACGAGCCCTACACGCAGGTTCTGGACTGGAAGCCGCCGTACGCGAAGTGGTTCGTC
>Ga0315277_10010132_pt1 | contig 11970 bp, 11 predicted proteins | sample YL17G05_15_MG_FD_203695 | JGI IMG/M metagenome (GOLD analysis project Ga0315277, IMG submission 203695) | Sediment microbial communities from Yellowstone Lake, YNP, Wyoming, USA - YL17G05_15 | ecosystem: Environmental > Aquatic > Freshwater > Lake > Sediment | place: USA: Wyoming | collected... | reverse complement strand
TCGATTCCCACCCGGTGGGTACACTGCACTCATCCTCGAACTCCCCGTCCTCGTCCGCAGGCGGAGAGTGTTTGTTCGTAGGTGCAGTTTCCTCCACCATGCCTGTCGTTTCGAACCGTCTCTCTCCGATCAACGACCGCCTCCGCAAGGGGCGGTTTTTGTCGTGTAATTCCCTATCTTTTCGGCGTTTCTGCGTGCCCCAAACATGTGGACGAGCGGCACCCCTTCGGGCACGAAATCCCCCTTGAAATCACCCTTCCGCTCTCTCCTTCTCTGAAACATGTGGACTCGACCCACCTCGTCCACATGTAGAGAAATACAGCAATTTGCTTGCTTTTTCGCATCGCTGTTTGAGCAGTTCGAAAGTCACGCATGGAGTAGGATTCCGACACTTTCGAACCGCTTCCCGTATGTAACGGCCCGGAGGAGCGCGCGCGTGCCCAACCTACTGGACCCAGACATGATGACTCCCGATGCTCGACGAGGGCCGGTCGCCCAGCGATGAGTCCTGAATTCGTGTTGACAGCTGCCAGGACGCCGCGCTAATCTGACCAGAGGCTTTGTACGACCTCGGATGGCCGGTGGCACGCAATCGACTGCCGAGGAGATCGCGATGCCCAGGTACTGGGTCCGGCGCATGACGGATCTGGAGCAGGCCGATTGCCTACGCATCCTCTTTATCTCTGGGGTGCTCTTCTTGGTGCCCCTTGCTGTCGGTCTCGTATTGCATCGCGTCTCCCCCCCACCTCTTGACGTAGCCGCGACAAGTGCGGGCCCTGTCTATGATCTGAATTTCTGGGCGCGCGGACTCCCATGGTGGCTTGTAGCTCTCGTCGGCGCTGGCGCGCTATGGCTATCGGCCGGGGGGGTGTTTGTCCTAGTGGGGCTTATACTGCTCGAGCAGCGGTGCGTCTGGTGGCCGATTGGCTTCAGCATGCTGGGACTGGCCGCTGGGATAGTGGTACTTGCGTTCCCCCTCTGGCTGGCCTGGGTTGCGAGCTTGGCAGTGTACTGGCCCTGCTACGTTATCCTCCGTCTGTTCGTATCCGCCGGGACTGCGGATGCGATCAGCCAATGGCCCGGCGTCGTAGTGTTTGCATTGGGGGTCTTACTTGCGATAGGCGTCACACTCTACTGGCCGGAACTCATCGAGCGACTGTGATGGCCGCTCCCTCCTAGTGCTGGTCCCCTCCCGCGATGGCCTCGCCCGCCAAACCGAGGACTGAGTCACCTCGGCATCTTTCTCTCCGACTCCGTTTCAGCAGAGGGGGACCCTTCACTCGTTCTGGAGCGTGCAGTTATCAGATGCCTTGATCACTGAGGCCCGGACAACCACTCCGCGTCCCGACGGTACACAGGAGCAACTTGCGTAGGAGGAGAGTGTCGAAGTTTCGCCGTACGAGTTCAGGTACGCAGTCAGGAACGACGCCCTTTATGTGCCACTTGGGCCCGACTCCCTGAACTGTCCAGTCAGAGGGGTTCACTCCAGGGCTGCAGTTCCCTGGCCGCGTGCAAACGCACTCCCCGCCCGCGGGCGGTGGCGTTCCGGCTGCCTCAGCCCCCTGTGACTGTAACCGCCGCGGCCACGAACGCCTTCCACGCGGCGAACAGCAGAGCACCGAACAACACCGCGGCTAGCGGCAGAGCCAGGATATACCAGACCGCCCTGACCGGACGTTCCAACTCAACATCACGAGGCCGCCTCATGCTTCTCGCTCTGATGCACCCGTTGATCCCGCCGAGTGCCCATCCGACAACGCCCCCATAGAAGTATCCGGCTACGACCGAACCCCCGGCCACCCCAGCAGCATCGACGATGCGGCCGTGCTGCAGAAGCACCAATATCGTTGGCACAAACAGACACAACCCGACGGCAATCCCTTCTCTGAATCCGCCCCTGGCGTAGTGATAGAGTGGCTTGTAGAGAACCTCAACTGCGGGCAACTCGCCTAGCTTCTCGCGCAACGGAGCCCAGGTGTCTGCGCCTTGGCCTGCGGCATCACATGCGCTCACCTTGGTGTCCAGGCCGAATGTGCCGGAAAGCACCGCCTCAGCGAACTCGGTCTGATCCATGGTTCCCTGTTCACCAGTAGGTAGGTGGACTCGCACCTGCACATACCTAGCCCTCAGCTTGGCATACTCTCGCAGTTCGGCCAGCCAGAACCGTTGCTCGTCGCTGAGTGACATAAGGAAGCTCACGCCTGGCAGTTCGATACTCGATGCGCGGGTCGACAGCTCCGAGAGACATGACCACGGCAGCGGACGGGTATCTCCCTCCACTTGGACCCCGGCCTCGTCGATCCCGAGGCTGAGAACGGCCGAGGGCCCCTTGCCCCCCAAGAGCCCGAACACCCGCGGAATGCTGCCCGCGAGCGTCCACTCGCGGGCGAACATCCGTCGCACGAGCGCGCTTCTAAGAGCCGCCAGCGCTGTCTTGTCCAGGACGAAGATCTGTTTCCTCCGGCCACTCCTCACGATTACCCGGTTGATGCGGCGAAACGCGATCTCCTCGCCCGCCTTGAAGCGCACTCTGGCGGGCACCTCCGTGAGCGGCACCAGCGCTCGGGTCTTCCCGTCAGCGCTGCTCAGCGCCAGCGCCTCGCCGCTGATCTCGTAGGATGCATGCACATGCATATACCCCCCTTCGGCAATGGCGCCGCCTAGGTTGGATTGTACGCCGATTGCGGTGCGGAGTTCGGCGACTCGCTCGTGTATCTTAGGCCGCCACGCGGTCCTCGTCAAGGGCGATTGCCGACTTCGATGCCAGAACCTTTTGCACGACTGCCTGACACTTTCGAACTCCTTCCGGTATGTCATCCAGTATGCTCCAGCTCACTTCGCGTTGAGCTGTCTCACCGGTCTTGCCTCGATGTACCCCCGGTATCCCATAGGCGCCAGTTGAAACCTCGGCGCATCTTCATCAGCCCATTTGAACCCGTAGATCTTTGGGTCGTAGGTGTCCATCGCGTGCCGTACCGGGTCCCGGGACGGTTCTCCCTCGCACGGCGGCCCCTGGAAGACCATCATCTTGCACGGCGGAAGGTCTACGAGCTCAAAGCCTGCAGGGACCTCGCCTGCATAGTCAGCAGGAACTTCCACCCCCTGCGTGTAGAACGACGTACCAGACTTCCTCAAGTTCTCCGGCATCCACATGCCGACAGGCTCGTAGAGGGCCTCCTTGATACTGCGGAGCACCTGCCATACCTTCTCGCAATCTAGCTCTTCGCACTACTCATAGTAGTGGGTAGCTTTCACACCCCGCTTCAGGATCAGCTTTCTCGCTGGACGGTCTACCACTTGGACGAAGATGGTGTAAGGGTTCTCAGGCATGGTATTCACTCCATTCTGTAGGGTGAGGTGATAGCCACGGACGTCCTTGGGGATGAGGAACCTGATCAGCGGCGCGTTCTTGCGGTACTGCTGCGGCGTCATCCCGAAATGCCTGGAAAAGGCCCTGGTGAACCCCTCGTGGGAACCGAACACGAAGTCGAAGGCGACATCGGTTATCTTCGCATCCGGATCGCGCAGCCGCGCAGCCGCCCGAGACAGTCGAACTGCTCGGACGTACTCGAACGGCGTTTGTCCAGTCAGTTCCTTGAAGACTCTCTCCGCGTGCCAGGGCGAGTAGCCTGCTGAGTCCGCCAGCATCCGGAGCGTGATCGCTTCCGCAAGATGCTCCTCCACGTAGTCCTTCATCCGCTGGACAGCTTTCCTCTTCCCCGAACCATCCATGCTCTCACCTCTTGTGAGGAGAATATCATGAGATGACCGTAGTCTACTTGACCTGTCTTGCTGACTTTCCTGTAGAGTGAGCCCTGGCAGGCTTCAGGAAAATGCTGTACACGCACTCGCTTTGCGGGTTCTACGGGCCTCCGACGTACCTCATCAGTCCACACCGTTCCAGTCATCACAGGACCGGGACACCGACGTTTCGGAGATCCTTCCCGTATGTAACGGCCCGGAGGAGAGCAATCGTGCCCAACCTACCGGACCCAGACCTGATGACCCCCGATGCTCGACGCGCCGAGGTGGCTGCCATCCTCGCCACTGGCTTCCTGCGACTGCGGATGAAGCAGACGAAGAAGAGAGAGATTCCGCTTGATGTTCTTCCCCGGCCGAGTGATGAATGTTCGAACCCAAGTCCGAGGGAGAGAGAAGGATGAGTGAGAGCATCGTGAAGCAGATTGCCGGCCTGCATCGGCTGAACTCAGCGCAACTCAAGGAGCGCTGGCGGGAGCTGTACGGGGCCGAGCCGCCAGGCTACAACCGGAGCTTCCTGATCAAGCGGCTCGCCTACCGGCTCCAGGAGCTCATCCACGGTGGACTCCCGGACGCAGCCCGCGCGAAGATGCGGGACATTCTGCAAGACGCGGGCCTGACCGAGGATGGCCTGGCACCGGGCAAGGGCAGGCTGGCCAAGCGCAACCGTGAGCTGCCGACCACGGGCACCCGTCTCGTGCGGATCTGGAATGGCGACCGCCACGAGGTCACGACGATTCAAGGCGGGTTCGAGTACCAGGGGCGCCGCTACCGGTCCTTGAGTGCCATCGCCAAGGCGATCACAGGCACCCACTGGAATGGCCGAGCCTTCTTCGGCATTCCGAACGGCCGCGGGAACGGAAGCAGCAGATGAGACGGCAGTCAGATACCGAACAGGCGCCCATCCAGCGCGTTCGCTGTGCCATCTACACCCGGAAGAGCACTGACGAGAATCTGGACGCCGAGTTCAACAGTTTGGATGCCCAGCGCGAATCCGGCGAAGCCTACATCGCCAGTCAACGCCACGAGGGGTGGGTTGTGCTCTCGGCTCGCTATGACGACGGAGGTTTTTCCGGTGGGAACCTGGAGCGGCCGGGGCTGCGGGGGCTACTGGACGACGTCGAGGCTGATCGCATCGACTGCGTGGTGGTGTACAAGGTCGACCGCCTCTCGCGCTCCCTCCTGGACTTTGCCAGACTCATCGAGATCTTCGAGCGCAAGCAGGTCTCCTTCGTCTCGGTCACCCAGCAGTTCAATACCACCACCTCCATGGGCCGCTTGGTGCTGAACATCCTCCTGTCCTTCGCCCAGTTCGAGCGCGAGATCATCGGCGAGCGCATCCGCGACAAAGTCGCAGCCACCAAACGCAAGGGCAAGTACACCGGTGGGCCTCCAGTGCTCGGCTATGACGTGGACCGCGAGCGGAAGCGCCTGGTGGTCAGTCCCAGGGAGGCCGAGCTCGTCCGTCATGTGTTCAGCCGCTTCGTCCAGACCGGCTCCGCTACCGAGCTCACAAGCGAACTCAACCTCGCGGGCGTCACCACCAAGTCCTGGACGGCGAAGAGCGGGAACCGCCACGTCGGCGGACCCTGGAACAAGATGCACGTCTACCGAATCCTCAACAACCCCATCTACATCGGGGAGGTCACCCATAGGGGGAAGCGCTATCCCGGCGAGCACGAGGCGATCGTGCCGCGGCCGCTGTGGGACAAGGCTCACACCATCCTGGGCAACAACTACCGGGCCCGGGGGGTGGAGACACGGACGAAGACGCCGGCGCTGTTGAGGGGAATCCTCCGCTGCGCCCACTGCGGTTGCGCCATGGGTCCGACCTACACCAAGAAGCGAGGACGGTTCTACCGTTACTACCTCTGCGTGCACGCCTCGAAGAACGGACACGACTCGTGCCCGATCCGAACGCTGGCCGCGGGCGAGATCGAGACGGCTGTTGTCGACCGCCTGCGGAAGATACTCCGTTCGCCCGAGATGGTGGCTGCGGCCGTCCGTTCGGCGCAGGAGCAGATGAGGCAGCACCTCGACCAGCTCTCCAGACAGCGCAGAGATGCCGAGCTCACGCTCCAGGCGCTGAGGGAGGAGTCTGGGCGCCTGACGGCGGCGGAAGCATCATTGCCGGTGTCCGCGCGTCTGGATGAGCTACGCGGCGTGATGGAGGAGCAGGAACAGGCGCTCCAGAGCATCGGGCAAGAGATGGAGGCCGCTGAGCGGGCCGCGTTCTCCGAGCAGGAAGCAATCGAAGCGCTCTCCGCGGTGGAACCAGTATGGGAGCACCTCTTCCCGGACCAGCAGGAGCGAATCGTGAGGCTGTTAGTGGACCGGGTGGATGTTGGTCCTCGCGGGGCTGAGGTCCACGTCCGGGCTGATGGCTTGCACTCTCTCGTGGACGAACTGCGCGACACCGCTGTCTCCGCAGTAGAGGAGTCCAACTGATGAGCGAGGCCCAGGGCACTGCCGTCGTTGAGCGAGGCGATCACATCGTGATCCGCATTCCCCTGACGCTCAAGCGCCGCGCCGGCCGCAAGGAGGTCATCGTAGAACCGGCTCCGTCAGCGACGCCTACGCGGAGACAGCAGCATGTGAACCCACTGATGGCGGCCGTTGCCCGCGCGCACCGCTGGGAGGAGTTGCTGGAGAGCGGGCGCTACGGCAGTTGGGTAGAGATCGCGGCAGCGCAGGGAGTTGACCCCTCTTACGTGGCTCGCCTTCTGCGACTGACTCTGCTGGCCCCTGACATCGTAGAGTCCATTCTGGCGGGTGCGGAACCCGATGGCGTCTCGCTCGCTAAGCTCCACCGGCTGCCCGTGGACTGGGAGGAGCAGCGGAGGGCGCTTGCGGCGGGTGGGAACGGGCAGCGGTGATCGGCTGTTCCCGGTATAATGACGTGGGGCAAGGCGCGCAAGCAGGGGGTAAGCAGCGCTGAGGAAGCTGACGGGGTACTACAGAAGCTCGATGAGCGAGGGGGGTGTTCCGGAGTTGGCGATAGGCCGTCCGGAAGGATAGCGATGGCCGAGGAACGACAGGACCCAGAGCGCCTCTTGGAGGACATGGAGAGGGATACAGCAGCATCGCCTCACGCACGGGCAGATGTGTTCCGGCACTTGGCTGAGCTGTACCGTGAGCTAGGAGACGACGCGTCGGCCGAGGTCATGGACTCTCTCCACCTCGCCTTCGGTGCCGTGTCGGCCGCCAAGTTGGAGCGGTTCTCTTGCGACAAGCCGCGCTTCTTCCCGACGATCTACATCGGGGAGACGCCGCCACTGGGCGACATTCTCACCCCAAAGCGTTGCCAACGTCTACGCGAGTTCAGAGAGCGAACCCGTAACCCTGCGATGCGCGCGCGTCTTTCTGACCTGCTCTGGGAGGTGGAGAGGGATCATGTTGCGGCGCGGGATGCGGCAGATGCCTATCTGGATTGGGCGTCCGCGTGTGCCGGCAGCCAAGATCCCGGTGCCTGTCTAGCTGCGGCGGACGGACTGCTTCGAAGTCTGGAGATATCCCTCAAGATCGGGGATGCGGATCGGCAGCGACTCGCGTTGGAACGCGCTCTCCACGCGGCCAGGACCGCTATCGGCGCTGGCACCCCGAGGAATGCCTTCGAGCTGATCCGGGAACTGCTAGCCTGTAAGGCGATCAGAGGTCAGCTCCCGCTGGATGAACTGCGCGAACTGATCGAGAAGGCTATGCAGGGGTTGGAGCCTGATCCGTTACGGCACTGGGAGCGGATGTGGCTCACGGTGCTAGAGCGACTCGGACATGTGACAGGAAACCTCGATCTCGTGCGCGAGGCACGCACTCGCACCGGCGAATCACTGGAGGCCGCAGGCGACTTCTGGGCCCATCCGGGCGGCTGGGCTCCCGCGGCGACCTTCTACCAGAAGGCGATAGCGGCCTACAAGGCTGCGGGAGGGTGCCAGGACAGGACAGACGCTGCACTCAGGAAGCATGGGGATGCGGTGAGGTCGTCCCATGGTGATATGAAGGAGATCACGGTGCAGGGCGAGATCCCCGGTGATCTCATGGCGAACTGGCACGATGAGGTCGTCGGTCTGTACCGCAAGGTTGGCTTGGCTGTGCTGGCGGCCCAGCACTACGCGCTGCCTGACGTCGCGGCAGTTCGGGAGCAAGCAGCGAAGGCCCAGCAAGAGTTTGTTCTTCAGTCCCTCTTCCCGACGACGGTCCTAAGCGGGGATCAAGTTGTACGCAGTGCCAGTACCCCGGGGGAGCACCTGAGACTTCAGTTCGTCCAAGACCTGCTGAGGCACATCTTCTTCAAGCTGGGGCACCTCACTGAATGGGTGTTCGCCGCGATCCGCGAAGAGGGCCACGCGGTACGCGAGAAGGCTATGGAGTTGCTTGCTGAAAGCCCAGTAGTCTCCGAGCAGCGGCGGCCATTGATCGAAAGGGCGCTCGAGCGCTACGACGCCGGGGACTACATCTCAAGCATACACACGCTCGTCTTTCAGGTGGAGGGCATCCTTCGCGACTTCGCAGGCCTTCTGGGTCAACCGGTCAACGAGGAGAGGGACGGTATCACGCAGGCCCGCCCACTTGGCAACCTCCTACGCAACGAGCAGCTGCGCGAGGTACTCGGCGATCGGCTAGCGGAATCTCTGGAAGCGCTACTAGACAACCAAGCGGGACCGAACATCCGCAACGCCGTTGCGCACGGATTGGCGGCGCCAGAAGCGTTCACGGAGCAGATCGCCAACCTCCTGATCGTCCTCCTTCTGCAACTGTCGGCGTTTGGCCCCGCGGAGCCGGAGGTATCTGAGGCGCCGCCGCATGGGCCGGAAGGAGACTGCAACGGACCGCGGGCAGAGCAGATCGGATGAGCACCCTCGGAGGGATCTTCCCGCGGGCTGGGCAGGGGCTGGACCTGTCCGACGCTGCACTACGAACCGCTACTGTGACAAGCTGTGACAACGTGCTGTGACAGGCTGTAGCAGCTCCCTGTGGCGCCCTGAGGCGCTCCACGTCGGCACACGCCCTCTCAGCGGCGGCGACGCAACTTGCGACAGTCTTGCGACACGACTTGCGACGCATCCCCCTCTAGCCCGCCTCACCTCCCGGTCGGACGTCCCTTCCCCGACTGACCGCAAGTCCGTCTTGACGTGCGAACGCAAGTTCGCATATACTCCCAATCGCTGCAGGGGGCGAGGGGAATGCCCCGAAGACCGCAAGGCTTCGCGCCCGTCTGCCTATCCCTCCCTTGCTGGCGATCTCCTGCGCGGAAAGGAGCTGAATGTGACGCACGCTTCTGACGGCTTTCACCGCATCCTCTCCCTGGAGGTGGACGGCGGGTTCATCGGTCCATCGCGCCTGGAGTTCAGCCCGGGGCTCAACTGCATCATCGGCGGACGAGGGACCGGCAAGACCACAGTCCTGGAGTTCCTCCGGTACGGACTCAATGCCATGCCTGACGGCGACCAGGCTCGCGAGCAACGCCAGACAATCGACCGCCTGATCTCGAACAACCTGGGCTGGGCGACACTCTCGGTCGAGATCGAGACCAAGGACGGCGTTCCCTACCGCGTGCAACGCGAGGCAGAAGGCGATCCCATCGTCCTAGACCGGGACGGAAATGCCGTGGACATCTCGCTGCCTGGACCCCTCTTCTGGACCGAGATCTACAGCCAGAACGAGATCGAGAGCATCGCCAACAACCCCCGCTTCCAACTCGACCTACTGGACAAGTTCATCCGGGACGAGATCGACGCTCTGGAGCACGAGATCGAGCGCACTCGTAGTCAGCTAGGCGTGAACGCCGACGAGATCCGGCGCGTCCAGCACCAACTGGACGACTACCGCGATCAACTCAGAGAGCTGCCCGACGTCGCCGAGAAGATCAAGGCCTTCGAGGCAACTCAAGGGGGTGAGGCAGACAGGGAACTGCGAGCCGAGCATGAGACCAAGGCTTTGCGCGACGGGCAGGAACGCATGATGGTGGAGGCGGCCGGCAGCCTGTCGAGCCTGAGAGAGGAACTCCAGGGCGTCGGCTTGAGTGCTGTCCACCAGGCGCGGTCGCTTGACACGCCTGAGCTTGCCACAGGACCCAACGCGCAGTTCATGACCAAGCTGCAGGGCGTGCTGAAGGACGTATTCGAGCGTGTCGACCAGGGCATCCACGGACTCGACCAGATTCTGGCAGAGGCACACGCTCGTGTGCAGACGCTGGCTCACGACATGCGCCAGCAGCAGGCCGCGCAGGAGCGCCGATACCGAGAGCTGCTGGAGCGGTTCGAGCAGGAAAGGGGTAAGGCGCAGGAGCGAGCGCGTCTGTTGAAGCGCCAGGCCGAGCTTCAGGCGATCAACAAGAAGCGCATCCAGGCCGAGCAGGAGCTCAAGACGCACTGGGAGGAGCGGCGCCGCCTCATCCATGAGCTGGTGGACCTGCGGGACCAGCGGTATCGGGTTCGCCTGGGCGTAGCAGAACGCCTGAACGAGCGCCTCTCTCCCATGATTCGCGTCCGGGTCGAGCAGTGCGGGAATACCGACGAGTACCGAGGCCTGCTGTCCGAGGCAATGCGGAACTCCGGCCTGCGCTATACGCCGCTTGTGGAGAAGGCAGTCAGCCGTGTTCCGCCTGAGGACCTGGCCACCATCGTGCGCAACGACGACGTCGCCGCCCTCATGGATCACCTCGGGATCGAGCGCGACCGGGCAATGAAGTTCATCGCCCAGCTTCGCGACCACCGAATGTTGCATGAGATCGAGACTGTCGAGCTGCATGACCGGCCAACGATAGAGCTCAAGGATGGCGACCAGTACAAGGATTCGACCACGCTGTCTACGGGACAGAAGTGCACTGCGATCCTGCCGATCCTGCTGCTTGAGAGCGAAGCGCCGCTGCTCATCGACCAGCCCGAAGACAACCTCGACAACGCCTTTGTGTTCGACACCGTTGTGCAGAGCGTGCTCAAGGTGAAGTCCAAGCGCCAGCTCATCTTCGTGACCCACAACCCGAACATTCCGGTCCTTGGAGAAGCTGATCGTGTCTTCGTCATGGCCTCTGACGGGACGACAGCGACGGTGAGTGCGGTAGGGACGGTGGATGAGCTGCGAGCGGACATTGAACGGCTGCTGGAGGGGGGCAAAGACGCGTTCCAGCGTCGCATGCAACGGTACGGCTACTAGCGGATTCCGAGCGGACCTCGAACAGAGAGGCAGCCCATGGACGACCGGCCACAGCTCAAGACCACACTGGATGCACTATCCTCGCCGGACTGGCCCAGCCGGGTTGATGCGCTCGTCGCCATCCGCAAGATGCTGGGAGACGGATGCTCAACGGAGACACTGCGGGAGGTGCAGCCGCGGTTGATGCAACTCCTCGGCGATCAGTCCTGGAAGGTCCGGCAGGCTCTCGTGGGCGCCCTCGCCATGCTGCCTCGCAATCCTGACTCAGACCGTGCGCTTACTCAACTCGCAGAAGACCCAAACCGATATGTCCGAGAGGCGGCGACCAGAGCTCAGGCTACGGACCGAGCAGGACCAAGCGGATGGCGAAAAACTGTCGACAAGGACGACCCACTCCTCCAGGTGATATGGACCGAAATCAGACGCGTCGCCCCGTCCTCCCTTTCTGAGACAGCGCTATACCAGGGTGCTCAGCGCATCGCTGACGCCGCCTACCGAGCCGTTGCCGCCGATGCGACCCATGAGCTAAACACGGTGCTCTCCGCGGTGGACGGCTTCGCGGACGAGATTGGCCGGCGCCTTGCGGAGGAGAGGGGCGAGGCCCCAGACCTGACAGCCCTGTTCGAGCGGCTAAGGGAGAGGACCGGGCTCGCAAGGCGCATCGTGCAGAACCTGCGCTACTACTCGGCTCCTGCCGATGGTCCCGTTGAGGAGGTGGAGGCTGCCGCGCTGTTGCGAGAGGCTGCGGACCTCTCCCAGCACAGTGTCTCACTCAAGCTGCCTCTGCCGACGCTTCGCTTCGCTGACATGACCGCGAGTCGGGTGTCGGTAGTGAAGGACCGAATGGTATGTGCCTTGACGAATGTGATCTGCAACGCGCTTGAGGCATGCACGCCAGACGGCGCAGTAACCGTAGGCATTCAGGCAGGGCAAGAGTCTGTGGTCTTCTCTGTGGAGGACAATGGCTGCGGCATGGAGGACAGCCAACTCGCGGACGCGACGAAGCGCTTCACGACCAACAAGCGCGAGCTCGGTGGGACGGGAATGGGGCTGGCCATC
>Ga0315277_10010130_pt1 | contig 11971 bp, 10 predicted proteins | sample YL17G05_15_MG_FD_203695 | JGI IMG/M metagenome (GOLD analysis project Ga0315277, IMG submission 203695) | Sediment microbial communities from Yellowstone Lake, YNP, Wyoming, USA - YL17G05_15 | ecosystem: Environmental > Aquatic > Freshwater > Lake > Sediment | place: USA: Wyoming | collected... | reverse complement strand
GTCTTTGGCTGTGATCAGGTCGCGAACGGCCCGATCTGAGGAGGTCACGCGCCGACCTTGAAGGCGGCGGCACTCACGACACCCTCACCGGGGACGTAGTAGCACTCGTCTCCCGCCTTGATTGCACCACCGGTTCGGACACAGAGCCCGTCGTAGCCAGCCTTCATCACCTTCCCGGCAACCGGCGTCGCGTTCACGCGCGGGGTGGTGGGCGTCATCGACATCGCGGCTGCCGTTGCCGTGTGCATCTTCGCCGTGGCCTTTGTGACTTCGGCTTCCTTGAGCTTCGCAGCGAGGACCGAGAGCGCCCCACCCTGAGCGGAGCGGCAGTACCCAGAGAGCGGGCACGAGTCACACGTTGCTGCCTTTGGAGCCCACGACCCGTAGCAGGGCGTGTTGATTGCGACGAGCCCACGGAGGTAGGGATCCTTCACCCACTCCGGTGTCTCTGCCGTCTCTTCGACCTCAACCACGGTCTTGAGACGCTTCCCCTTGGTCTTGGTCGCGCCACCATTCACGAGACGCTCTGCGATCTCGTCAGGAGTCTCAGCGACCACCGGGACAGCCACGACTTCCACGGGAGCCGGTTCGACTTCCACGGGAGCCGGTTCGACTGCCGCAGGAGCCGGTTCGACTGCCGCAGTGACTGCGGCAGGTGCCGGTTCGACCACAGCCGCCGCTGCCTTGGGAGCCTTGGCTGCCTTGGGGGGCTTCGGTGCCTTCGCTGCCTTGGGGGGCTTCGGAGCCTTGGGAGCCTTGGCACCAGGAGCAGGCATCTTCGGCATCGTGGCTCGACCCTCTGCCACCTCGACACCCAGCGCAGTGAGCCGCCACGAGCGTCCCTCTGAGGTCAGGAGCCCACGTCCACGGAGGCTGAACCCCGCGTTGCTGATCGGAACGAACGCGAGCGCACGTCCGTCAGGCTTGAGCCCCATGCAGTCAAGCGTGAGGCTCATCGAGGCGAGAGCCTTGACCGCGATCTCCGAGTAGGGATGGGCCTCATCCTTCCCCATCGCGAGAGTTGCCTTCAGGATCGGGAGAAGCAGTTCCCCCTGTGAGAGCTTCGTCGTCATTGTCATCATCTCCAAATCTGAAACGTCTGTGGGGTGTGTATTTTCACGATCCGAGCCTCACCAATCGGTGAGACTCGTATCCGCGTCGATGTGCGAGGTGTTGCCTTCGTTGACCATGCCGCCCTTGATGTGCGGGTCCATGATCCGCTTGACGCTCTCGCGGGTGTCTGCATCCGGGAGCCCGTCGAGGACGACACGAGCCGCACGCTTGAGGAGCGCAGAGAGAGTGACCTTGCCGGGGATGATCTCCAAGATGTCTTCCGCCGCACCAGCCCACGCACAGACCGTGCGGTGGCTCCACTCGCAGTAGACCTCTTCCTTTTCGGCAGCTTCACGAACAGCGTGAGTCGCACGCATCATGGTCTTGATCGCTTCGGGCATCTTGCCCGAGAGCAGCGGGAACTTCGCACGGACGACCGGCTCTTCGTCCTTGGGGTCCATCGAGTGGAAGCGGATCTTGCGCTCGAAGCGGTCGAGGATCGAAGCGTCGATCGGGTTGGCAGAGATGCACCGTCCCGTGGTGTCGCCTGCGCCGGACGAGTTCGCCGTCGCGACGATCGTGGTGCCCGGAAGCACCGAGTAGATCTCGCCCGTGGGTCCGCTGATGCGGCCCTGGATCGAGTCGAGGATCTGACGGAGTTCCTCGGCCTGTTGCCGCGTCGCACGGTCGAAGTCCGAGAGGACGATCAGGTAGGGGACGCGCCGACCGTCCGGCGTGAGGTATCCATCACGGAGCGCCTTCAGGAGCACGCCCTCTTCCCACTTCGTTCCCTGAGCATCGAAGCTTCGAGTGAACTTCCAGGAAGTGATGTCAGCACCCTGGACGACCGTGAACAGAAGCGAGGGCCGACGAGTCATCGCGCAGAGCGCACTGAACACGGCGTCCTTGCCCGTGCCGGGAGCACCCCACACCCAGACCGAGCGGCACCGCTTGACGGCCACCACCACGTCCTGAACGTCACGAGCGAGCGGGCCGTTCATCGGGACCGCGTAGTGCGTGGGCATCGGGAGACACGCCATCGCCGGGACGCTCATGTCCACGGGGAAGCTGACACCCGCGAAGTCGATCGCGAGGCCAGACGCTTCCGCCGCCTTGCGACGCTTTTTGCTCGTGCTCTCGTAGCTCGCGACCAACTCAGCCGAGCACGTCTCCGCGCCTGGGTGCTGGGCGAGGTACGCCTCGACCGTCAGGTCGTGGCACTCCGCGAGGTGGTCCCCAAGCCAGTGGTGGCTGGTGCCGCAGAGACGGCACTGAGCGAGGCCGGACTTGGTAGCGATCATGAGCATCTCTCGTCTCCCTTGGAGCACACCCTCTCGGGCTGGCCCTCTGTTCGTCGGGGATTGTCCCCTTACACCCTGGAAACGATTGGAGGGGTGATCTTTTCACGTTCCGCTCAATCTTTCTATCAAATCATCGGAATCATTGGGTTTTCTGGCTCGCTCACGCGCGCGTAGGAGAGCGGTACAAAACATCCTGCGGAAAAGATTGAGCGGAACGTGAAAAGGGACGGTGCCCGTTCGTTTCCAAGGTGTAAGGGAGATGAACGATGACTGAGAGCAACAAGCTGGAAGACGCGATCTCGGGAGCCAAGGTTCGCTCTGGCCATCGCGCTTCGCTCTTCGGGGTACTCGGTGCCGCGAAGATGATCGACATCCAGAGCGGGGGGACTGCCTTCGCGATGATTGGTCACTTCCCCTATCGGATCGTGCTCGCCAAGCTGACTGCGTTCACGAAGAGCAACGCGGGGATCACTCCGAGTGCCGCGCACTTCCAGGCGTGGGCTCGTGAGATCGCTTCGGAGGGCTCCAGCATTCGTCCTGCGATCCGCATCGCAGAGACAGGCGACCTACTCAGCCGCCGTGCGTACATGGCGCTGATTGGTGGCGCGAACCACGAGGGCTTCCACCGGCTCTACTCGGGTCAGGGGGAGGCGTCCTCCAGTGATCTTTCCAAGTGCGTGCTCGATGGCTTCAAGCCCGGCGTGCCTTATCACAAGTACACGAGCTTGCTGGCGTCGGCTCAAAACTACTTCGAGGATGTCCGCATCGAGCGGATCGGCTGCGCGGAATTTCCTGGCGCGTTCACGAAGATGGCGGACCTCGCTGACTTCATCCTCGATCAGGAGCTTCCGGTTCGCGAGCAGGAGATCAAGACGGGCTCGGCCTCTGCGGCACGGATCGCGCTCTCCGTGATCCGCGAAGTGGGTCTCGGGTACAACACGGTGAAGACTCGTGAGGCGTTCGCCCACTACAAGCACATGTCTCCCGCGATCGTTGACCTCGTGCTCAAGGGGGCGCTCGCTCCGCTGCTTCGGGAGATCATCCCGGCCGTGGGGACGCCACGGGAAATCGAGCGGGCCAAGTCTCAGGTGGGCCTCTCCACGACGCTCGCACTCCGCTTCATCGCGACGCTCCATGAGCTTTCGCTGATCCCCCCGCCCCCGCCTCCTCCGCCGCCGCCTCCCCCCGGCCAGAAGCAGTCCAACTGCTCCTCCGAGGGTGGGACATCAACGGACGCCGACCCTGAGAGCCAGCCCTCGAAGGGCAAGCCCTCCAAGGACAAGTCAGAGTCCAAGGACAAGCCGAAGGCTGCCAGCGGCAAGCCGGAAGCATCCGAGGGTGAGCCCGACTCGTCCGAGAGCAAGCCCTCGAAGGGCAAGGCAGACGAGCAGTCCGAGGAAGACTCCGAGGGAGACTCTGACTCCGAGGGAGACTCTGACTCCGAGGACGAAGACTCCGAGGACGATGACTCCGAGGGTGATTCCTCCGATGACTCCGAGGACGATGACTCTGAGGAAGAGTCAGACTCCAAGGGGGACGAGCCTAAGGACGAAGACTCGGCATCGTTGGACGACTCCGATGACGACTCCGATGACGACTCCGACTCGGATGAGGACTCCGACTCGGATGAGGATGACTCGGATGAGGATGACTCGGACGATGACTCGGACGATGACTCGGACGATGACTCGGACGATGACTCGGACGACACCGACCCCAGCGGAGACACTTCCGACTCTGACGCTGAGGCCGATGGTGGGGGCGACGGTGCTGGTGGCACCGCTCCGAAGGATCCGGGCGCGACGGCAGCGGACATCCTCAACTCCGATGCAAAGGGGATGCAGGACTACGCGACTGCCCTGGAGGCTGCGGTCAAGGCAGCCCGCAAGGACGAGGACCAGGGTCTGGAGTCCGGTGAAAAGCCCTACCGCCCCTACTCGACGGAGTGTGACTCGGTCGAGACTGTCAGCGGGAATGCAGACGCGGGACGCGAGATGATCAGGAAGCTCGTCGCCGCTACCAAGCGTGAGACTTCGTTCCTTCGCTCCAAGCTCCGCACGATGTTCAAGGCGCTGGAAGACGGCTCGCGTCTCCACGGTGTTCGGAAGGGGAGCAACCTCTCAGAGCGGTTCCTCGTGGACACGCTCACCTCGATTCGAGCGGGTCAGGAGCCCTCGCGTGCCTTCCATGAGGACACGACCTCGATGGACACCTCGATCGCGGCTTGCATCGTGATCGATGAGAGCGGCTCGATGCAGGGCAAGCTCAAGGAGACGAGTGCGATCCTCTACTCGCTGGGTGAGGCTCTGGACTCAATCGACGCGAAGTTTTCGATGGTCGGGTTCCGCAATGGATACTCTGCCCCTCTCTACGTCCGGGTCGAGCAGGATCTATCGACCTACAATGCCCAGAGGAACTCCGGGTATCACCGTCTCGGTGAGTCTGTTCGCTTCGACGTGTTCAAGGGCTTCGATGAGCGGTTCAAGGCCGTGTCGTGGCGTCTCGGCAAGATCGTTGCGACCGGCGGGACGCCGATGGCGGATGGTGTCGAGTTCGCTCTCAACGCCCTCTCGAAGCGCCGTGAGGGACACCGGATCCTCTTCGTGGTCACGGACGGGATGCCTGATGGTGGTCACGCTGAGGTGATCAAGGGTCAGATCCGCCGCGCTCGCGAAGCTGGTGTCCACGTCATCGGCATCGGCCTTGGCTACGGGGCTGAGTACGTCGAGACGACGTTCGAGGATAGCGTGTTCGCCAGTAACCTCTCGGACCTCCCCAACCTCCTGGTCGCCAAGCTCCACGAGCGGGTTCGGAAGATTGGGGTCGCCAAGCGAGGCTCGAAGGTCAAGGCTGCCTGACGGAGACAGGGCTGGGTTTTGGTCCCAGCCCTGTCTCGCTCTCTTCGGGTAGAGTCCCAGCGTGCGTGTATGCCCCGACTGCGGTCTGTCCTACCAAGAGCCAACTGGCGTCTCTGAGAAGAACGCCCCGTTCGTGTGCGCTTCCTGCTTGAAGCAGGCTTCTACACGCCCACCAGATGGCTGGCCGATCGAAGCTCGCTGGGTCAGCGACAAGAAGGGGCGGGGGGTGTACGCCACCCGAGACATCACCAAGGACGACCTCATCGAGCGATGCTGGGTGATGCCCATCCCGGCTGACGAGTCCAAGATGACCCTCACCATCCCCACCATCAATCGGTACCTGTTCCCCTGGTCTGATGGTCAGCGGTGTATGCTCTCCGGGGAGGGGCTCCTCTACAACTTCGATTCGTTGGAGGCGACCAAGAAGGCTCCAAACTCGGAGTGTGTTCTTCGTCGGGGGATCTCAGCCGTCGAGTTTCGTGCGTTGCGGAACATCCGCGAGGGTGAGGAGATCACCTGGAATTACAAACGCGCAGTAGTTAGAAGGAGATGACGACGCCTGAGGTGGCTTTCAGAGATTTTGTGCTTCGTCTCTTCAGAGCGTGGTTTTCCAGGTCTCCCACGCTTCGACGCGGAATTTTTCGCCCTTACCTCGGGTGTCATTTCCGGACCTCTCAATGGCTTGTTGAGGCGAGCGCCGATTTTTGCTTTCGTCTCCTCTGAATGTTTTGACCCCATCTTCGCAGCCGCGATTTTTGCTGCGTGTTCTAGGGTCTTAGGTTTCCGAAGGAGTGCTTTCGTCTCTTCGGATAGCTTCCTCCCTGAGAAGGGGTAAGCACGCAGGGAAGCGTCGCTAGGCTCCCTATCTTCGGGCAGGTTCGTGGAACCCACAACGTCCGGCAACCAGTCCCTGCTCGTTCAGTTGCTCTCAATCCTTCGTGCGATCCACTGGTCGCACTGGACGGCGCACTGGCAGGTCAAGGGCACCCCGTCTTACGGGGATCACCTTCTCTTCGAGCGGCTCTACACGGGTCTTGCGGGAGAGATTGATGGCTTGGCCGAGAAGATCGTCGCCTACTTCGGCGTCGAGGCTGTGGCCGCTGAGCCGAGCATCGGGACTGCCCACCAGTTCATCGCGGCCTACGACAAGGCTGGCGACACGGACGTGTACCTGCGGGCGCTGAAGATGGAGCTTCACCTTCAGAACGCTCTCAAGCGTGTCTACGACCAGATTGAGGCGTCGGGCGAGATGACCTTGGGCCTCGATGACTTCCTGATGGCGTTGGCCAACGCGCACGAGACGAACATCTACCTGCTTCGTCAGCGGCTTCGCCCCTCAATCTGAGGGCGGGCCTGCGACTCCAGACAGGGTCGCGATGGTCTCCGCGACGGCCTGAGGAAGTTCTTGACCGTACTGGTCTGACGGGAGCTTGAACTTCCCGTCCTCGGTCTTCCCGGCCCCGTCGAGGCTCTTGGTGAACTCGTCCATGACCGTGTGGAGGAAGTTCCAGATCTCCGGCTGCGCTTGAGCCAAGGGCTCGCCCTTCTTCGCCCAAGCCAGGGTCCGTGCCCTGACCACGAGCGCGAACATCTCCTTCGGCTTCAGGCTGCACCAGAGGATCACCTTGGTCCCGACTGGGGAGAGTTGGTTTGTCTCTGTGTTGAGGTGTCTATCCAGCACTCGCTTGAAAAGCTCTGTCCTGGTGACGGCTTTCCCGGCGTACACCTCAGGAAACACAGGGCTCCACAATCCCTCCTCGTAGGAGGACATCAGATAGTTCGTCCCGTGGAGCAGCCAGAACTCGTACCCGGTCTTCTCGTTCGTGGTGAAGTGAACGAGCGAGGTGTTCCTCTTCGTCTTGAACTGAGCGGCTTCACGAGCCCTCTCAATCTGACGGTCTTTGGCTCGGACGTTTGCCTTCTTTGCGCGGACGTTTGCCTTCTGCGCCTTGTTCTTCGACATCGGTTCACGATACCGCTCCGCGTAAGGTAGGGCGTGCCCAACCCAGTCTTGAATCAGCAACGTCTGTGGAAGCTCCTGTCGAGCGGAGTCCATGAGGTCGCCCAAGTCGTCGCCAAGACGTTCGGCCCACAGGGCGGCAAGGTCATGGTTCAGAAGGCTGGCTCTGTCCTCGTGACGACCGACGGTGCTGCCCTCACCAGAGAGAGCCAGCTTGCCGGGGCCAAGCGTCTGGGGGCAACTCTCGTTCGGTCGGCTGCGATCAAGACCGAGGAACAAGTCGGAGACGGGACTTCAACGACGGTGCTCCTCGTGGATGCGCTCGTCCGCCAGATTGGGGTCCGGGCGTGCATCCATGACTGGGAGCCCGTTCGCGTGGTTGCTCAGATCCGCGCTGCCCACGAGATCGCAGAACAGCAGATTCTTCACATGTCCCAACCCTCTGACCGGGTGAGTTTGGACCGGGTTGCTCTCATGGCTTCCCATGAAGATCCAATCATCGCCTCGAAGGTGGTCGAGGCTGTCCTCGCAGTCGGTGAGGAGGGTTCAGTCGTGATCTCCCCCTACGAGGGGACGGGGATCGTGCTCGAACAGAAGGAAGGGCTCTACCTCAATCAGGGGTGGGCCTCGTCTGGGATGGCTCCCAGCGAAGGCCAAGAGCGCGAGATGGATGGCCCGCTCGTCGTCGTGTTCAGGCACATTCTTCGTCGGGTCACAGACATCGCCCCTGCGATGGAGCAGGCGAGCCAGTGGCCTGGTCGAGGACTCGTGGTGTTCGCGCCTCGTGTTCAGGGGGACGCCCTGAAGACACTCCTGGTCAACAACAAGAACGGGGTGCTCTCCTGTGCTGCTGTCGAGTACTCAGGCTCTCCGGCTGACCTGATGGATTGGCTCGAAGACCTGACGACGGTCACGAACGCCACGCTCGTAGATCCTGACACCGGGATGGACCCAGCGAAGTTCGAGTCACCGTGGTTGGGCTACGCCCGGCGCATCACCATCACGAAGGACCACACGCTCGTCATCTCGTACCTGGACGAGGACATCCTCAAGAAGATTGACCAGCGAGTTCTTCAGCTTCGAGCGCGTGCCGAAAGTTCTTCGTATCCCTTCGAGAAGGACCGGCTGACAGAGCGAGCCTCTGCGCTCGATGGCGGGCTCTGTACGCTGCGCGTAGGCGGTCTCACGAAGCAAGAAGGGCAAGACCGCCGCTCCCGTGTCGAGGACGCCCTACGGGCCGTCCAGACATGCCTTCGGGGTGGTGTGGTCCCAGGAGCCGGGTTGGCGTTCTTCAGGGCCGCCCTGTGGCTTCCCCAGGACGAAGGCGGGGCAATCCTGGGGGTCGCCCTCCGATCGATCCTAGGGGCGCTGGCGGCCAGGTCTGGGGCTGAGCCTGCGGTGGTCGTAGCCCAGGGGTTCGAGGTCGCCCTGTACGATCCCGAAGGGTGGTTCGGCTACGACCCGGTGCTGGGAGATTGGAGAGACTTCAGGGACTCCCCCAAGGTCGTAGACCCAACTGAAGTGGCTCTAGCAGCCTTGCGGAACGCTGTCTCCGTGGCGTGTCAGATTGCGTTGTGCGGCGGCGTGCTCTCTCGGCCAGAACGCTAGGTCTGCTATCGCCTGGGCTGGGGTAGGGCCATTTGGAATCCCCTGAGTCCAAGCGAAAGTACCAGGTCATTGCTGAGAATGTGGACGCAGCATCCGACCAGATACTCGAAGCAGCAAAATCCCGTGACCCCATCAGGGTCAAGGCTGTCCTCATGTATTGGTTCAGCATCGTCTACGACGAGGGCATGGATCGCATTGAGCAGGTCGAGCAAGAGATTGAGCTTCTTCAGCAGATTGTCATCCGACTCAGGTCGAAGAGCACTGCCACAAAACCCCCGCCCCCCATGCCACTGCCGCCCGTAGGTCCCAAAGATGAGTGATACCTTCGTCTCGGCAATTGGAGCCACCCCAGAGAGCGCCCGAACTCAGATTGGGGCGATCGGCCCCTCGTCTGAGATAGCGCCTCTCGTCGGTCAGGTGCTGACCTGGAACGGTGTGGCCTGGGTTCCAGCCGGTCCAGGCGGAGGCGGCGGGACCGGGCAGGGCAACTTCACGATTCGACCAGCAGGACCGTTCGGCTCGGGTGTGTACCCGGACTGGGCGTCGATGTACCTCGACCTGTCCATCGCCTCACCTGGGCTCAAGTGGATCTTCATCGACAGCCCTGGGGTGCCTGTCCCTGTACCGCTTGGTACCTACATCCTCTCGGGGTGCATCCTCTCAGGCGTCTGGGAAGGCGCAGTCCCCTCGATCCTGACGACCCAGACAGGGGTCATCTTCTCGGAGCTTCACACCGTCGCGAACCGACTCCAGGTCGTCAACGAAGGGACGACTTCCCCGCTCTCGATCTCGTCTCTGACCAACTCATCGTTCATGGTCCAGTTCGAGGCTCAGGTTCGGTCAGCCATCGGAGGAGCCCCCTTCTTCAATCTGCTGAGTGGCTCGGTCCTGAACATCTCCTGCCTGGACGGTGGACGAGTCGGGGACATCGGCCTGCCCGTCGTCAAGCTCAGCACCAGTGCGGTCCTGAGTACGAAGCTCTACAACCAGTCGTTCTTCGCAGCCGACTGCGTGGACCCGACGAGCCAGGCGAGTTCTTCGGTCAGCATCGCTGCGGACGCCGGGTCGTTCGACGGGACTCTCACCCAGGTCGGGTACACGGGCACCTACAGCCTGACGCAGATCGATCCAGCTTCAGGGGTCAGCTACAACGACCTGGCTGTGGCACCCCCTCTCGGGGCCACTGATGTTCAGGGGGCGCTCGACGCACTCAAGATTGCGAGCGTCGGAGTCAACGGAAGCTCGGCCATCTGGCGTGGTGTGGGCGCTCCTGTGGGAGCCGGGATCTACAACACCTGGGCGTCTCTGTTCGCTTGGGCGCAGTCGGCCCCTGGCTACAAGAGGATCTACCTCGACTCGACGTTCGGTTCGCTGATCGTGGACCCAGGGGTGTGGTCGTTCACAGACCCAGTGGAGTTCATCGGTTCGCCCCTGCCCCCACGAACGGCTGTGACCTTCAACGAAGCGAGCTTCCACAACACCTGGATGTGGTCCAACGTCCAGTTCCTCGTCCTCAACACGGTTGGCCCTCCGTTCGGGGCGTTCCCTGAGACGATCAACTTCTACAACTGCGACATCGTTCTGAGCGGCGGGGCGCAGCCGTTCATCCGGAGCCTCACGGCTGCCCTCGACATCACGTTCACTCGTATGGCCGTGGCTCCGACGACGCAGCTTGTCTTCGACCTCCAGCCGACGGCGGCTCCTGGGATCATCCGGCTCAAGGACGGAACCACAGTCGCGTTCAACAGCTTCTCGACGGCCATCCCGACGACGCTGACGATCTATGTGGACTCGTCCTGCACCTACCTGACCCAGTTCTTCATCTTCGGGACGCTGATCTTGATCCAGTCGAGCGCAGCCAGTGCCGTGGCCTACGTTCCTGGAAACGCAGCAAACTGGGCAGCCCCCGCCCCGACCAACGTGAGTGATGCCCTCGACAGGCTGGCGGCAGCCAACGTCCTCAATGGCTTCGGCCCAGTTCCCTGATCGGAGACAACGATGACTGTCACTTTCCTAGACCTGACGAGCGAAGCGAAGAACCCACCACCCCCAAAGACGGCGGCGGACGGCTCGAAGGTCAACATCTGCAAGACCGTCAACGGGAAGGTCGTCGTTCGTGATCCGAAGAAGATCACCGGCATCGGCATCCACCAGACAGCTTGTGTCTTCGGACCCTCGAACGACCTGACTGCTCGGCACCGTCGGGCGCTCGGGGTACCGATTCACGCGCTGGCGTTCCGGGACGGTGTCGTGGCAATCCCGTACCCAATGCTCTGGTACATGTACCACGGGAACTCCCTCAACGACTTCACCTACGGTTTGGAGATTGAGGGGCAGTACCCCGGCCTGCTCGATGACCCGACCACACCTCAGCGTGAGGACGTGGAATCTACCTGGGGCAAGTCAGCCACCCCGCTCGATGACCTGACAATCGAGACATCGAGGGCGGCCATCAAGTACCTCTACGATGAGGGCATGAAGCTGGGCTCGCCCCTCCAATTCATCTGGGCTCACCGGCAGGCGAGTGAAACACGGCGGTCAGATCCCGGTGCTGCAATCTGGAAGCACGTCGTCCTCGACTACGCCGTTGCAGTCCTGAAGCTGAAGACAGAGCCCAACCGTGTCTGGAAGGGTGGAATGCCTATCCCCTCCGCGTGGCAACCGGACGCAACCGGGAAGTACTGACCATGGTAGCCCCTCGAAGACTCGTATCAGCCGTCGGAGCCACAGCAGCAAGTGCTCGTGCTCAGATTGAGTCTTTGGGGCCGGTGCTATCCAACAGTCCGGTTCCGGCTCCTGGGGAAGTTCCGGTCTGGGATGGGGTCTCCTGGGTGCCTGGAACCGGTGGTGGCACTGGAGCCCAGCCCAGTTTCGGTTGGACTCTGGATGGTGCGATCTCAGCTTTTCCCCTTCAACCGGGATCATTCGACGGGATGCTCCTCACGGACCCGGCTCTCGTGGGTCCGGGTCCGTTCAACGGGGCGAGGACTGTGCAGGTCGCGAGTACGATCACTCTCAGTGGGTTCTTTCTGCGGGTGGCGACAGGCCCGGTCACTTTCGTAGAAGTCTACAGAGCCAGAGCGGGACTCGTAGCTTCGCTAGTCCTGCTTGGTCTGGGTGCAACAGGGTCGGCCTTCAGTGGGGTCACGACTGTGCCACCCATTGTAGACCTGCTCCCTGGTGACCTCCTG
>Ga0315277_10010129_pt1 | contig 11974 bp, 3 predicted proteins | sample YL17G05_15_MG_FD_203695 | JGI IMG/M metagenome (GOLD analysis project Ga0315277, IMG submission 203695) | Sediment microbial communities from Yellowstone Lake, YNP, Wyoming, USA - YL17G05_15 | ecosystem: Environmental > Aquatic > Freshwater > Lake > Sediment | place: USA: Wyoming | collected... | reverse complement strand
ATTGTACGTAAACCGGCTTGAAGGTAAAGATTCCATTTCCATTACCGCTATCTGTAAAGGAGGCATTGACCGGTAAAGTGCCGGTTGATAAATGCGGTATGGTGCTGTCCGGGTCATCAGCATGAACTAAGATTTTAAGGGAATCGCCTTCCATAACGCTATCAGGTGGTATCGGGCGCAAAATCGGTCTCTGGTTGCCTGCATCCACGATTTGAATCAGCACATTTTCATAATCGACCAAACTCCCGTCACTGGCATAAAAAGTTATCTGTTTCAACCCCTGTTGTGCATAATCGGGTCTGAAGGTAAATGAACCTCTACCATTCCCGCTGTCGACGAAAGACGCATTCCGAGGCAAGGCGCTGGTATATAAAATCGGGATAGTTCCATCCGGATCATAAGCTGAGACCCTGAAGGTTAGAGTATCTGCCTCTCTTACTGTCTTCCAGCCGATAGGATTTAAAATCGGAGGCTTATTGGCCCCTGAGGTAACATTAATGGTTACATTCCTGACCCCAGTTAATGCCGGAACCTCGGCATCGGTGCACATAAAGGTCACAGTATGAACTCCAATTTGACTGCTCGCCGGCACAAATCTGAATTTGCCAATACCCCCTCCGCTATCTGAAAAAATCGAATTCAAAGGAAGATTAGTAGCTGTCATATATAAGGGACCACCATTCGAATCAGTGGAATCAGTACCAACTACTCTGATTTTCAGGGTATCTCCAACCGCAACATTTCGCGGAGGTATCGAGTCGATTACAGGTGGCCGATTCACATCTACTACGGTTATGACCACGTTCTTAATATCAGAAAGAGGAGGGTTGCCATTATCCGTGGCAATAAAGGTAACTGTATACACTCCGGCTTGATAATAGCTCGGCCTGAAGATGAATAGTCCAGTGCCATTGTGATTATCCGTGAAAGAAGAATTAAGAGGAGTGTTACTGGCACCTAAAACTATAGGATCACCATTTCGATCAGTAGCGTGAACTGTAATGCTCAAACTATCTCCCTCTCGTACTGACCTTGGTCCTATCGAATCTATGACCGGAGGACGATTGCCGAATTGGATAACCGTGATCTGAACGATTTCGCTGTCGGTTAAAGAACCGTCGCTGGCTATAAAGGTCACGCTATATATTCCTAACTGAGTAGTATCAGGCATAAACCTGAAAGAGCCAGCCCCATTGGCGGAATCGACGAAATTGGAGTTAACAGGAATATTTAGCGCGGTCAAAGTCGGTACAGTTCCGTCAGGATCTGTGGCACTTACCCTGAACAGCAGTGTATCTCTCTGCATGACACTTCGGGAGCCTATAGTTGCCAGAACAGGTGGCAGGTTGACATTGTTTACAGTTATCTGCACCACCTCGCTGTCCGCTGCACCCACAGTATCTCTGGCGATAAAGGTCACGTTGTAGATTCCCGCCTGTGCATAACTCGGACTGAAAACAAACGAACCTGCTCCATTCCCGCTATCAGTAAGAACAGCATTGGCGGGAACATTCAAAGCACTGAAGATCAATCTATCACCGTTTATGTCTGTAGCATGAACTCTAAATGAAAGCACCTGACCCTCAGTCACTGATTTTGGACCGATAGAGTCTAACACCGGAGCATTGTTCACGTTGGTTACCGTTATCTGTACTACCTCACTGTCCACTGCTAAGGATGGATCTGTAGCCTTAAAGGTAACATTATATATCCCTGCCTGAACATAGCTCGGATTGAAGGTAAACGAACCTGCTCCATTGCCAGAGTCTGCAAAGGTGGCATTAGCTGGTAGATTGGTTGCTGTCAAGGTCAGCAGATCTAAATCTGCATCTGTAGAATGTACTCTAAAGGTTAAATTCGAGCCTTCATTTACACTCCTGGGTCCAATTGGGTCTAAAACAGGTGTCTGGTTTCCGGCACTGGTTACGGTTATCGCCACTATCTCACTATCTGCCGCTCCGACTGTGTCCTGCGCTATGAAGGTTACATTATATATTCCTGACTGAGTATAGCTCGGAGCAAACCTGAACGAACCTGCTCCGTTGGTGCTATCTGTAAAGGTAGCGTTAGTTGGAACATTCAAAGCACTTAAAATCAACCGATCACTATTTATGTCTGTCGCATGAACCCGGAAGGAAAGCACCTGCCCCTCGGTAACAGATTTCGGACCAATCGAATCAAGCACTGGAGCATTGTTTACGTTGGTTACCGTTATCTGCACAATCTCACTATCTGCTGCCAGCGATGGGTCTGTTGCCTTAAAGGTCACATTGTAGGTTCCTGCTTGGGTATAGCCTGGATTGAATCTAAATGAACCCGCTCCATTCCCTGAATCAGCAAAGGTGGAGTTAACCGGCAGATTTGTTGCAGTCAGAGTCAAAGGATCTAAATCTGCATCTGTGGCATGAACTCTAAAGGTTAATACCTGCCCCTCACTTACACTTCTGGGTCCAATCGAATCTAATACCGGCGTCTGGTTTCCGGCACTGGTTACGGTTATTGTCACTGCCTCACTATCTGCCGCTCCGACTGTATCCCGGGCAATAAATGTCACATTGTAGATTCCTGCCTGGGTAAAGTTCGGGGCAAATCTGAATGAGCCAGATCCGTTGGTGCTGTCTACAAATGTAGCATTAACCGGAACATTCAAGGCGCTCAAGGTAAGAGGATCTCCGTTTATGTCTGTTGCATGTACCCGGAAGGTTAATATCTGACCTTCTGTCACTGACCTTGGCCCTATGGAATCCAAAACCGGCGGATTGTTTACATTGGTTACAGTTATTGCCACTACCTCACTATCCGCCGCTCCCACTGTATCAGCGACAATAAAGGTAACATTATATATCCCTGCCTGGACATAATTCGGAGCAAACCTGAAGGAGCCTGCTCCATTAGTGGAGTCCGTAAAGGTAGCATTGGTGGGTACATTTAAAGCACTTAAGATTAATCTATCTCCATTTACATCTGTGCCGTGGACTCTAAAGGTCAATACCTGACCCTCTGTCACTGATCTCGGACCTATCGAATCCAGCACAGGTGAGTTGTTCACATTAACTACCGTTATCGTTACTACCTCGCTGTCTGCTGCTCCTACCGTGTCTGTGGTGATAAAGGTTACATTATATATTCCTGACTGAGTATAGCTCGGAGCAAACCTGAAGGAACCTGCTCCGTTAGTGGAGTCCGTAAAGGTAGCATTGGTCGGAACATTTAAGGCACTCAAAATCAAGCGGTCACCATTTATATCCGTAGCATGAACCCTGAATGAAAGCACCTGCCCCTCGGTCACTGATTTAGGACCTATCGAGTCTAACACCGGTGGGTTATTTACATTAGCAACCGTTATCGCCACTATCTCACTATCTGCCGCTCCGACTGTGTCCTGCGCTATGAAGGTTACATTATATATTCCTGACTGAGTATAGCTCGGAGCAAACCTGAATGAACCTGCTCCGTTAGTGGAGTCCGTAAAGGTAGCATTGGTCGGAACATTCAAGGCACTCAAAATCAAGCGGTCACCATTTATATCCGTAGCATGAACCCTGAATGAAAGTACCTGCCCCTCATTAACGTTCTTTGGTCCAATCGAATCTAAGACTGGGGCTAAATTGACATTGTTGACCGTTATGGCTACTACTTCGCTATCCACAGCCAAAGACGGATCTGTAGCTTTGAAGGTCACATTATATGTCCCTGATTGAGTATAACTCGGATTAAAAGTAAACGAGCCTGCTCCATTGCCTGAATCTGCAAAGGATGAGTTGGTCGGAAGGTTGGTAGCGGTCAGAGTAATGACATCTCCATCTGCATCAGTAGCATGAACCCTGAAAGTAAGATTTGAACCTTCGTTCACGCTCTTTGGTCCAATTGAATCCAGAACTGGTGCTAAATTAATATTACTGACAGTTATAGCCACTACTTCACTGTCTACAGCTAACGATGGGTCAGTGGCTTTAAAGGTTACATTATATGTCCCTGATTGGGTAAAACTCGGATTGAAGGTAAATGAGCCTGCTCCGTTCCCTGAATCTGCAAAGGATGAGTTGGTCGGGGCATTGGTGGCGGTCAGTGTAATAGCATCTCCATCTGCATCAGTAGCATGAACTCTGAAAGTAAGATTCGACCCTTCATTCACACTTTTAGGTCCGATGGAATCCAGGACTGGTACCAAGTTGACGTTATTTACTGTGATAGCCACTACCTCGCTATCCACAGCCAAAGACGGATCTGTGGCTTTGAAGGTCACATTATATGTTCCTGATTGAGTATAACTCGGATTAAAAGTAAACGAGCCTGCTCCATTGCCTGAATCTGCAAAGGATGAGTTGGTCGGGGCATTGGTGGCGGTCAGAGTAATCACATCTCCATCCGCATCAGTAGCATGAACTCTGAAAGTAAGATTTGAACCTTCGTTCACACTTTTTGGTCCGATTGAATCTAAAACAGGTGCAAGATTAACATTATTCACGGTTATAGCCACAACTTCACTATCCACGCCTCCCAAAGTATCTCTGGAGAAAAAGGTTACATTATATACCGCAGCCTGGTTATAGTTGGGACTGAAAGTAAATGAACCTGATCCATTTCCAGAGTCAGTAAAAGAAGCATTGGTGGGGATGCTGGTCGCACTTAAAATTATGCTATCTCCATTGGAATCCGTGGCATGCACCCTGAAGGTCAATACCTGTCCTTCATTTACACCCTGAGCCCCTATCGAATCCAGTACCGGTGCTACATTCTGAGCCAGTGAGGGTAGATAGAAAAGTAGAATGATAAGCAGAGAAAAAGAAAAATTTCTGAGAAATTTCTTCATATAATTCACCCTTTCAGCTAAGAATAACACACTTTATTTCAATAACACCATTTTCTTCGTCTGGTTATAACCACCTGCTCTAAGCTGATAAAAATAAACGCCAGATGAGACCTTATCACCTTGCTCATCCTTACCATCCCAGGTCTGATAATATATGCCTGGTGATTTAGGTTCATCAACCAAAGTCTTGACTCGTTGTCCTAAGATATTATAAACCCTCAAGCTGGTTTGCACTGACTGCTGAGGACCTCCACCTATCCCGATCTCAAATCTTATGGTCGTGGTCGGGTTGAAAGGATTAGGATAGTTCTGACCCAGGCTAAAGGATTTCGGAAGCACAACCTCTCCTTTATCCACCGGTATGACCACAGCGGTCGGATCAGCCAAAATTGCCTCTCTTAAGGATACTTGAAGTTTCTCCTTATCAAAACCTGACTTGGCAATCACATTTAGAGAAAGGATGCTACCCGTGTCAGGCGCAATTGGATTACCAAAATATCGATAGAACAACACGGTCAGATTCCCTTTTTGGTCATCATTGTAATGAATATTAAAGTTTTTGGATCTCTGTGTCAACTCAGCGGTGGAGAAAGATAACTGCTGAGGATCATACTTGATTTTCAACTGAACCCCAGCCACAGAAGTTCTTAAATCCGCCCACACATTTATATTCCCGGTACTACCCGGCTGCAGCGAATCGTATTCTAAGTGCAGATAAGCCAAAGGCTCGCGGTAATTAACAATAGGAGCATTGATTGGCCGTCCTAAGATGGTATTAATAATTCCCACCAAATCACCCACATTTACGTTTCCATCCCGGTTTATATCGGCCGCTTCTGCCTGACGGGTATTCAGACTTACATTCCCTAAGATGTAGGCTATCAGACTTACCACGTCTCCTATATTCACCAGTGTATCTAAATTCAGATCTCCAAATTTATCCACGGTGAAGAATCCATTCGTTACTGCTAACTCTTTTGCCGGCACATTCGGATCAGTGCTTATGGCCTCCCAGGCATTAGTTAAGGTTAAAGGCTTTTTCCCAGATGAGGCTAAAGTATCGACTGACAATCCTAAATATAAGAGAGTGTCTGAACCGGTAGGTATAATCTCGTTGTTCAAACCGAAGACCAGGACTGTCACCTGATCAGAGCTATCTCCTAAGTTTGACTTCAGGTTAAACCCACTTATCCTCGGAGCCGGAACAAAAGAATCTACCTTGATAGCAGAGGGATTGTAGTGCAGGGTGAATTGCACTCCGTAAACATTCTGAAGGTTAGTAAGGATTAAAGGCACAAGCTTACCTTTGCTTCCAGGAACTCCACCCTTATCTTTGGAAACAACTAACAGATCCTGAGGAACAGCATTTATGTTAATGGTCACAGTCTTCAGAGTGCTGACGCCTTTTTCATCTTTGGCTCTAAAGGTCACACTAACGCTGCCAGGTCCCTGAGTAAAATCAGGAGTAAAACTGAAAGTTTGACTTACGACACTATCCCCTTTAACTGTTGGAAAGGTGGCATTTGGCGGAAGTGCATCAGCGGAAAGAGTAACCGTATCCCCATCTTGATCGCTCGCACCCACAACGAAATTTAAGGTCTGTCCCTCGGTCACTGTAAACTGACTTGCCAGAGGATCAAACACAGGGGCATGATTACCTGGAGGCCCACCCCCTGCGGTTATGTTAAATGTGCCGTTAACCAAGGTTGGTCGGTACTGTTGAGTTCCGGTTATTGTATCTGTATGCACATAGACGTTGTAGCTACCGATATGCGCGGGATCGTCTACCAATCTTATAATCGTTGAGGTGTCTCTGGTTATACCCGGATTGACTTTGAATTGGAAACGTACCACGGGACCTGCTCCTGGGTCGATAGTATCAGTTAAAGTGAAGCTAAAAGCTATGAAGGTAAGCACTGAGTCTCGTCTTACTCCCAGAAAAGTGGCCGAAGGTTGCAGGTAGAAAGTATCCCTTGAAGTGGCTTGAGCTACCACGATAGTATCTGTGCCTATCACTGTGTCCCGGGGCACAATCAAATTCTGGTCAAAGATTAATCTTAAACTAAATGTCTGCACCGACAAGGTATTGCGCAAATAGATAGAAACCAAGATAGTGGTATCCCCTGGCTGTCCTGTGGCTGTCTCCACCTTCAGGGTATCTTGAGGCCGGTTGACAAACTGTGACCAGCTAACTGAAGCGGAAACCACAACCATGAGAACAGTAAGGCAAATTATCCCCCACCATTTTCTTTTTTCTAAAAAAGTGTTCTTTGCTCTCATCTTTAGTTCCTTTTCATCTTTTTCTTTCAGATTTAAGCTTCCCGGCATAGCGATATTTTACTTCCTGTTTTTTATGTGAACTTTAAACATCGTGACCGTTATTTAATTTTCACCATTTTCTTGGTCTCAGAATATTTGCCTGCCATTAGCTTATAAAAATAGATTCCGCTGGAGACATCCTTACCGGATCCGTCTTTTCCCTTCCAGGTAAAAGTGTGAATACCCGCACCTAATCTGGTGTTTACCAGTATGTTGACCAACTGCCCTTTTAGGTTATATATTTTCAAATTAACCTCACTTTCCTCAGGTAGAGAAAATGAGATGTTGGTCTCTGGATTGAATGGGTTCGGGTAATTCTGGAATAGGGTAAATCTTTCCGGGACTTCCTGATTTTTCTCCAGGGTAACACCTACCTGTATTAGGTTCCCCGAATAATCTGAGAAAAAAGCTTTATCCAATTGTATGTTTCCATCTCCATTTATGACTGGAATGGTTAATAATTTTCTTTGACCTGATTCAATATACTTAGCCTGGGGGCTATAGATCAGCAGTCTCAATTCCCCTACATCATCTTTTTTCAGTAGAGTCATACCTCCTGCATCTGAGGATAGAATCGGTTCCCCGAACTCTATTCCCGGATGTTTAATTACCAATAGGGCACCACCCACAATAACTTTTGAATCCATGGAGACCTCCAGGCTGGAAGAGCCACTCTTGAGGATAACCTCGACTTTTTCGCTCCCGGGAGACGGCTTGGCCAGAACCGGATTGCCTCCATTCAATATGCGCTGGAGTAATACTACGAAGTCGGCCAGGGAACAACAGATTCCGTCCTCATTCACATCAGAATTGAGCTCTTGTTCCTGATTAAAAGGATATGCAACCGGATCTATCAAGAATTTACTGAAGAGAACTGCATCCCCAACTTCGTATGGAATTCCGTTCAGATTTATATCACCTAAGAGTTTGTCAAATCCTCGAATCAAAATACCTCCATCGTTATAACTGATCTTATCCTGCGAAATGAACTTCTGCCCAAACAATCCACCAAAAGTGTTGTCGGTTGAGTCAGTAAACTTGAATCTTATGGATGCAAGCAGACTAAGCGGGGTAGGGTCGAGTATTATCCTGAAACTTAAATTGGCGACTACTCCCTCCCCTGGAGGCATCGGCTTGGTCACCATGGTGTCCAGGATGTCTGCCTGGGCCAAGATCTGAACATCGCCTACCGCAGGTTGATTGGTTATATGCTGAAAATACTCCCAGTTGCTGATTCTGGTGTTTGCTTTGCTTACGCTCAATAAAGAAAGCGCACTGGGGTCAAAATGAAGAAGCAATTTCATTCTTCCCACAGAATCAGAGTTTATGAGGGTTATGGGAATAGAGACATTATCAGAAAAAAAGCCTGAATCACTGCCCACCTGCAGAGCATAAGGCTTGAGTTGTGAACTTTTATCTATTACTTTAATCTCAACATCTTCTCTTGAGTTGTTTTTTCCATCTGAAGTCACAAAGGAAACCTTGAAAGGGCTATTAACTGAGGACCAGGGACCGGTCAAAGGAGGAATCCAGCGGAAAGTAGCCCTTCCATTACCAGAATCAGCAAAAAAAGAGCCATCCGGGCCGTTTAGAATACTAATCTTTACTGAATCTCCTTCTGGATCAGTTGCCTGTATTTTTATTAATAAAGTCTCCCCTTCGATCACATATTGAGTCCCAATAGGTTTTATCTGGGGAGCTAAATTCTTTTCTTTTATAGTAATTCCCCCTTTTACAAAAACTGGAGTCATATCCACGGAAAAAGTATAGGTAAAGTCTAAAAATACTGAAGGATTAGAGGTTGAAAAAGTGTCTATCTCCACTGTCTGCAGAGGAGCGTTCTGCTTGACCGTGAAAAACAGATTCGCCACTAACCCGTTTCCGGGATTTATCTGGGTGAAAGTAACAGCGTAGAATTTAACAGTCCCACTTACGTCATCTATACTATCCCCTTTTAAAGGCGCATCCGCAACTCTGGTTCCTACAAAGGAGACCGAATCGCAAATAAGGTCCGAGCTGGAGAATTTGAGAGGAACGGTAATTGCCCCCAAAGGCTCGTCATTAAACGCATACACCGGAACAATTACCTGAGAACCGGGATAAGCAGTTGAATTTCCTACTCTTAAGGTGTCAACCACCCCAACAGTGTCTTGGATTTGAGCAAAGGAAAGATTTTTAGAAAGAAGAAAGGCTACAAAAAGAAAAAGAAAGAAAAAGGGTTTATTTCTCATCATTCTTCCGCCTCTAAAGTTTTTTTCAAACAAACTATCTAAACTTTCTATCGTCAAGAACACTAAGGCTCTTCAGTCAATTACTCATCATCCCTGAGAGGAGAAGAAATTTCAAAAACTATATCGACTTTTCTAGTTAACCTCTTTTTCCTTCCATTTTAAATCAGAGGAGGGGAATTTCCCCCTCCTCTGTAATACGCGACGAAGTTTACTTCGTCATAACCATCTTCATGGTCTTGCTGTAGTCGCCAGCATTCAGTTTGTAGAAGTAGATACCAGATGCGACTTTCTCACCATTGGAGTTAATTCCATCCCAGGTAACCGTATGGGTACCCGCTACCATGGTCTCATTCACCAGGGTGCGGACCAGCTGTCCTGCGATGTTGTAGATCTTCAAGGAAACCTTGGAGTCTAACGGCAGAGCAAAGCTGATGTTGGTGGTCGGGTTAAATGGGTTGGGATAGTTGGCATTCAGTGCATAAGCAGTCGGGATCGCCCGGTTGACCACGGTGGTCTTCACTGGACGGCTGAAATTGTCAACTGCCTCGACTGATACTAACTTTCCTTTTGCCGTGAGAAGCTGACCAGTTATGCCAGTATTGGAGTTCATATAAACCAATACTCTGGTCTGGTTGTTTACCACACCCTGCTCGTTCTTCAGGTCGGTGCTAACTTTCACATCGCCTTCGAATACAAACAGAGCTGCACCCAGATTGGCATTGGTAGAGACTTTATCACCTATCATATAGATGGTGGCTAAGTCTGAACCCGGTGTCGGCTTGGGTATCGGGGTAGCATCGTGTGCCATAATCCTCAGCATCAGAACGAAGTCACTCAAACCAAGCGGGTATCCGTCAGCATTGATGTCAGTAACGGCAATCTGAACCGGCTTATCGAGGATGAATACGTTGGTGCCATAGATGAAGTAGCTGGAGAACAGAACCGCGTCTCCAACATCATAGGCTATCAGGTTCAGGTTGACGTCTCCTCTAACCTTCTCAGCAGTAGTCGGTACGAACACTCCACCGCACGGACGGCCTAATGGATTAACGGTGCAAGGAGGTGCGAACAGCTGGAAGGTAGCTAAGTTCAATACCAGATTCTTATTCGCATCGTTCTGAGTATCGCAATCCACATAGTTGAAGAATGCAGGATTGTCGCTGACATACAGGACGTTACCTGTTGGGTCAGAGAAGGTGTTCTCTGTGCAGATTCCATCGTCGAACTCAAAGCACACGTTCAGATCAAACCCTCTCAGGTTCTGATCTGCGGCAATCTGGAAGTCCAGAGAAGCAATCTCGTAAAATTGGTCAGAAGGCTGGAGCGGCACGCCCTGGGTCAGATTCTTTATGTCATACAGGCCAAGGAGTTCCAGTTTGTACTTGCAGCAGCCGCACATCGGGCAGGGAAGCTGTCTGTAGGTCTTGTACTCGAATGTGGCCGGTAACTTCCAGGTTATACCCTTGAAATACAATAAGGTCGGGTCGAATTCGATGTACAGGTCAAAGCCTCCAAGCTCTTTAGTAGGCTTTATCAAAACCGGTAGATCCACCAAATCGCCAGGATTGCCAGTAATGCAACCGATCTTAACAAAAACAGCTGATGCGGTCAGTTTATACGGGACATCGCAGTAAACGCTATCGCACTGGCTATACACAACAAAATGCAATGAACCGGTGCTGCCAAGGCAGCCAGCAGTATTCCAGATGTAATGGAAATCGCCGGCAGTTCCTGTAGTAACAGAAGATCCGCACGGAGCTGACGGTGTTGTAAAGCTCACAAGTGGAGTATTGCCAGGGGTAGTGGTGATGTGGATGTCGATAACGTCATTCACGAACTTGTCCTGCAGACCAGGGCAATTCATTACTGGGGCCACAATCGGAGTTCTGGTGACGTTAAAGGTATAGGGTCCACCCCAGGAAACTGTAGTGGCTCCGCCAGGATTATTCATTCCCAGCCCGCCGCCGGTTGAGTGGGTCATAGTATCGATTATTACGGTTCCTGGACCAGTCACATTGTAAAACATCTTGGCAAAGAGTCCGCTGGTGGGAGTGGCCAAACCGGCGCCAAAGTCAACTGCCACAAACAGCAACGGTTCAATAAGGCCATATCCACCGATTCCGTACGGGTTCACGATTCTCTGGGTGAAAGCAGAAACGATGCTGGGAACGGCAAAAGCCGGTGGGTTAGCACTGAGCAAACCACCAGTCAGTACAGTATCCAGAACCGCACCAGCGGTTCCAGTCACCTTGATCGGAACCACGACTGCCACGATGTTAACCTCGGTAGTCACAATGCTTATATCCAGCTCGATAGCGCCTCCGCCGATGCAGGGATGAATCTGAAGAGCAGCCGGAGTAGGTGGAGCGATGGTCACGCTGTTAGCTGCGCCGAGTCTGGAGAAGAAAAGCACCATGGAGAATACTAAGACAACTAATAACAAATTCCTTCTCATTTTCTTACTCCTCTAAGTTAATGTTAGTTTCTCGAAATCTTTTCCGTTTTCTCCGGAAAAAAACTTCGATATTGATATTTCCCCCTCTCTTTCAAAGGTCAAAACTAAGCTACCTCTTAGGACACTCACCTCCTTCGAAAGTGTTTAAGGGTGTTA
>Ga0315277_10010128_pt1 | contig 11975 bp, 12 predicted proteins | sample YL17G05_15_MG_FD_203695 | JGI IMG/M metagenome (GOLD analysis project Ga0315277, IMG submission 203695) | Sediment microbial communities from Yellowstone Lake, YNP, Wyoming, USA - YL17G05_15 | ecosystem: Environmental > Aquatic > Freshwater > Lake > Sediment | place: USA: Wyoming | collected... | reverse complement strand
GGTGGGTTTAGGAGCCGCATGTTATTTGGCGGAATCGATGCATGGTGCCGGGTCACCTATGGCTCAAAGAATTATGATTGGTAGACAGTCCAATATAGACAGAATGAAAAGCAGTGCCAAGAGGTTGTGTGGCATTGAACCCTAGTTACTGGTTTAAAAGGAAGCGACTTCTTAAACCGTTACAGAAACATCCTAGTCCGGGCTAAGGAAACCATGAGTAGCAGCCCCACAGTCTTAATAAACACCAACCTACCTCTGCCTTTGTTTCGGCGGGGTAAGGTAAGAGACGTTTATGGTTTAGGTGATAAATTACTCATCGTGTCCACCGACCGCATCTCTGCCTTCGATGTTGTCCTGCCCTGCGGTATCCCTGACAAAGGAAGAGTTCTTAACCAGCTTTCTGCCTTCTGGTTTGAGAAAACAGCCCATATCCTACCCAATCATCTTATCAAGGTAATTGATAGCGTGGATACACTTCGGGATGTCATTGCGAGGGCTGAAAGCCCGAAGCAATCTCAATGGAAAAGGGATTCCTCGCTTACACTTGAAACAAGCCTTATCGGCCGCTCTATGCTTGTGGCTAAGGCCGAGCGCATACCTGTAGAATGCGTCGTTCGAGGCTATCTATCTGGCTCGGCATGGGCGGAGTATAAAGAGACTGGGAAAATTGGCGATATCCATTTGCCCCAGGGAATGAAAGAGAGCCAGAAACTGCCCCAACCTATCTTTACCCCCACTACTAAGAGTGACACAGAGCATGACCGCCCTTTAACCGAACAAGACATAAAAGGCCTGGGCATTGAGGACCTTTTTGGGGAACTGGAACAAAAAAGCCTGCTCATCTACTGCTATGCTCGGGATTACGCCAAACGCCGGGGCATAATAATTGCCGATACCAAGTTCGAGTTCGGTTTCATCGATGGTCAATTAGCTCTTATTGATGAGCTACTAACGCCAGACTCAAGTCGCTTCTGGGATGCCAGCCAATATGGAGTTGGCCATTCGCAGCCCAGTTTCGATAAGCAGCCAGTCCGTGATTGGCTATTAGATTCAGGATGGGATAAGGAACCGCCAGCGCCTATGTTGCCACCGGAAGTAATTGAGAGAACATCGAAAAGGTATCGTGAGGTGTACAGCAAGTTGACCGGGGGCGTTCTCAGAGGAAAATAAGACGGAGATTGTCCAGAGATGATTATTTCATTGCGGTTCGCTGTTGCCAGCCCTTTATTTTGCCTGTGAAGTGCTTTGTCACGTTCCTATCCAGCCAATACCTTAACCAACCGTAACAAGTTGCTATCCAACTCCTTCCTCTTCTCCCAGGTTTCCCTTAGAGGAGTGAAGGCTATCTCTCCCTTCAACTCCCCCACCATGTAACCTGCCTTGCCCTTAACCAGAGCATCCACAGCCGCCGCTCCTAACTTGCTGGCGAGGACTCTATCCCTGGCTGTAGGTGAGCCACCTCTCTGGACATGTCCCAGCACACAAATTCGGTATTCTAGCTTTAATCTCTCCCATACTTGTTGAGCAATTGAAAACGCACCGCCTACCTCATCTCCTTCAGCAACTATCACGATAGAGGATTTCTTACCTCTCTTGAAGCTACTCTTTATATCAAGGCAAAGCTGTTCTATTTTTGTCTCTACTTCGGGAATCAAGATATCTTCGGCTCCGCCAGCAATTCCTACTTCCAGTGCAATAAATCCCCTACTCCTTCCCATGACCTCGATGAAAAAGAGGCGTTGCAGCGACCCCGCCGTATCTCTAATCTTATCTATGGCATCCAAAGCTGTATTTATGGCAGTATCGAAGCCAATGGTATAGTCGGTGCCATAGACATCGTTATCTATGGTGCTGGGAATACTAATAACCTTTACATTTTTCGCTTCAGCCAGGGCTGTGGCACCGCGCAATGTGCCATCTCCGCCTATAGTTATCAATCCCTCGATGCCTTCCCGTTGGAGAATTTCATTTGCCTTCCTTATACCTTCCTTGGTTTTCATTTCCTCACAGCGAGCTGTTTCCAGGAAAGTGCCCCCGCGGTAGATAATGTTGGCTACCGACCTGCTACCTAGCTTTATAAAATCCTCTTCCAATATACCGCGGTATCCTTGGCGAATTCCCACGACCTCCAGCCTGCGGCTAACCCCACAGCGGACAACAGCCCTGATGCAGGCATTCATTCCCGGAGCATCGCCGCCGCTGGTTAAGACACCAATCTTTTTCATAATACTTTCCGATTTAGCTTCTATTCTACCATGAACTGTAAAGCTATTTCACGGGCTTAACAGTTTGGCTTTTCCAAAATCGTAATAATTCAGTTTTTCCGGCAAGCTCCCTCTCAAAAATTAAGAGTCTCTTCATCCTCCCTTAAGATAAGGGTACTCTACTTCAGTATTCTCTTTAGGATAAGCATTCTCTTCTCTGATATCCCCCCTTAAGATAACAGTGCTCTCCTAGTCTCCCCCTTAAGATAAGGGGGATAAAGGGGGTTATGAGAGCAATATCCCCCAAGCATAGAGTCTTTCTTTCCTTCATAACTCCCCTTTCCCCTCTTAAGTTAAGAGGGGAAATTTTGGAAGAACTTATCTGCTACTCATGGACTTTGCAGAAAGCTCGCGGCACCCAAGTTGCCCGGGCCGAAAAAGCCCTCAGTGTTCTCAATGCCCGGCTTCCTGGCTCCCTTAAACCTTGTAGCTATCTCGATAGTACACCAGCAAGTATAGTTCTCTAAGCAGGTCAGACTCGTTGTGCTTTATGATTTGCTGTAAATAATTATTATCCTCTGTGTAGAGAAATCTTTGCCATAGCAAAGGGACGTCTCTGCCGCTTATCACGGGCTCGTTAAAATAGTGCTCCGCATGGGAAAACAACTCGTCCAACTTAGGCCACTTGAGGTAAAGTGCCTCGGCTTTTTCCTTCCAGGGCTGGAATAAGTCTATCCCTTCTATATCAATCCCTTTAGCTTGAAGAAATCCTTTCTCGAAGGAGAGATTGTAGGCGTAAAATGGCTTGGGGAGCGTCGGAACGAGTTTAGCAAGCTGGGCGATAAACGGCGCTTCTTCTTTCGAATTCCGGCAAATTATCCCAAGGCGGCTCCCTTGAATATAGCCAAAGAGCACTATCTCATCTTGGTCCACATCAAGGCCGGTGGTCTCCAGGTCAATCAAGGTTCCTTGTGGGATACCTAACATTAACTCTCGGCTGTATGAGGTAATCATGCCTGCATCTTCTTGTTTTTGCCACTATTATTATACAAGCCAGATTACACCAAAGATAGCATATAGCTAACTGCATAAATCATTATAATTCTCTCTCCCCTATTATAATCCTCCCTCCCCTAGCGGGAGGGAGTTAGAGGGAGGAGGAAAGCTCACTGAATTCACCCTCTATTTAAAAACGTAGTTGCCCAATTTATTGGGCGCACCCCTCTGTCGTTGCGAGGAACAGAGGTGACGAAGCAATCTTGTGGGGTTGCTGGGTATAGAGATTGTCACGCTGCGCTCGCAATGACAGTGTGGAGTTGTTAATCAATCTGATGTTAATATAGGTGGTAAAAAAATTGAGTCGTATGGACATTTGTGAGCATTTAAAAAGCAAGCTTAAGGAAGCTGTGGAGAGGAACAGAGCCGATGGCATACTCCTATCAGGTGGGCTCGATACGAGTATTTTGGCTTTTGTGGCCAGGCCGAGCGTGGGTTTCACAGTGGCGTTGAAAGGCTCCCTGGCATCTGACCTTGTCTATTCAGAGAAGATTGCGAAGCTCCTGGGAATACAGCATAAGAAAATGGAATTCACTATGGAAGAGGCGCTTGCCACCCTTCCTGAGGTTATAAAAATACTTAGAACCTTCGACCTCGCCTTGCCCAATGACCTTTCCATATATTTTGCCCTTAAACTTGCTAGAGAAAATAGAATTAGTTCCGTCATGACCGGTGATGGAGCCGATGAGCTCTTCGCTGGCTATTCTTATATGGCAGAGCTTCCTCCTAAAGACCTGGGAAGATATATAAGAAGGCTCTCACAAAACTGGCATTTCTCAGCCAATGAGCTTGGCAGGGCTGTGGGTATTGAAATAAGGCAGCCCTTCCTCGACGAGGATTTCGTTCGCTTTGCCCTGGAGATAAGCCCGGAGCTCAAGGTCAAAGACGGGGTAGGGAAATATATCCTGAGGAAGAGCTTTGAGGGTCTGTTGCCGACGGAGATAGTGTGGCGGAGAAAGGAGCCCATAGAATACGGTTCGGGCTCTACCAAACTCCACGAAGTGATAAACAATATGGTCACAGATGGAGAGTTCCAATCAGCAGCCAAAAAAGTTGACATAAAGTTCATAAACAAAGAGCACTTCTTTTACTGGCGCATTTATAACGAGGTTGTGGGGAAAATACCCAGGGCCAGGGATGATGAAATTAGCTGTCCCTGCTGCGGAGCAGGCATGGGCATGTACCACTGCCCCACCTGTGGCTTCTCCCAATCTCTGTTATGAAGCTCCTTTACTATCTTCCCTCCCTTGGCGGGAGTTTTGCCTTAAAAGTCTGGAATATCGGCTCGATGCCTAGCTCATAAATAGACTATGCAGGTGAGAAGTGGAAAGTGGGAGACCGTAATCCAAATAACCTTAAATCAGTTCTTAATCTACTAGACCAGTTAAATAAGCGAAGGCGTATCCCAAAGGAAAAGCGATATAATATAAATCGAGAGGGCTTTACTAAATTAAGCCAAGTTTCTTAAAGAATATTTTGTTTCTTTGTTCAGAATCTTTCAGTATCTTATCCCAAGCCAGGACTTCCATGTAAAGTCTATTGTTAACAAACCACTTGAAGTATCCCAAATCATCCGGCATGGGGGTAAAGTCCTTCTGCTTGAATAACCAGTCTTTAACTTTGGCAGTAAGGTCACAAATTAAATAGCCATAAAACGTGGTATTCACATTAACGTATATGTCACGACCTTCTTGCGTCTTATAATGGCCTTCTCTAATAGCTTCAACATATCGGATTATTTGCTCAATCGGGTCCTCTTCACTAGATGGATTTACGAAGTCATCACGTTGAGGCTGTTTAAATTCGAATATCGTAATTGGATTGCTCGCCTCATCCCCACTTCTATAAGCTATTCTTTTATTAAAGATTAGAAGGTCCGGTCTGTCTTTTCTCTTTTTATCTATAGTTTTGTCAGAGCTAATATATTCTGTGAAGTTCAGTTTTTCATCTAGAATCCAGAGATTATGGTCTACATAATCAATGCTTTCTGAATCAGTTTTTGTGGGGAAAATAATATCCTCAATATCTTTCTCTTTGTTGTATTTCCCATCATCCCTTATTTCTAACCGCGTCTTTAATAATTCCAAAACTATTTTCCTTAGAGCTACATAATGAGTTAAATCACTGATTCCTGCTTCCTGAACTGATTTAACTAACTCACTAGCCCTGGCAAACAATTCTGTTTTTGGGTTATCTATTATTTTCCCTAACTCAGACTTCGCCAAATTTTCTTTTTTAAGCTTTACTTGTTGTAAGGCAGATTCCATTGCCTGTTCATCTAACTCGGATGGTAGAGCTGACCAGTCTAAGTCTTTTAGGTAAGATTTGTACCACGGAGCCGATTCATCAATATACTTCTTGAATGTAGCTTGTCTTTTTTGTCTTCTAGACTGAACCTCCCCTTTAAACACCCTTTCAACGATATTCGCAGACTGTTTTTCAATGGCATACTGTGACAAAGGATAAACTATATTATTCCCTTCAGCCGGGAAGTTGAATCTCCCTCTATCGAAGGTAACATTATCATTGAGATATTTCCCCAAAACGTAGGCTATGATTATATAATTTCTACTCGTTTTACCATCCATCTCAAAAAACCCATCTTTGAATTCGGGGATGTATTTAGATAGTGATGTTTCTGTTACCTGCCTGCCATGAGCTGTTAGACAAAGTTTACTCACTACAGTACCGGGATAAATTATTTTGTATATTTTAACTTCAAAATCATTAGATTGTTCTATTTGACCAGCTGTGAATCCTTTTAATGAAAAGAATTCGCTGTGAATGTGTTGTATTTCTCGATTATCCCCAATTAAATCATTGAGTATGATTTCATTATCATTTTCTTTAAACATTATTTTTGGGCATTTAAAGGTATCAGTATCTACGAAGAAAACTAGAATTCTCTCAAGTACTTTCTTGGCTATTTTCTTCAATTCTTTGTCATAATCGTGTTGTTTTAGCCCTTCCAAAAACAGTGTTGTTTTGGTATCAGAAGCCATTATTTCGTCGTCTGTTTCATTTTCGATAATGTCTTTTTTTGAGCCTAGACTAAACTTTCTCACGTGATATTTGCCATTACTCTTATATATACTGCGGAATCTAACTTTGGTGAAATACTTTAGAAATACAAACCTTCCTAGCCCCTGCCCCCCTGTACTTATCTTATAATCAGTGCATAGCGTGTCAAAAGCTTCCCTATTGGGAAGGTTAAAACCAATGCCATTATCTTCTACAGTGAATCCTACGACATCTGGTAATGCACCAGTATCAAGCGAAGCTTGGGGAATCCTTATAGGTGTGATAACAATCTTTCCGTCTAATCTTTTAGTTTCTAATATTGCTTCTATGGAATTCACTATAGCTTCTATGAGTGGACTATAAACAGTAGTTCTCTCCTTCAACGTTGTGTCAACAAATCTTGAAATATTGACACTCATTTTCCCCTTCCCTCTTTTGTGTGATAAAGATATTTTATCATAGTTCGCGTCTATATTTTCCAATGAAGCCCTCCCCCCTTTATTTACTTTGAGGGCTTCACCTTAAAATAACTCCTCTCCGACTTTTAAGCCAAATTGCCTACTTTTTGGTCAAGAGGTACTATTAAGGCAAAGCCTCTGGTGGGAGGAAGTTAGAGGGAGGGGGAAACTCACCATCACCTTAATCCTCTCCCTCCAAGTAGGGCCGTGCAAAACCTTATGTCGGTCCCAGTTGATGATGGCTGATGAACATTCTGTGAATTGTTGTTACGATTCACAGAAGTAAGGGGCATTTAAACATACGGGTTATCTGAGCTTCTTAGTTTCATGCTACTTTAGCTGTCTTGGCAATGATGGCTGTAGCTTTGCCTAAGGCGAAGCAAGGGCAAATTGAGGAAGTCCGGGTATGCGCGAGAAGGATAACATAGCTATTTGACAATTACCCGCTAAAGTTTGTAATGAAGTAAATCGATGTCATAGGGGACTTGACAATCATAAGGAAATGTTATAAGATAGGTAGGAAAAAGAGATAGGTAAATAAATTTGAGGAGGACAATATGGCAAGACCTGAATATTCTGAGTATGATGTGGAGACGACAACACACCTTACCAGAGCTGTCAAGGAGAGAGTGGAGGCAAGAGTTCTGCAGGCAATCAATCAGGGCAAAACTCCCACTGAGGACGAGGCGGAAAATTGGGTGCAGCAAGAATGGGAAAAAGCCAAGCAAGCGAAGGAACACTGGGATGAGGTTCACAGAAAGAAAAGAGAGATGGTCAAGTCCTTAAAGGTAGGTGACCGAGTGCTGCGCTGTATTCGAGACGATAATCCTGGAATAACAGATACACTCGATATGAGTGCCTACAGTGACGACTGGAAGCGAGTCCGAAAAGAAGAAAGTGCCTAGCCGGTGGTGTATTAATTTGAAGGTCAAATAGTATGTACAAACAACCAAACAACTATGCATTTATAGACGGTAGCAACTTACATTTAACTTATGTATATATGGATTGGAAAATGGATTACCGAAAATTGCGCCGATTCCTAAGAAAAAGACATAATATTACTGTAGCTTATTACTTTGTTGGGTATCGCTTGAAAAATAGTGATATATATCAAAAACTCAAGGAATATGGCTATGTTTTGAAACACGAAGTTGCCAATAATTTAGATGATTACCTTATTAAACAAGCCAAGTGGGATGTCGATAAATATGATAAAGCCATAATAATTAGTAGTGACCAGCACTTTATTGAATTAATAAAATACTTAAATTCAAAAGATAAACTAAAATTGGTCTTAGCACCATGTAATAAGGGCTGTTCGGGTAAACTAAAAAAGGCTGTTAATACAAAGATTGAATTTCTGAGTAATTATAAAAAAGAACTGCAAAAGGACGAGGGATAAACCAATAGGACTCTCACCTATTAGCTTATCCCTCAATTTGATACGCAAGTATTATATAACATTACAGTGTGTTTGTCAATACTTCCTCATATTATGTCCAAATTAATCCACTACCACGTTTTGCACGGCCCTACTCCAAGGGAGAGGAATTATATCAGCTCGTTCCATGACTCCCGCCTGCCGTGATAAGAGTGGTGGGCAATTTATTAATGGGGTGGGGATAAACACATACTTCAGCCCCGTAAACTTTCTTGATATTCGGCGCTGTAAGTATGTCGAGTGGCGTGCCTTCAGCGTAAACATTCCCTCCATTTAGCATGACCATCCAATCGCAGTATTGAGCAGCTAAGTTCAAATCATGTAAAGCGATAATGACGGTCAAACTTTGCTCCAGGCACAGGCTCTTGACCAGATTGAGAATCTCGACTTGATGGTTTATGTCCAGATTGGCAGTGGGCTCGTCAAGAAGCATCGCCTTTGGCTGCTGGGTTAGTGCCCGAGCAATGATAAGTCTCTGTTTCTCTCCTCCTGAGAGCTCACTTACTCTGCGCTCGGCGAAGGACTGGGTATGCGTGGCCTCCATGGCTTGCCAGGCGATGGCCAGGTCCTTACCTCCCTCGTAGCGAAGAAGCCCGAGGTGAGGCGTCCGTCCCATAAGCACCACTTCAAAAGCTGTGAAGGCCCCGGGCAAAGCCGGGCTTTGCGGCACCGTGGCAACAAGGCGAGCCAGTTCATCTCGCTTAATAGTTCTTATGTCACGGCCGTCAATTAAGATACGCCCGGAGAATAGGTCTATTACCCGGGTCATTCCCTTGATTAATGTCGACTTCCCCGAACCATTGGGGCCGACTAGCCCCAGTATTTGGCCGGGCCTGGCCCTCATACTTACATCGTGCAAGATGGCTCGATGGTCGTAGCCCAGGCTGACATTATCCAGCTCAATCATGGTGTCTTATCCTTTTAGAAGAAAGCAAGCCCCTTCCTTCTGCGCAATAGATAAAGGAAGAAAGGTGCTCCACAGAAAGCAGTAATTATTCCTACCGGAATCTCCGTAGGAGGAATTATGGTACGGGCTAAAGTATCGGCAAGGATGAGGAAGATGGCGCCAACCAGCGTGGATAGAGGGAGCAAAAACCGGTAGTCCGGCCCCCAAATAAGCCTCACTGCATGAGGGATGAGTATGCCGACGAAACCGATAAGGCCGGTGAAGCAAATCGCTGAGGAAGTAATAAGGGTGGCAGCAGCCAGTAGTATGAGCTTGACTCTTTCCACATTGATGCCCAGTTGTTGGGCTTGCTCTTCGTCAAGCTGCATTACATTGAGCGGTCGGGCATGAATCCAGATGACTACAAGGCCTGCTAATACGCAGGGGAGGACCGTCCACACCTCAGACCATTTAGTTAGGTAAAGTCCACCCAGCAGCCAGAATACAATCCCGTGTAGTTCTTCGCCGGAAACGGTCATGAGATAGGAGGTGATGGAGGACAGAAGAGCACTTAGAGCTACTCCAGCCAGGATAAGCGTGGTGGCGGGCAGGGTTTTGCCGACACGAGCAAGCAAATAGACCAGAGTGACGGCGCCTATGGCACCAATGAAGGCAAATAATGGCACGGCCCCAAAAGCCATCCAGGCTAATGTGAAAGGAGTAAGCATGGCAATGGTCGCCCCCAGTCCAGCTCCGGAGGCCACACCCAGAAGATAGGGGTCAGCCAGAGGATTGCGAAACAGACCCTGATAAGTAGCTCCGGCTACTGCCAGGGCTGCTCCTACTAAACCTGCCAAAAGGATGCGTGGCAGCCGGATATCCAGGATTATCGTTTTCAGAATTTCCAGGCTCAATGGCGCCCCGAAAATATCGGGAGAAGAAGGGGTAATATGAACGAAGGGCAGTTGAGAGAGAAGGACTTGAAAAGTAGTGGTAAAGGGTATGGGAACGCTTCCCAAAGTGGTTGCAAACATGACTACCACTACCAGCAATGCCGCCAGCCCCAGTAATGAGTAAACTCTACTTTGCCAACGGATAGCAAAAGGGATAACGGGCTCGGTAAATACCTCAGATACAGTACGTGCCATTTTGAAATTCTAAATCCCAAATTCTAAACTCTAAACAATCTCTAACAAAAATTAAAAATTAAAGATAAAAAATTAAAATTACAATTCAAAATGCAAAACTTAAAAATGCTTACACCTTTCCTCTCATCTTTGGTTTTTGCATTTTAATTTTTTATTTACTGTTGACCTGTCATTTTGCATTTTCACTTTTTCCTTTTGATTTTCTCTTAGTATTCAATGCCTTCCCGGCTTTTTGTTCCTTGACTATAAGGATGCTTCACTTCCCCTACCTCGCTGACCAAATCTGCTTTTTCTATAATCTTTTCTGTGACGCCCCGACCGGTTAAGACAAGCTCTAACTTTTTCGGCTTTGTCTCCAAAAGTGAGAGGACTTCTTCTTCTTTCAGAAAGCCGTCGCGCACGGCAATGTTTATCTCATCCAGGACCAGCATATCCCAGGATGTGTCCTGGAAAAGCTCCTTAATGAATTCCAGCCCCCTGGAGCATTCCCGGCAGACATCGTCAGGATTCAGTTCCTTGTAGAAGTGAGGGTGTTTCTTGGCGAAAAGGAAAGTCTTTATCCCCAGCTTTTTCAGGGAGTTATATTCACCGTACCCGAATGCCTCAGGGTCTTTAAAAAAAGAGACGAAGCCGACCTTGAAACCATGTCCAGCAGCGCGGGCTGCCTGACCAATAGCGGCAGTGGACTTTCCTTTGCCGTCCCCGGTATAAACTTGAATTAAGCCTTTCTTTTTCATCTCAGCCCTTCGCTCCTGTCATTGCGAGCCCCGACTTGTCGGGGCGTGGCAATCTCCATTCTCACCAGCCCCACCGAGATTGCTTCGTCGCCCTGATTCATCGGGGCTCCTCGCAATGACAGGGGGTTCACGACGAGATTGTTTCGGGGCTTTGCCCCTCGCAATGACCTTGGTTGAGATGTCCCAGAACCATACGTTGTCTATTTTTTTACTTTCGCCCCTGGTAACCTTGAGCGCTTTCTTGAAGATGGGCCCCTCGGTAACGAAGGTGTGATATTCACCATTTTCACCACAGGGATGGGAGCCGAGTTTGCTAATTTGCCTTACCAGAGCTTTGTCGAGAACTTTTCCCAGGAAGTGCTTATCTAGTCTGGTGGCGACCACTATAGCTTTGAATTTCAATTTAAGTAATTCTTCGATTAGCTTCTCTGCATTTATCCCCCAGAGGGGCGAAAGCGCTTTTATCCCGACTTCGCCACATACCCTCTCCACCCATTCCCGATGCTCTTCTAAATCCATATCGCCGAACACGCCCCCTTCGATACCCTTATTCTTGAGTTCCCCGACAACCTTCTTAAAGTTCTCTTCATAATTTTCCCATGACGTCTTCACCTGGATGAGAGGGATGCCAATGGCTTCTGCTTGCAAAGCTAAAACACTGGCTTTAATCCCGTGGGACCTCGACCTCTGGCCATCTTCGGAGACAAAGTTGAGCAGATATAAGACTTCGTGCCCCTGGGAAATTGCCTTATACGTCGCCAGGGCGCATTCCTTACCTCCGCTCCAGGAAGAAAAAACCTTCACTTAGCTACCCTCAGGCTCCTCAAATATCTCGGGGTGAATGAAATGAGCAAACCACTCTAAGCCCTCGACCAGTCTGGGACCTGGGCGTTGAACTAGGTTATCATCGCATGTGTAGATTCTCCCTGATTGACTGGCGTTGGTACTCGCAAGCTCGGTTGCATTCAGCGCCCAGTCATACGACAATTCGCTGGTGATAATTATTTCAGGGTCGCGGGCA
>Ga0315277_10010127_pt1 | contig 11977 bp, 14 predicted proteins | sample YL17G05_15_MG_FD_203695 | JGI IMG/M metagenome (GOLD analysis project Ga0315277, IMG submission 203695) | Sediment microbial communities from Yellowstone Lake, YNP, Wyoming, USA - YL17G05_15 | ecosystem: Environmental > Aquatic > Freshwater > Lake > Sediment | place: USA: Wyoming | collected... | reverse complement strand
GGCTGCGTCGGAGGCGGGCCCTAATAAATCGATCGGTCACGCCCTCGTAAAGCAGGGTCTTAAGGTATCTCTCCGCGCTTCCATCGCCGTAAGCGCAGAGCGGACAGCGTGCTCCTGCAAGGAACGGCTCCAGATAAATCCAAATCAACTTGCTGGGCGGTTGCCGGTCGCGAGCGGCGAGATCATTCTCGAGTATGGTCGTGCCGTGCCGCAACTTCATTGCTGCCCCCCTTCTTGGGGCGATACAAAATGACATGAGCTTTCTCGAGTGTAATCAGACCACCATCCAACATCTCGTCCAACATAGGCAGGATTTTCTCGATTCGCTCCGTGTACTCCACGACCTCAATGACAATCGGCAAATCCTGAGACAAGCGAAGGATCTTATCGGTGTGAAAACGACTCGAAGAACCGTATCCTCCGACGCCGCGAAGCACCGTGGCGCCGTAGAATCTCTCATGGCGCAGAAGTTCAATAATGGCCTGGTAGAGCAGCTTCCCATGCCATTTGTCGGACTCGCCGATGTGGATCCGCATCAGCGTCCGGTCACCCTCGAATCGCTGGTGTTCCATGGCACTCCTCTCATCTGCGGTTTCAAGGTCGGCCGATGTCTTCGGAGGGCAGTTGGTATAGCGTTGTCCGGCGAGCAGCAGAGAGCGCTTTAGCCTCCTCCGTATGGTGCGCTCAAAAAGAAAAAACTCCTGAGCGCCTTTCGGCCGCTAGGAGTTATCAACCCGCCGCTCCGGGTGGTTTGGGCGAACTCCATCACCCTGCGCACCCATCTTATACCACAAAAGCGCAACGGAGCGGAAGTCTTCGGTTCTCCAGTCAACTTTGTGTCCGCGGGAGAAGTGATGAGTGGAAAACAGGAGTTTGGCGTCAACAGGCAGACGACAGAATTCGGTAGGCGGTTGGTGGTAGGTTGCAAGGGGGGAAGAGAAGATAGCAGACCGGAGTCATAAGACAGCATCGCGCATTCAGACGGCCTGAAGCGGGCGGCCTTAGCCTTATGGTCGGTCGCCCTTCTCCGATTCCATCTCCTTTCGGGCCTGATCGTGGACCTGCCCCTTCATCCATTCGAGGAAATAGTTCGACATCTCGCCGCGCTTGAACCAGGCGATGCCGTGGGAGAAGGCGTCGGTCTGGTCCATGTATTCGGCAGTCGGGCCAGCCTTCGCCAGTTCTTCCACGAAGTCGTAAACCCACTCCGCGGCCTCGGGAAGGCAGACGCGGCGAGCTTCGACCAGGCCGGTCGCCGCATTCGCCCGGGCAATCTTGTCGTGGTCGGCTTTGACCGGCACGATCGGCAGGACCGGGTCGTCGATCGTTTTCAGGTCGTCAATCAGCGACATGCCGCTCGAAGCGTCCTCCACGAGCAGGATCTTGGGTTGCCATTTCAGATAGTGCTGGATGCAGGTGCGGCGCAGCTCGGGCCATTCCATCTGACGACGCAGGACGTCGCGGACGTAGATGTTCGGACGGCGCCAGGCAAACGTCACGCAGACGGAGAAGGCGTTCTCTCTGCCCTTGCGCTGCGCGGTGTCCCAAACCTGGACCGTGTATTCGAACACTTCCGGCCATTCCGCTTTGGGAATGAACAGCCACCAATCGCGCTTGAAAATTCCGCCCTCGGCGGCCTGCGGCCTCTGCTGGTACTGGCCGGCGTAGCGGTAGGGGCCCAGGATGATGCGCTGGTTGGCGAGGTAGGTCGCATCGAAGCGTTCCGGCTGGAGAAGGTCGCCCTTTTCGCGGTCCACGCGATCCTTGGACCGGGGGAAGATGAAGTATTCCTTCTTCTCGGCCGTCGCGGTGAGGGAGATCTTCGTCCAGTTGTCCAGCTCGTTCTTCTCGATCCAGGCGGTCAGATCCGCTTCATGGAGCCGGTGACACACCAGGACCTTCGCTCCACGCTTCGCATCGTTGAGCCGGTTGGCGACGGAGCTGCGGTAGACTTCCACATCCCGCTTGATGGCTTCTGCGTTGTCCTGTTCTTTCGCGTCGTGCGGATCGTCGATCACGATGCGGTCGGCGCCCTTGCCCGTTGCGGCCGTCACCGCCTGCATCGCACCCGTCTTGTCGTTCTCGAAGTGCGTCTTGACGTTCTGATCGCCGCTGAGCGAGTAGCGTGTGCTCCATCGGGTTTGATACCAGTCACTCGAAATCAGGTTGCGGCGCTTGAGGGAGTGCTCCGTCGAGAGCGAAGCGTCATAGCTCCAGAACAGCCAGCGATTCGCCGGCCTGTGAATCCACTCCCAGGTGGGCCAGAAGATCGTGCAGGTGTGGCTCTTGGTCATGCGCGGCGGCATGTTGATGATGAGCCGCGTCAGCTCGCCGGCTGTGACCAGTTCCAGGTGCTCGCAGATGTATTCGATATGCCAGTTCGAGCGAAAGGGAGTCGCGGGCTCGAGGACGTGCCACGCTTGTTCGATGTACTCGAAAAGACTAGACTCCGCCCGCCGCTTGCCCATTTCCATGAATGAGCGGAGTCCCGATTGGAGAGGATGAGAAGTTGAAAGCATTCACGGTTCTATTGCGGAGCCCGCCAGAACTTGCAGTAGCGGCAGATCTCCGGGCCGACGACGAACTTGTCGAGCTGGGCTCTGATGTCCTCCGCGAGAAACTGGCGGTGATAGGCGACCATCTCGGGCGAGCGGCAGATCCAATTCAGCCGCGGAATGCCGTTGATGACCCGCACGAGCTTGCCGGCCTCTTCCTGGCCCACCAGGGTAACCTGGGCTTTTACCTGACGCACGCCGACAATCATGTGAGGCTCGATCGACTGGTGAATGCACTTCGAGGCCGCAACCTCATCCCTGGGATGGCCCTTCCGCCATTGGATCCCCTGGGCGGTCTGCATCTCCAGGGTTGGGTTTCCGTTGTCGCTCATCGCGCTTTCCTCCTGACATTTGATCGACAATCAGCGCGGCGTTGTCCCGACTGAGGCCCGAGTTGACCAGGGCCGCGATCGCTTCCTCGCGCAGCTCGTCGTCGCTCTTTTTGCTGTAGTCGTCCGCCTCTTGTCTCTGCGTGACCTGGGCCTTGATGATCTGCGTCGGCATTCCGAGGGCCCGCGCTTCCAGCTCGGCGCCGATCTTCGCTAGCATGGTCGCCTGGGCCACCGTGAGAGTGTTCGCGTCCAGGTTGCCCATTTTCTGGACGGATTTGGACTGCAAGAGTTGGCCGAGCCGGGCCTGACGCTCGGCCGCATTGACGATCTCCTTCTCGTTCTTGGCGCGGAGTTCGCGGTAGATTTCGTCGTCGTAAGCCTGCGCCCTTTCCACCCATCGCCAGCGCGAGGACCAGCGGCCGAGCTGTGCCAGTTTTGTGCTACATCTGTTATCCTCGACCAGCTTCCGAAGCGACCGCTCTTTGCCCATGTCCCGATAAAGACAGAAGTGGGCGTAAGCCTTTGACGATTCGTGTTTTAGACGATCCCAGGGGTCGCGCATAGTCGTGCTTGCTGATTGGAGCGGCGGGGAGGAATCGAACCCCCGTAACCGGGTTGGAAGCCCGGCGCCCGACCACTAGGCCACCGCCGCGAAAATCGTTCGTCCCCTATCGTTCAATGACGTGCTCTCCACTTCCTGGCTAAACCCTGGGCGACCATCCAGTCCGAGACATCCTGCCCATCTATGAGGAGATCGATGAGCCAGCGGCCATAACGGCCACTCTTAATTTCCAAATTCCAGTTTCGAGTCTCATAGCGATTCCTCCTCGCCCTTGTTATCGGCGGAATTGACTGGCTCCGAGCAGGATGCGCGAATCAGCCTTCGTCTCCTCTGTCGTAGACGCGAAGCGCGTAGGCTTGGAGCGTCCCACTCGGTTGCGCCGTGCCGAACGCTGCGGGATCTGCGTTCTGAAGGACATGGAGGGCGCAGATCCCTTGCCCGGGCACGGCAGGCCACGGACAGGCTTTCTCGGCACAGCGGTCGTCCTCATGCTTGTCAGCCATGTCTATGCTCCTCCCAAGTAGTCGGCAGCCCAAAACTCCAGCGATTGCCACAGGTTCTTGCTCGTAAGCTCGCCCGCGCCGAGCATCTTCTCCAGCGCGTCGCGGATCACCTGCGCGGCCGGTTCCGGCACGCGGTCACCACCGAAGATAGCGGCCATCGGCACCCACTTCCGGGCGTTCGCCTGGTGCTGAGCGAGCGCGGCCGTCAAGTCGTCCTGGTGCGCCTCGAAGATGTCGAGAATCAGCATGATCGCCGTCGCTGCGTTGTGGATCTCCCAGGCAGCCTTCACCGTCGAGATCGCCGACACGAATCGCTCGAAGTCCGACTGCCAGGCCGCAAACCGCTCGTCGCCAGCCACCAGGGAGGCCGCACGTTCCACCGCTTTCTTCAACCGCTCCACTTCCTCGGGCAGAAAGAGCATCGTGATGCTCTGAAAGTCCAGCGGCGGCTCACTCAGCGGGGGAAGGGTGACCTTGTGAAGCAGCTCGAGTGTCTTGTCGTCGAGCCCGGCGTAACTCTTGAGGTCCACCTGGGCGATCCGCTCGTAGAGTCGCTTGAGCGTTGCCAGGTCGTCCTCGCCCACCAGGGCGTTGTGACTCAACTGGATGGCGATGCGCTCCTGCTCTGAGAGGTCCGCCCAGGTGTAGAGGATGACGATTCTCTCCAGGCCCGCGGCCTTGGCCCCTTTCACGCGATGGTTGCCGGAGAGGACGAGGTATTCGTAATGCAAGTCTTCCTGGACGACCGCTTCCGGGTCATCGACCGGTCCCGCTGGCGTCTCTTTGTCGAGGAGTTCGTACCGCCAGCAGAACGGGACAGAGGCCAGGAAGCCGTCGCGCTCGATGTTGCCCACGAGCTGCTTGAACGTCTCGTTCCGCATGAACCGCGCGTTATCGTCCAGCAGCTTCAACTCGGCCGGATTCACCAGGGCGAGCCCGAGCTTCGAGGCAGCCAGGTGCTCGTTGATTTCAGTTAGTTCGCGTGTCTCCATCGCCTTCCCTTCCCCGCGCAAACCACGCAGGGTCCCGGTTTGAGTCCATGCAGGTCAGCCAGTGCACAAACGATGCAGTTGCAGGTGCCCGATCCGTCGCAATGGAAACAAGCCACATCATCCAACGTCACTTCCCCCAATGGCTCTTGGCCCACCATGCAAACGCACCCTCCAGATTCCACTTCCCGCAATGGCCGAGGTAGTTCAGAAAGTTCTCTTTGCGACTCGCCAGCTCGAACACCCCGCGATACTTCATCGACTCCGGCTTGGTCGTGAAGGCCGTCGTCGAAATCGTCAGCGAGCGGTTCACAAATCGCTGCTTCAACATCTCTTGCACTTCCGTCGAGAGTGCGACGGCCAGGATGAGCTTGGAAAGGCGCCGGTGCCGGCGCGAGATGACCGGGAAGTCCGTCATCATGTAGCAGCTATCCGCACCGCCGTACTTCTCCGGCGCGAAGGCCAAAGCCCCCACCAGCTTGCCGCTCGCTGCGACCACCAGATTCAACCAGGCCGGGGCGGGAGCGATCGAAGGCGAAAGGTACTCGCTCCGCAGCATGTTCATCTGGCCCTGGGTGATGGCGATGACCGAGAGCTTGGCGTCTTTCGGAATCTCCTCGTCCACGCCCAGGCGGTCACAGTCCAGCAGCTCCACCTTCTGCTCGGGCCCCGTGCGGCGCGAGGAGCCGTGGTCGGAATAGACATAGACCGGCTTTGAACGCATACCCGTCTGCACTAAGCCACGGCAGAAGGGGGAGAGGGAGGGAATCGCTACGTCTCTCGCTATGACCCAATGCGCCTTACTGGTCATGGATTCGAGAAGGGTTGCGAGCCGGGCGTCATCAAAGACGGTGTAGGAAGGCGCCTCCCATTCGAGGACATCCATCAGCTTGGCGTACAGTCGCTCGTAGCCGCCCTTGTAGGTCGGCGGGAAGCTCACCGCGACGGCATCGTTGGGGACCGTTAGCATCCAGTCCACCACGTCGCCGGCGTGGAAGGATTGGAGCGTGACGCCTTCCAGCGCCTTCTTCACACGGTCCACCGTCTCAAAGTGCATGTCGGGGAAGCGGACCTCGTAAGCCTGCATCATGCGGTGATGGTAGGGCGTGTTCCGGCCGTAGAACTCCATCATCGCTTGGAGCAGCATGACGGCGGCAATCGCGTTCAAGGGACTACCCAGGTAGGGCTTGAGCCAATCCAGGTCCGCCGACTTGACGCGCACCGGCGTCGATTCGCCGGCCAGGAAGCGGCCAACCATGCAGGTGTAGAGAGAAATGTCGTTGCCGTGAATCTCCTCGAGGCCGGACTGCGCGAGGATGCGCTCCACGGTGAAGTTGCCCGAGCACCCCACATAAACCGGCAAGCCCTTCCACCTAGGCGCCATCTCCGCCAGGATGGAACGCAGTTCCGAATTGATAGAGCCGACGAACATGGTCAGCCTTCGCCTCTCTCCCGCGCTAGGTGATTCATTGGCTTATCCCATGCTTGGCGGCGAACACCCGAACCGCGCCGACGAGCAGCTTGAAGGTCGTTTCAGCCAGCACGACCCCTCCATTGGGAAGGTTCACGCGAATCATGACCGAGGGAGCGCCGGAAACCGTGCCACGCGCGAGCGAGGTAATTTCCAGGTCCTGAGATACCGGGGGGTTCTTCCCGGCCAAATCAGGCCAGCATGCGTCACCGTTCAAATGGATCTTCAACGCGGGCATGATTCTCCTTTCGCTGCTTTTCTCCGAGCCTCAATCCAATCCAGCACTTCCTGGGGAGAGTGGCCAACCAGGTAAGTGTGGCCGGCCTGCTCCACGATGAGCTGGAAGTGTTCCTGGTCGGGTTCCTGCTTTTCCCCCGGCCGCTTGCATTCAATCCAGAGGATCGTCGTGAGCCGGATCCACACCGTCGCGGGATTGCTCCCCGGAGCGAGCCTAATCCTCGTCTCGATCTGCGGGAAGGCGAGAATATCAGCCGTGCCGGGGAAGCCGAAGCGCACGTACCAGGGCTTGCCTTTGTGATTTCCGCGCATCGCTCCGGTGTTCATGCGGAAGGCCAGAATGCCGTGAGCCTTGAGCACGGAGACGATGCCGGCCTGGATGTCCTTCTCCGAGCGTTGGAGGTTCATTGGCCTCCTTCTCCCACTTTGGCGCGAACCTTCGTCGTGGGCGTGTCAAGAGCGCCGGAGTTGATCTGCGCCGCGACGTTCTCCATCGCCTGTTGGAGAGGTAGGTCTTTCTGCTGCGGCTCGATGCGACCGCAGACAAAGGAGCCGAAGCGCGCGATCACCCAGGCACCGAGTCTGTCGTCCATCGGCGACTCGACCGAGAACACAAGCCAGAGATGCTTCTCGGTGCGCTCCAGGTAGATTTTCTCGAGTGTGACGCCGGCGAGACAGGCTTCTTCCGCGGCCTCGGGACCGGGAGCGGTCAGAAAGGTGAGGATGCGTTCCTTGACCGCCTCGGAAATTGCGATGTACCCGACTTTCTCGCGATCCCGCATCAGGACCAGGGCCTCGGAGATGGGAGAGGGCAGGTGGTATTCCATGTCCTTTTCGACAATCACAGCGAGCTTGATCTCGATGATGCGGAATCCGTCCTTGAGCTTGAGCTTGGCGCCCACGAAGTTGAAGGCCAGGGTTTGCCGGTTGAGGAATGGCGTCATCGTTTCACTCCCTTTCTGAACTTGTCTCCATCGGGACAAGCGCTCCAATGTGGTGTGTAGGTGCCCAGGTCAAGGGGGATCCGCTTGTGCTTCGGAGTCTCCCACCATTGAATGTGAGCCCCGCAGGTGGGGCCATTGCACTTCGTCGTGCGGAGATAGAGGTAGCCGCTGGCAATCAGATCGTCTCTCGTCATGGGGAATGGCATAAGGTACCCTCAGTCGATAAAGAGCCAGTCCGCGCAGCGGACGGTTCCGGGCGCGGGATAGTCGATCATCCCGGCCGAGCGCAGAGCACCGAGATTGTTGTCGTAGCCCCCACCACTGGTCGGCGAGACTCCGACTTTATGGGCGAGGTCGGGCCTGCTCATATCCTCCGGATGGACCTTGAACAGCTCGGAAAGAATCTTGCCTTGAGGTCCGGTTACCACCTTGAGGCAGCGAGCCAGCATCTCGTTTGCATCACGCGGAACCTCCAGCGCAGGCGCCAGGCCCCGGCCCTGTTGAGTCAGTGAGACTTGGCCGGGCGCGGGATAAGCGATCAAGCCGATGGTGCGGAGTCGGCCGAGATTGTTGTCATAGCCGCCGCCCGATTTATGGCTCACGCCTGCCATCGCCGCCAGGTGCTTCCTGTGAACCTTGGGCCGTCCGATGGCCTCCATCTCCGCAAGGCAGGTGAGCAATTTCATTTGGGGAGCGGAGATCTTCTCGTCGTTCTCAAGAGCCGGAGGCCCGGCAGGTTCAGGGATCGAACGCGGCGCTGGAGCTGGCAGGGGCGGGCGTTCTATCGCGGCCGGAGGCAGGAGCGGTTCCCGGTTGAACGTAAGTTTGGCGGGGATCGCCGCGTACTGGTCCTCGGTCACTTCCACGATGAAGGCTTTCTTCGCTGCCTCGGCCAATTGCATGAGGGCGCGCGCGAGTTGCCCGCCGTCCGCCATGAGCCTCTTGCGGGAGGCGTGAATTGCGACAAACTGCTTTTGGGCTTGCTGCTCTGTGGCGCGGACCGCACGCTCGATCGCGCGCAGGTCGGCAACCTGGACGGTTTTCGTGTCGGCCTTGACCGGCTGAGAGCGGAGTTGCGCCTTGAGCGAGCGGATCTCCGCGCGCAGGTCAGCCTCCGTCTTGGCTTTCTCCTCCGCGGCCTTGGGCAGATCGGCGAGCTTGGGCAGGAGAGCCTTAACCATTTCGGGTGCAGGGGGAGGGCCCGCTCTAAACTTCGTAGAGCCGGGTTCTGGATGCGTGGTTTGCACGTCTCCGACGTGGACCAGGATGCGGTCCATCGAAATCGCGCGGCCCTGAAACCAGAAGTGGCCGGGATCGAGCCGACGAAGAGTTTCCGAGAAGTCCAAGGCGTCCTTGCGGTTGGAGACGCCCATTTCATAGGCCGCTCGGTCGCGGTCGGCCTGAGTCGCGGTGGGGCCGGCTGCCTGGTTGAAGAATTCAGCGGTAGCGTTCTTGCTCAACTTGGAAAGCCGTTGAGTGGCGAAGATGAGTCCGAATCCGCGCTTTCGGGCGAGGCCCGACAAGTCCACAACAGGACCGTAAGCCGGTGACTCCCCTTGTCCCTTCTCCGGGCACCAGGAATGCGCCTCGTCGAGCACAATGAGGGTTGGCCCCCAAAGGCGCTTCGGAGCGTCCACAAGAGCACTCACAAACGTCTTGACCCATTCGTGGCGGGTTTCGTGCTTGAGATCGTAGAGGTCGCAAACCGCCGAGGCCCGCAGTTCGAGCAGCTTCTCCGCGAGCAGCTTCGCGGATCTCACATCGGCCGGCGTTTCCCCGCCCTGGCCGACCAGCACAAAGCCGAACTTCTCGCGCAGAGTCGAATACTCTCCCTCGCGGTCGATGATAATGATGGGCACCTTGCCGAAGGCGCTTTCTCCGAGCCTGCGAATCAACCGACTCTTGCCGCCTCCGGTGCTGGCCCAAATCAGCAGATGAGTGCGCAGCAGGGCGTCCAGGTCGAGCTTCACGTCTCGCTGGTCGGATTTACCAAGAATGATTTGGCTCATTCACGAACCTCGGTAACAGGAATCAATGTCGGTCATCGAGTTGAAATTCGGCAACCAAGCGTTGCCTGCCATTCTTGCCGTTGCTGTGACGGTGGGCGAACCATTGCGCTTTCAGGCGGTCGTAGTGACCCTCGCCACACACCGGCTGGAATCCCTCGGAGACTTCGTTCCCGATGAGAGGCGAGACGATCAACACCGTGTCGTCGGCCATCACCTGAAACCAGTGAACGTCGTCCAGCTTCTCGACGTCGCAAAACACACAATGCAAACCGGAATGCTGAGCGCGCGGCTCCAACTTGAAAGGTCGCGCCGGGCTTTGCGGCTCAGCGTCGGCGAATGTCAGGCGGATTTCCGAATCTTTGGTCTGCATCATCTACCTCGTTAGCGGGCGTAGGATGTGAACTATGCGAGACAGCAAGTGCCAGATCATGATTCCGAGCGGGAGAAGAAAGATGATCACCAAGATCAAGATGCGAAGCATTCCATCCCGCCCGTTGTAACGATAGCCGTTAGGCATAACCTATCTCAGCATTTCCCGAGTCCAGAACCCCAGGGCAAACGAGGCGAAGATGAGCAAGCCAACCGCGAGCTTGAGAAGCGTTTGCCGGAGTCGAAGGCCTTTGATCTCGTTGTCCGTTCTCAACCTCGTGAACCTCAGTAGACGTGCGCGTGTTGCTGGAGGCAGGAGGGGGGCAGGCCCTTGGGATCGAGGAGAAGCGACCCTTCGGGCCTGCTCTTCGTCGCGCCCCATACGCGGCGTTGGCAGCAAACATCGCAACTGTAAATGTGGCGAAAGCCGGTCGAGGACGAGACGCGAGCGACGCCGATGAAGGTATGCGGTCTGAGCACTTTCTCGCTCTCGCACTCGATGAACGGCTTATGGCCGTTGGGATTGCTATTTGCTTTTGGCCTTGGCACCTTTCGCCCCCTTTGACTTCGGTCGTGCCTTGCGAGCCTCGGCTTCGCGCTCGACCTTCTTGTTCGTCTTTTTCACCAGGTTGCCCAGGCGTTCGGACTCGGCAGCCTGGCATTTGGGGTTGGAGCAGACCGTCTCGGATTTGCCGGTCCAGGAACACCCCTCGCCTTCAATCAGGCATGGGGTCGTCTCCGTGCAGCCGCAATGCCGGCAGGTGCCGGCCTTGGGCTTCTTGGCCTCGGCCTTCTCGCGGGCCTTGCGCCGCTGGTCGGCCTCTTTCTTCTTGGCCTGGACTTCGCGGAATTCCTTGTCCAGCCCGGAACTGATCCCCTTCACGTCCACGTTCCACTTCTCGGCCATGTCCATCAGGACGTCGGGGTTGCGGCCCGAGTAGCTGTAAGGCTTGTGGTCGCGGAACTCGAACAGGGCGATTTCGAGCATCAGCGCGTTCGTTTCCTTGGCGTCCGCCTTTTCGAGTAGGCCGACGAAGAAGTCGTCGTAGGCGCCGCCTGTCATCTCCCCGGAGGGCTTGAGCTTCTTTCGCTTCGCCTCAGCCGGGGTAATGAAGCCGTGCAGGATGACCAGCTCTTTTGAGAGGTCGTAATGGAGCCGGGAGTAGGCGCGATGCGCGATGAGCTTCAACTCGTCGAGCTTGAGGTCGCGGCCCTGGCGAACCTTTCCGAGCAAAGCGGCAAAGACCGCGCGGCGCTTCGACATTTCCAGGCGGGTCTTGGCTTCCCGCAGCAAGCGTTCGGCCCGGGCGTTCGGGCTCTCATGCGTAACCCTGGAGAAGTGAGTCCGGCATTGCCTGTCACCGCAGACGTAGACCGTGGAACCAGCCGGCGCCTCATCACCGGCCACGACGACGCCGAGCTTCGTGGACTTGCAGGCGTCCTTCTTGCTGATCACGGCATCCCCGCCGCCGTATTTCGCAATCCGGGCAACGCCCTGCTTTTCGAGGTTCTGTCCCTTCGTGTACTCCACCCACCCGTAGCAGACCTTAACGGCCTTGTCGGTTTCGGCCAGGCGGATCTGGACGAAGCGGTTAACCTTCTCTTGCAGACAGTGGGGGTCGGTGCAGGTGTTCGGGTGCTTCTTCTGCAACTCCGGGAAAAGAAGCGGAGACGCGCCGGCCCGTTTAAGACAGGACGTGCAGGGCCCGGCCTCGGGGTAGAGGTTGGCGTCATCCTTGGGGAAAGCGGTCTTGTCGAGATTGCAGAAGACGTTCTCCCCAATCCAGTTGTCCACGTCCCGCATCGTGGCTGAGAACGTGCCGTCCTCGTTGCGGCCGAAGTGCTTCGCAACGGCCACCTGGTCTTTTTCTTGCAGGCGGGAGATGCGGGAAGCGACAGCGACGTTCATCTGGCCCTTGTAGAACAGGGCTTTGAGAACGTCATGCAGCTTCAAGAGCTGGAGCCGGCCGTAGACGTAGGCTTTGGATTTGCCCACCTTCTCCGCG
>Ga0315277_10010125_pt1 | contig 11978 bp, 11 predicted proteins | sample YL17G05_15_MG_FD_203695 | JGI IMG/M metagenome (GOLD analysis project Ga0315277, IMG submission 203695) | Sediment microbial communities from Yellowstone Lake, YNP, Wyoming, USA - YL17G05_15 | ecosystem: Environmental > Aquatic > Freshwater > Lake > Sediment | place: USA: Wyoming | collected... | reverse complement strand
ATAAATATTGACAACCCGACCAGTCCTTGCGGACATCGCCCATACCGGCATTAAAGAGCGCCCGCTCAATACGGTCGGCATAAGTGCCCTTTCCCGTTGCCATAAGCAGGTAGCCCATTGACCGGTTAAACTCGTAAATATCGCAGGTTTCATGGCCATTGATTTCAGTTATATCGCTCAGGTCCTCTGTGGTGGAAGGTGTGCCAGAGACCAGCATGTGATACGTAAAGACATTGTCCATCATACGTGTGGAAATCCAACGGTAGGTTGTGTCACCGGTATACAAGTAGAGTATTGCAGCTATTTTTGACGCTTCAGCGTATGATACGCCGTGTTCAGCGTGCGACCTGTCATCCGTTAAATTATTGATAGTAGACTGGGTAACGTGCGACCAAATATCTTTTGCTTTGTTAAGCAGGCGGACATCCCCGATGCGCCCATAGCAATACAATATAGACTCAATAGCCGTCCGTTCCCTTGAAAAGTTTTCATCCCCAAATGGCCCATCTTTATAGGCGCAGGCGCTATCTGCTAAATAATGTTTTTGCATAGCGGTAATCACCGAGGGATCGTTGTTGCCTTCGGAAAAACTCATGAGGGCCCGGAAGAAAACACATTCCGGCCAGCGCCCCGGGCGGAAAAACTCATAACTATGAGGATAATCCCACGGAGGGTTGTATTCTGTAGGAGTATATTGTGTATACAACTTCTGAGGGCCAAGAAACCATCCGTTGATTGGATGTTGCAGCGTATAGTGGATTGGCCTCGTGGCAAGTTGCATAAGCCGGTCATCGCCGATGAGCTTTGCGCAACGATACGCTCCCGAAACCCAATATCCCATCTGTTCCCAGGGATACCACCATATACCTCCATTGACGGATTCCTCATTTTGCGCACGCTCTTGCCCAGCCCAATAATTTCGATTGAACGGGAAACAGAATTCGGTTTGGTGGCCAGTGAAGCCATTGGCTTCTTTTAAAAGCATTCCCTTTAACCATCCATCTGGTAATACCATTCCTAAAGGCAAGGCGCGAAATGCCGCGTAGGGCATAAAGAGGTTATCATTGTCCTTATTCAATTCATTCATTATTAATCTCCTTGATGCTGGCTAAGTAATTGGTGGGGAGGCTTTTAACATTCCTTTGGGTCGAGAAACGGATCGCTCGATGGTCCTGTATGCCAAGAACTATGGATCGTCACTGGCGGTCGCGTTTTCCTCAAACTGTTATGATCCCTCCAGAGAGCTTTAGCCGTCACGTTCCTATACGCATGGCAGATTTCCAGGTACTGCTTTGCCAAGTCCCGCAACAGTTGTTTATCTCGATTATTTATTTGGGAGTATTTATGATTGAGCATAGAACTATCCTATTCTTTTCCTATTTCTTCCCAAGTCATCTTTGCCCAACGCTGGCGCGTTTCCTTCAAATGGGCAAGCAGTAGATCACGCGCTTCTGCGTTTTCAATAAATGGGCTTTTCTCGAAGAATCGAATGAGCCTGTCGATCTTCTGCAGGGCTTGCCCGGTCCCTGAAGGTTCAGGCACTAAGGCAGGTATCACGCGCTTCAAGCTCAGGCTCCGGTTGATCTGCCTGTGCCATTTTTTAGGAAAATTCCCATTGGTAATACTTTCGGCAGCCCGAAACAGGTCGGTCAGCGCCAAATCTGCCACGCGCCGGGTGTAAACCACGATAAAGATGATCACCAGGACGAAAGCAATTACAAAGAACAGCAAAAAAGGACCCATTTTTGAACCTCTTCAGGCGGCGCCGACTCCACTCAAGGTAAGTTCTTTTGCAAAGTAGCAGGCGGCAAAATGGCCCGGGCTTACTTCCTCCATTGGAGGAGCATCGACTCTACAAACATCTTTTACATACCGGCAACGCGGGTGAAAATAACAGCCCGTGGGTGGGTTGGCCGGGTTGGGAATCTCTCCCCGCAGGAGGATGCGGTGGCGCACCTCGTCCGGCTCCGATTTCGGGACTGCGGAAAGCAGTGCTTCTGTATAAGGATGTTTGGGGTACGTGAAAAGCTCGTTGGTAGAAGCCCGTTCCACCAGGCGACCGACATACATGACGGCCATTCGATTGGAGATGTAGCGCACCACGTTCAGGTCATGCGCCACAAACAGATAGCTCAACCCAAATTCAGCCTGCAGATCTTTCAACAGGTTAAGGATCTGCGCCTGGATGGATACATCCAGGGCAGAGACCGGTTCATCTGCCACGATCAGGCGCGGGTTGGTTGCCAATGCCCGGGCGATACCAATGCGCTGGCGCTGCCCGCCTGAAAAAGCGTGTGGATAGCGCCGCAGATAGCGGGTTTCCAAGCCCACCGCCTTCATCAAGTACATGATACGGTCATCTAATTCCTGTCCTGAAGCGACGTGATTGGCCCGAATGGGTTCACTAATCGTATCAAAGACAGTCAGGCGGGGATTGAGGCTGGAATATGGGTCCTGGAATATCATCTGGATATCACGCCGGTAAGGCAGTATGGCCTTTCCAGACATTTTCGCCAGGTCGATCACTTCTCCTTTGGACGTTTGGAAAAGGATTTCTCCTGCCCCGGGTTGGTATAAGCGCACGATGCAGCGACCCAGGGTCGTTTTACCGCAGCCAGACTCGCCGACCAGGCCCAGTACTTCGCCTTGTGCCAGTTCCAAGCTGACGTCATCCACAGCCTTCACCTGACCTTTTGGAGGCATGAACATACCGCCCGAGATCGGAAAGTATTTTTTTAAGTTTTTCACCTCCAACAGCAGGTCAGGTTGTGTATTGTTGGCAGCCATATTTCCATCCATCATTTTCATCTTCTCCATAAAGTTACCCTGCCTTCTCATATAAAAAGCAGCGCACCCAATGGTTTTCTTCCAGCTCCATCAGCTCCGGCACCGCCGCCTCGCAACGTCCCTGGATCGCTTCGGTGCAGCGATCCACAAAGCCGCACTGCGCGCGCAGGTTGAGCGGGATGGGAACATTGCCGATGATTGACTCCAACCGCGCGCCCGTTTTGCGGCTCAGCGATGGCCTGGACTTCAGTAAACGCGCAGTATAAGGGTGGAAAGGATGGTAAAAGAGATCGCGGGCGGATCCCAACTCGACGATCTTACCCAGATACATGACCGCCAGCCGGTTACATACATCGGCGATCACGCCCAAATCGTGGGTAATGTAGAGCATCGCCATGTTGAACTGCTGCTGTAATTCCTGGATCAGCTCCAGGATTTGAGCCTGCACGGTGACATCCAATGCCGTGGTGGGCTCATCGGCAATGAGCAGTTTCGGGTGACAGGAGAGCGCCATTGCGATCATGGCTCGCTGGCGCATGCCACCGGAGAGCTGGAAAGGATATTCATTGATCCGCTGGGTGGGATTGGCAATTCCGACGCTGTTGAGCATTTCCAGAGCGATCTCTTGCGCCTCTTTTTTGTCTTTCGTCCGGTGCAGGTAAATCGCTTCGCGGATTTGATTGCCGATGGTATGGACTGGCGAAAGACTGGTCATCGGCTCTTGAAAGATCATCGAGATGTCCTTCCCGCGAATGCTGCGGATCGTCGTTCCGGAAGGGTTCAGTTCGGCCAGATTAATGGCCAGGTGGTCGTTATACAAGAGGATTTGCCCGCCAACCAGTTTTCCAGGCGAAGGCACGATCCGCAGGATGGAATGGGCGGTGACGCTCTTCCCGCAGCCGCTCTCCCCGATCAATCCCAGGGTTTCCTCCTGGCTAATCCGAAAACTGACGCTGTCGACTGCTTTCAATACGCCTTCGTTGACGTAGAAATAGGTCTTTAGGTTATTTATCTCTAATAATGGCACTTGGGACCGACCTGCCTTTTCCATCAATTGGGCTTGTTTCGAATCGTTCATTCCAGGATCTCCTAGACTACTGTTTATAGGGGTCAGCTGCATCCCGCAGACCATCACCTACAAAGTTAAAGGCCACAACCGTAATGATCACGAATAACGCCGGGATGATATTCCACCAATACAAAGCCACGCTGCGGATATTTTGCGCATCTTGGAGCAGTACGCCCCAACTGACCGCCGGTGGGCGCAACCCCAAACCCAAAAAACTGAGCGCTGTTTCCCCCAGAATCATCTCAGGAATGGCAAGAGTGATATTGACGATCAGGTAACTGACAAAGTTCGGCAGCAAATGAGTGCGGATGATGGAACCCTCGGATACTCCTGACACGCGTGCGGCCAGGACGTAATCCAGCTCGCGCAGTTCCAGGAATTTCCCCCGCACCACGCGAGCCAGCCCTCCCCAGCTCATCAGAGACAGGATGACGATGATCGCAAAATAATTCTGGACGACCGTCCAATTCTTTGGCAGCGAAGCGGCTAATGCAATCCAAAACGGGATGGTCGGGATGGAGATCAGGAATTCGATAACTCGCTGGATCAGGGTATCCACTGCGCCACCAAAATAGCCCGAAATGCCGCCGAGCGTCACGCCAATCAGAAACGATATGGCTACACCCACCAACCCAATGGTCAATGACAGTCGCGCCGCGTACATGATGCGTGATAAGATGTCACGCCCGATGTTATCTGTACCGAATAGATAAATTCCATCCCGCTGATCCACCCCAAATAAGTGAATATTAGTATTGATGAACCCTAACACCTTATGCGGCTCGGCAGCCACAAATAAACGGATCGGGAAGTGCACATTGGGATCCTCCTGGTAGATTAACATCAGGGTATCCGGATCACGCGTAATGCTTGTTCTATAGATGAACGGCTCCTGCCATTTACCTTCAGAGTCGACAAAGTGAATTTTACTGGGTGGGTGGTACGAATATTTATGGATTCGCTGTTCCGGCGTGTACGGAGCCAGGAAATCGGCAAACAACGCCATGAAATAGAGTAAGATCAGAAGAATGCCCCCAATGATAGCCAGCTTATGGCGGCGGAATTTTTGCCACATAAGCTGAAACTGCGAAGCCAGGTAATATCGCTCCTCCGCAGTCAGTTCCGATCGCTTTGTCGTTCGTTTAGTTATTTGTGCAAGGTCGGTCATGGCTTATGCTTCCCTGGATGTAAAACGGATGCGCGGATCAACAACCACTAGCAGAATATCGGAAATTAACGTTCCAATCACGGTGAGTGAACTCAAGATGAGCAGCAGGCTGGAGGACAAAAAAATGTCCTGTGAAATTAATGCCTTGTAAAACATCGGTCCAACCGTTGGCAGGTTGAGAACTAACTCGACAATCACCCCTCCACCTACAATGTAAGGCAGCGCCCAGCCGATGGTGCTGACAATCGGATTTAGTGCCACTCGTACAGGATATTTAAACAATAGTTTCACCTCACTAACACCCTTGGCGCGCGCGGTCACCACGTATTGCTTGCCGAGCTCATCAAGCAATTGTGCCCTCATGATGCGGATCAACCCGGCCGTCCCACAAACACCAATCAGAAGAACGGGTATGGGTAAATGTTTGAGCAGGTCGACAAACCTGAGAAAACTCCACGGTGCTTGGATGTATTGTGCGGAAAAAAGGCCAATTGTGCTCATTCCGGCTCTCAAAAAGATCACCATCAGGATTAATGCCAGTAGAAAACCGGGAGTCGCCATCCCTATAAAACTTAAAAACATAAAGAAGTAGTCTCCAGGCGTATACTGGTGGGTTGACGAATAGATGCCAATGGGAATCGCCAGGAGATAGGTGATCAACAAGGTGATCAGCGAGATCGCTGCCGTCAGTTGAACGCGCTCGCCGATCAATTCGGTGACCGGAGCGTGAAATTCGTAGGACCAGCCCAGGTTGCCTTGCAGAACGTTTCCGGCCCAGCGGAGATACTGGATATACAAGGGTTGGTCCAGGCCAAACTGGTGTCTCAAGTTATTCAACATTGTCTGGTCTACCTGCCTTCCAGACTGGTTTAATTTGACTGCTATGCTATTGATATAATCCCCTGCCGGAAGATTAATGATCATGAAGGATACGATGCTGAGCAGAACGACGGTCAATAACATATAGAGTAAACGGCGGAGCAAGTATTTAAGCATTATCTTAGCCTTCCTGAACAACGGGTTTGGAGCAGATGGAGGGGCGAGGCAAGAGCTTGGCTTTTACAGGTCAACGTATCTCTTGCCCCGCCTCTCGAAATACCGTGAGCTATTGCCTGATGAACGCTACCTGGGGTAAATAAGGTTCGAACATCGCCCCCATAGGGATATTATCTCCACGCGGCAAGTTGCCCATGCGGTTGGTGATCACCACGGGTAGCGGCGCAGCGCTGACGGTGCCAAAGTAGTACAAATTTTCAACATTGATCTTGATGATCTTGTTGATCAGGTCTTTGTACTCGGGCGACCCGGTCGGGGCATTGCTCCAGTCCTGCACCAATTTATACAGGTCTTTGATCTCCTGGGGTGGCTCTTCACCTTGCTGGCCTTTGGTGTCCAGCCACAGTCTCCATGGATAAGAGGACATGGCGCAACATTCCGTACCCATCCAGTGCCAGGGTGGTTCGAGCCGGATGGGATAGTTCTTACGGGCCAAGTCCTCATTTCCGCCATCGCTGTTCCAGATGCCGATTTGTTGATCATTGGAAGCGTAGAAATTCTCGAGACCGGTCCCATCGGGCCACTGCTTCAGTTCAAGTTTAACGCCGATGTCCTGCCAATTCTTCACTACAATTTGTAGTAGGTCAGTCGCATATCCCAGCCATTGGAGCTGGTAATCACCGATGATCGTGAGAGGTTTGCCATCCGGGCGCAATCGGTTCTGGTGGGCGCTGTCCCACTGGAGGCCCATATCGTCGAGAAGGCCATTGGCTTTGGCAACGTCATAATCGGCATAGTACGTGCCCATCCAGTCCTCATAACCCGTCCAGATCGGAGAGGCTGGCGCAGTAAAGGGAACCGTCTTTTCGAAGAAAATCGTCCGGCTGATATCGTCGCGGTCAATCGCCAGCGAGAGGGCCTGGCGGAAGCGCAGGTCGTTGAAGATCGGTCTCAATACCGGGTCCTTGACGGTGTAGTTTAGGGCAAAACCCATCGCCGTCGATGACATTTGATCGTTCCACAGGTATACTTTGTAGTTGCCCGTCGCTTCATTTTGCTTCAATACCGGGTAATCGGATAGAGACAGACCCTGAACCGCCCAATCGGTTTCGCCAGCCATGGCTTTTACCGGACCAACTTTGCCCAAGTCCTGGGCAATCGTGACGATTATTGTATCGATATAGGGGAGCTGGTTTCCGTCCGTATCCACGCGCCAAAAATACGGATTGCGGACAAAGACCGCGGAATCGGTTTTGACATCCTGAATCATCCAGGGGTTAAGCACGGGGAGTTTCGTATCGTCAGCCCAAGCAATTAAATGGTATTGTACAGCCTGTACCCAGGTATCGAACTTCTCCGACTTTGCCAGCGCGTCGGCGTCCGTATTATATTTGGGTAGGTACTGCTTGAAGTAGTGCGCCGGGGCCCAAATCACAGTCCCAAAAACACGATCAACCGAACGGGCGTAAGGAACCGAGAAGGTGTATTCAAGGGTGTAATCATCCACCTTCTTAAGACCCATCAGTTGATCGCCTGGGGTATAGACGGGGTCGATAGCGACATTGAAATCTGTATTCTGCAGCAGATCTTCATACCAGAAGACAAAATCATCGGCGTTGAAATCCACGCCGTCCGACCACTTCATCCCCTGGCGCAAATTCAGGGTGAGGGTCTTAGCGTCATCCGATAGCTTCCAGCCCTTGACGATGTTGGGGTAGTTATTCTGCATAGATGCATCTGTTATTAATATCCCACTCATGCTATCTGCAGTCACCTGAGTGGCAACACCTCCCCCAACCAGTGCCTCATACCAACCAAGGTCGTTCATTTGGCCGCCATATTGCGCAGCGTCACCCTCGAGGGTCTTTACCACGGCCACGTCCTTGGGCAGGCGTTGATCCAACGGAGGCAATGTCCCAGCTTTCACCTGATCGGCAAGCATGGGTGCCTCACCGAATTTTGTGATGCTTTTGCCAGTAGCAGCCGTGTAATCGGCAACAGTCGAATAGAGCACGTTCCCAGTCGGTGCAGCAGGGGCAGGGGTTTCAGTCGGCCCTGCAGGGGCTGCAGTGGCCGGGCTGACCTCGGTTGGGGGAACCACCACAGGTGGGGCACCGCATGCAACCAACAGCATGGATAGCGCAACCAAAATTGCGAAAATACTACGCACCTTTTTCATTTTCTTGCTCCTTTTTCATAGTCTTGCATGATTGAAATGCTTTTACACTTTTTACTTATTCCTCTTTAGTACTTTACCTTTCCTTTGCACCTCCTCTATCCTTTTTGGACGAATTGACTCTAAAGGATGCCTTCTATTACCGCAGGCAGCGGCATCCTGGTTGCCTCCATCTTGGGGGCGACCACGATGACTTCCAAGGTCTCGTCGCCATCTACAACTGGGACAAAATGACCTTTACCGGCAGAGATCACGATTTGGGTGCCTGGTTGGATGCGCACCACCTGAGCCGTCTCCAGATACGGTTGCCCCTCTTTGACATCCATGAATAGCAACAACGCAACACCTGAGACGAAGTAAAACATTTCCGTTTCGATATGCGTCTCAATCTCCTGGAATATGGGGGCGTGGCGCCAGGTCCTCAAGACTCCCCCACTCACCTCGTTCGTATGCATCTTTGCCACCAGCGAGGATATGGTCCATTCAAAATAGTTCTCCCGATCAGGAACAACAGCCGCAGGCATCTGCACCTCGATCCCTGGCACAAGATCTGGCGATAAATCCTGGATCTTGATCTTTTGCATCCTTAATGCCTCAATTGCGTTGGGAACGCTGCTACTGGTAAGGCTTCCAACTGCAGTCCAGCTTTCTCTTTCCGCTTATTGTCACCTGTTCTCCAGGATAGGTTATATAAGTAATCGGAGCTTCTGATGTGCCCAAATCTGAGGCGCTGAAGATAAGCGGCTGTTCCAGGTAATACGTGCCACCTCGCACAACCACAGAAATCGGCTTATTTGGTTTTTTTTTGCTCGCTGATAGACCGCTAATTTCGCTCTGTTAAACGTGGCAAATGGCTCTTCGAATGTGCCGGAGCCGTCATCACAACCATCCGTTGCTATATAAAAATCTGCAGATAATGATTGATTAGAATCCATGAAAATATTCCCTATGATGATCTCTTTATTCTTCATCGTTGGATAGATCGACAGGATTGACGTTCTACTAATTCACAATCCAAAATGACGTACTTTTCCGGCACAGGTTGATTGTTGATCAGTGCAAGGATCATTTCGGCGGATATTTGACCGAGTTTTTGGGTAGGCTGCTGAACAACTGTGAGAGGCGGGCATGAAACTGCCGCCCAAGGATGGTCATCAAAACTCACAATACCGATATCTTCTGGGCAGCGTAGATTTAACTCTCTAATCTCAAGCAGAGCGCCTAATGCCAACAGGTTATTATTAATAAACACTGCTTCAGGCATATCTTGTTGGCTGAAAAGCTTTTGCATCGCCTGCCGGCCTCCTTCAACGCATAACTGTGATGGGATGATCCATTCATTGTTTATCGGAAGCCCAGCATCCATTAAAGCCTGCCGATATCCATCCAACCGTTCGCGCATCGTGGATATACGATCCAAACCGGTCAAAATTCCGATTTTACGATATCCGCATTCAATTAAATACTGGGTTCCTTGATAAGCCCCGGTTTTATTGTCAACCCCGATGTAATAATCAGGATTGTTTTCGAAGATTCGATCAACGAAAACAATTGGAGTATGCAGAGCTTCTGCTTTCAATAACTCTACCCAACGTTGGCTGGTGGCTGCTGCAATGATCCCGTCGACTCTTTGGTTTAATAAAAGGTTGAGGTAGTTGGCCTCGTATTCCAACATTTCATTCGTATTGCAGATCATCAGTGTATAATTTTGAGGACGAAGAATCTCTTCTACGCCTTTCAGGAGTTCTCCAAAAAATATGTTAGACGAATCCGAGATGACGATACCTACTATACTGGTTCGTTTTGTCGTCAGGCTGCGAGCAGCAGTACTCGGCCGGTAGTTAAGCTCCTTGATGGCTTGTAATACTTTTTGGCGAGTTTCTTCCTCAACAAACCGTGTGGTATTCAGGACATGAGAGACTGTTGTCTTTGAAACCCCTGCCCTAATTGCCACGTCTTTAATGGTGGCTTGGTCCATAGGTATTCCTAATGTGGAAAAAAGGTTTATTTGGTTCTAAATTACAAATAAATGAAGAATTAGGGATTTTCTTTGCGGAACCGGTTGCGCAACCGGTTGTATTATAGCAAAGAAGACTATAAGAGTCAATAGTTATCTCTGACCTTCAGACAAAAGTTCAGACAAAAAGAAACCTTCAAAGCTGGATAATGAGTTTACAGAAACATACCCAGAGAAAGAAGGCTTCCATGAATAAGTATGCTCACGTTGACATATTTTTGGGAATATTAATTGATGATAAGACCTGCTCGAGAAAGCCAGGAAGGTCATAGCAGGTATACTGCAAGCTCAATCCCCCCGGCTCAGCGATATTTCACGAGAAATGAGTGGAAAAGAAGAAGCAAACTACAAGTGTATTCAGCGATTTTTGCAGGAGAGTGAGCCAAAAAGCATCTTGTTGCGGCTGTTCCTGGAGAATGTGGATTTTGTAATTGGCGATCTGACTGAAATACCTCGTCCGCAAGCCAGGAAAAGGACCACGTTTTTCTTCAGATCGATGGTTATGCTGAGATAATTTCCAGGCGATAGACACCTCCCCCCTCATGGGCACAGGTGTCTATCGCCGCTTGAATGGCGTGAGTATCCAGCCGGGTACAGTCGCCGCACGCGCCAAAATCACGTACTGAATAGGGATCGTTTATCGAAGCAGTTATAAAATGCTTCTTTGAAAGTTCACAGCAAGTTCGCCGCCAGCGCCAAGCCTTGCGCGCCCATGCTCATTCCCGCGCCAGGACCCGGAAGAGGTTGCTTGCGGTCATGAGCCGGATGTCCTCCTCTCTCACCCCTGTCACGCGCAGCTTCGGCAAGAAAGTCTCGCACAGGTAAGTGAACGGCTTGGGCGTTCCTCCGCCCGGTTCAGCTGGCGAATACCAACTGCGGTCGTGGCTCAGGATCACTTGTCCGCCAAAACCGGCCGCGATCATGGCCTTAATGCGCTCCACGTATGGCTCATCACCCCCCAGCCAATCCCTCTTAGGAAATCAAGGTTCCTCGCCGTGACGCATCCAGGTTGAGCTCGAAATCCAGCACAGCCTGAGGGTGGATGCAAATTAAGCGCGCAGCAGGAAAACCGCAGTCTTTGAGGATATCTAGCTGGTCTCCAACCACCCTGTATGGTGCAAAAATTCTATCCGGAGTCAGAAACCGAGGTGGGAGCCTGCCTGTAATAATCGTGGATGACACCTCCCAGGATATCTCGTCAACGAATCGGTCCTGCTGTATTACTTACTAGCCCGGATACAGGAAAGTGTTGACCTAAGCCCTGATGTGGCCTGGCATGGTTGTAATACTCTCCATACTCTCTGAGAACGCGGTGAAGGTGGTTTTCATTCAAAACCAGGACATGGTTGAGACACTCTTCACGAATCGTACGTACCCACCGTTCAGCATATGCATTTGCTTTGGGAGCTCGGTACGGAGTGTTAAGGATTTCAATCCCTTCTGAAGAAAACACATTATCGTAAGAGGATGCGAATTTCGTGTCGTTGTCGTGGATGAGAAACGCCATATCCCGTTAATCATCCTTGAGATTCCAGACCAATTGGCGCGCCTGTTGTGTAATCCAGGTTGTGTCAGGGTTTGTCGTGCATCCGGATACATAAATTTTGCGAGTTCCCAGTTCGATGAAGAACAGCACATAGATGGTCTTAAGCCAGATCGTCTCCACTGAGAAGAAATCGCAAGCCAGGATCTGGTCTTTGTAATGCCCCAGGAAGCCACGCCATGTACCAGTCGATCGTTCTTATGTAGGTGTGATCCGATGTCG
>Ga0315277_10010124_pt1 | contig 11978 bp, 8 predicted proteins | sample YL17G05_15_MG_FD_203695 | JGI IMG/M metagenome (GOLD analysis project Ga0315277, IMG submission 203695) | Sediment microbial communities from Yellowstone Lake, YNP, Wyoming, USA - YL17G05_15 | ecosystem: Environmental > Aquatic > Freshwater > Lake > Sediment | place: USA: Wyoming | collected... | reverse complement strand
TCTTCTAGTTTATTGTTAAACTCGGGTAGGATATTTTGTTGAAGCATATATCCTACTCGGGTCTTTAGATTAACTATTTTTCGGTTTTAGAATTTAGAACTCCGGACAAAGCCGATTTTTTAGACACGCCCAACAAAGGCTTAACTTTTTAAACAGAACATAATTTAATCGAAAATGGAAAACCTCTTAAAAATTTGTCTTGCAGCTTCGATAATAGGAATTCTATTCCTGCTGCTTTTAGCCAATCTTCTCTCCCCAAAAACAATTAGCTTGGGAGAGATAAATGACAAAATGTTAAATCAGAAAGTTAAAGTTCACGGAACAATATTTAAAATAGAAGACAAAGAAACCTTCAAAATACTGTCTATAAAAGACGAAACAGGAAAAATAGATGTTATTTGCGAGTGTGGAAATCTAACCTATCAAGACGTAGAAGTAGAAGGAACAATAAAAGAATACCGAGAGTACCTACAGATACAAGCAGATAAAATAATAAAAATATAAAAAAGAAAAAAAGAAAAAATTTACTTCTTTCTCGCTGGCTTAGCTGCTGATACCGGTGCGCTCTTCTGCCCGCCGCTTCCCCACGCCGCAATTCCTATAAATACCAGATACAAAATTCCTGCTGCCAAAAGTAGCAGTAAACCAATTACGCTTAGTGCGCCGATTAGGCTAAACAGCCCTAAAATTATCAAGAGATATCCTACAATCACCAGTATTATTGGTATTAAAGCGAACCAACCAGACCTTCCAACTGCTTTGAACATCTTACACATCCAGATTATCGAATACACTAAAAAAACCAAAACTGCAATCACTCCAAGAATAACGAATAAGATTCCTAAAACCGGTGATACAAATACTAGAAATATTCCTATATATAAGAGAAGATATGCTATTAGCATAAGAAGCCATGGCCACCAGTGCATCCCTGAAAGAATATAGGCAATTAGCAAAGGTCCAAAACCCAACACCCACGAAAGCCCAGCAATATTGTCATTTTGTCCTGCACGTCTGGCAATAGCCATGTGCGCAAGAGCCATATACACCCATATTGCTACAAATAGTAAAAGAAAGACTACTATAAGACCTATAGCTGCCCCTGCAAGTGCCCCAAAAGGGTTTAGTGCAGAGCTGTCTGTTGCAGAAAGCTGATTAAGCATGCCCAAATCTTGTAAAAACATCCAATTCATTTTCAACCTCCTTTCATTCTTTATCTTTAAATTAAAAAAACATAAATTTAAGGCCCTTGTGCAGATTGCACTGCTCCGAATATGATGTTTCCCTGGCAACTTCCAGCAACTCCCAATGGAACGTAGATTCTCCAGTAGGTTTCATTTATTGCATCCTGAATATCATTATTTCTTCTGTAATCAAGATTAAACTGCCTTACAACTGTGCTCGAAGTAAGATTCTGATAAACATTGTCAGCCCCATCCAGCGTGAGAACGCCAGGATTGGACTCAGTTAGATTATATTTTTCATGCTGAATAGAAATATTCTTTATGTTTCCTAAAGTGCAGTTCATTGCCAGGTTATCGTTCTGAACGTAACCATATCCCTTAAAGCTAAGATTAAACATTACATTCCCTACATTTGTAACGTTAGTTATGTTCTCGTTAGAGACATCAGTTGCATTGACAGTCCCATAGTTTATTGTGTCAGGAACAGCCAAAGCCAAAAGCTCAGAAACATTGATAGCATCGCTGTTAGAACTATTAAGATTAACACTATCATTTACCCACATTGTACAATTCCATGCCCCTGGCTGTGCGTAATACCAAACTTGAAAAGTGCAATTTGCCAAAGCATGATAAGGATCATCAGGAATCCCACCCCAATTATTGGTAGTTTCATTAATGCTGCAGGAATTATTTCTATAATTGGTATTGTTATCTTCCACCCCATCATAACCTGCAGAAGAAAGAAAAAATCTTGCATTAACCAGACTTAAATTCAGCTCCCCATTATAATCTCTAATCAGCCCAACACAATTCACCTTCACAGTCGAATTAGGAGATAAGGTTATTGTTTCAGCCCCCTCGTTAACACTCACATTCAAGATATCTGGAAAAACCTCCCCGATATTCAAAGTAGTTATAACAGTAGTATTAGGATTTCCAATCCCGCCGCTTACAGGAGAGCTGAAAAAAGAAAATAATAAAAATAGCAGAGCAGCCTCTATTATGATAAAACTTATCTCTATTGCTCCTGCCCCGAATTTAATAATCTTTTTATTATCCATCTTAAGTTCCAATTTCAACATAAATATAGTAGGCTGTTGCTCCGCTAAAGTCAGCCAAGCCTATTTCTGGAACAATCATCTGAAAATCGTATTTATAACCATTATACCCTGCCTCGTTGTCTTCCAGCAAGGTAGCGTATACTATATTGCCTCCATCATATAAAGCAACTTCCTCAAAATCAGTGTCCTGGGGGTTGCTGTTCTCATAAGTATTAAGTGTAGGACATGTATTTGCAGGCATATACCTGTTTCCTACATAAAACGGATTGTGGCTTCCAGAGACAGTTAAGTTATCGTCTGTTGAATTGATTGTTGCATTAAAGGTGACAGTTATATTATCATCTGCCCTAGTATGATTGAACTTTATATTCTCCAACTCCAAACTCGTAACGTTGGAGCAGTTAATGCTGCTCCAGGATAATGCAGTAGAATTTGCTGTAGCATAAATTCTTCCAGTTATAGAAGAAATTGTCCAGTCAAAAACAGTGGCGCCTTCAGGGTCTGTTAAAGTAAATCTTCCAGTAACATTACCAATAAAAGCCTTCCATCTTGGATTTTGTATTGTCGCATTAACATCAAAAGTGCCTATCCTGCCTCCAGAAATGTTAATCATTTTTGTGGCTGTTGTGTTTTTTGTCACGTTTCTTAGAACATCAATACTATCGGGCCCAACAGGGTCAGCTGCCTGAACCCTGATTAATAAAAGAATAGCCAAACCTACAGCTAAGACTAAAAATACTTCCACCAGTTTTTTTTGGTTTTTCATTTTATTGTTGTTTACCCTTGCTCTTTTCCCTTCTTAACCCCTTACTTCTTCTTTTAAAAAAAATAATAACAAAAACAAAACAACCTTATTCTAGCTCTACATAAAAGTAGTAGTTCCTGTATGCCACATCTGTACCATGCCCATTTTCCAGAACAATCATTTCAAAATCATAATTGTTCCCGTCAAAACCTGCTTTTCCATACTGTTCGATAATTGATGTAAAAATTGTCTGAACAACATCTGATTGATCTGTTAAAAGCACCTCTTGGAATTCTGACGAATAACTTGCTCCGCTTCCGTTAAACATGTATGCTGATGCACACTCGCCTGCTGTAAAATCCTCGCTTGCAGTATAAAATACATCGTGGGTGTTTGAATCTGAGAAAGTCTCGTTGATTCCATCAGGGTCGTCGTAAGATATATTGAACCATGTTTCCAAAGCTGTTAAATTTGCTCCGGATATATTCTTACAAGCTATATTTCCCCAGTCAACATTTGTTCCATTTTCTGTAGCATAAACTTCGCCTCGTGGGTTTGCTAAGCTCCAATTGTACAAAACTTTATCATTATTGTCTGCCAACTGGATTGTACCAGAAACATTACCATAGTAACCTTGCCAAGCTTGTGTCACAGTATAACCATAAAGAGTCATGTAAGTTACATTTCCTGCATTAGCATCATGGCTCTCAGGAGCATCTGGTGGTGCGCGCGTTGTTACATTCTCAGTTATATCTGCACCAAAAGGCACTGCCGCTAAAACTAGGCCAAATGAGAATAAAGCTACAACTACTGCTATTAATACAAATAAGGACAAACCTTTTACTGTCTTCATATTACCTCTTTTTTTCCTCCTTTCAAGGATTAATTATCCTATTTCAAGGAATCTTAAGTTTATAAAGGTTTCGTTTTTTCAAAAATGAAAATAACAATTTCAAAATTGAAATAGCCATTATCAAAATTGAAATAGTTAATATCAAAATTGAAAACATTTATAAATAAACATGTATTAAATATAGTAGGGAAAAGAAGCTTAGAAAATGGAAATCCTAAAGGACCTTTTCGATGAAAAGATAATCAAAATAATAAACCTGTTTATTGATAATCCTGAAAAAAATTATTTTCTTACAGATGTTGCAAATCTTACAAAAGTCAACATCACCACCACTTTCAGGATACTAAACAAGCTTTCAGAAAAAGGTTTCTTAAAAACAAAAATAATCGGAAAAGTAAGGTTCTATCAATTGGACCAAAATGAAAAGACTAAAGAACTGATGAAGCTGCTAAAAAAAGATGACGACCCTCTGCAAAAATTTATAGAGATTATAGCTTCTCATCCCCGTTCAAAAAAAATAATCCTAGAGTCAAAAGAAGGCAATTCTGCAAGATTGCTGGTAGTAGGAGACTTTCTGCCCCAGGAAAAAATTAACAAGTTGGTGCAGGAAATTAAAGAGAGATACAATTTCAGAATAAACTACGTAGAGCTATCAGAAAGCCAGTACATAAAATTAAGAGAGTTTAAGAATTATAATCTAGAACAGAAAATAATATGGGAAAGACAAAAGAGCTAATAAAGCTCTATATAAAATGCAGCCTCTGAGTCTGTTCCTTTATATTCTCTCAATGCCGCCGGAACTCTTGCCTCATAATCATAAGCCCCATAAGCGCCATCTGCACCTTTATTAACTTTAGAGGCAAAAACCAAATCTTCTTCATCAGCCTGGCTATACTGCCCGTCGCTATCATCAGAAGTATCCCACAAAATTCCAGTGATAAAATTAGTATTGTTTGTAGAATTTGCAACAGGCACTTCATTCACATTTTTTTGGAATATCAAGAAACTTGCCTTGTCCCTGATAGTGCCGCTGTCTGTAAAAACATTATAAACCGAATCGCTAAAAGAAGTCATGCCAAGAAGTGCATCTATATCTGTAAAATCGTTGCTTGTATCACTTCCGCTTTTATTCTTTCCAATAGCCTGGATATCTGCCCAGGAGATTACGCTCTCGTAATCTGCAATAAAAATGCTGCCATTATAGCTGTCATTTGTAAACCACCTAATAACTCTGCTTGTTTCATCATCCAGTACATAAATGCTCTCGGAAGTCACATTTCCGTATAAGACAAACCAAGAGCCAACTATAACGCTCCTGTTGGCTTCATTATTGCTTTCGTTCCACTCGTCCAACAATCCTCCTGAAGCAATTGGAGGATCTATAACCACAAAAATATTGCTGTCTCCCCTGTCTGCAGTCCAAATAACGTTTGTTTCTGTTGTGTTGTATTTCAAAATGCTCAAAATTTTGTTTCCATTAATTTGAACTCCCCCCGAATCAGGATCTCCGTCATAAAATTTCACCACAAAACTATCAACATCTGCCCCGCCTAAGTTTCTTATTGTGGCATTAATAAAAACTAAATCATCTTCTGCAGGAGAAGTAGTATTAAAAGTAAAATAAGTCAGATTGATAAAAAAATCAGGATAGGTAAAATTAAATTCCCATATAAAGCTAGTGTTTGCATTGCCTGCTCTATCCCAACAGGTGACGTTCCACCTATGCCAATTCAGTGTCAAGCCCGTTATATCCTGGGTATAAGGAACTCCAGAAGTGACTTCTTTAATAGACCCTTTCTGAGTTCCATCAATAAACAGCCTGCACTGCAATTGGGAATCAAGAAGGTCTGTAGCGTTCCACACAAAGGTTATATTTCCCTCGTTAAAATCAATACCAGAATTGTTCAAAGGGAACATTAAATTAACATCTGGGGGAGTTCTATCGATTGTAAAGAAGCGGGGGTCTGGCTGAAAAGTATTGGCATCAGAGTCTGTGCAGTTGACAGTCCAATTGTGATACCCATCCTCAATGTTATAAACCATGAACTGGTTGTTCTCATTTGCCTCTATATTGTTGTCAGTATCGTTAAGAGTTCCATCTTTATACAAATCGCATTTAGTTAAGCCGATATAATCAATAGGCAGATAAACAAAAGTAATATTAGAGTTGTTTGTTCTATAATCTGGTGCAGGAGAAACCAATGTCACATTTGGGGGCGCTTCAACAGTAAAGTTCCACTCTTCTGTAAGATTATAGTTGCCTGCATAATCTTTGCACTCGACGCTCCAGGAATAATCCCCGTCAGAAAGTATTTTATACCTTTTGGTATCCTGCCCGCTTATTACAACCATGTCAGAAAATTCAACTCCTCCAGACAAGCTTAAGTTACAGGTTAGATTAGGAGCAAGATTATCATAAACAGTAAAATTAAAAGTTACGTTGTTTGTATCTACAGTAGAAGAATCTGTAGGCTGATGAAGGGTTATATTGGGCGCAAGAGTATCAATGTAAAAAGTTCTGTTGATTGTTATTCCAACAAGGTTCTCTTTATCAGCAACTCTAACCGTCCAGTTATAAGCCCCGTCTGCAAGCCAGTCTATTGTAAAATTATTTTCCTGGCTGACAGATACAGCAGAAGAATTTGTCTGGTTGAACTGCCCGTTTAAAAATAAAGTAGTATTAGCAATATCTGCGTTATAATCTGTTATATTATAGAAGAGAGTTATAGAAGATTCGTTATGCCAGTAATTGTTGTCTGGCCTGCTTAAGTTGACACTCGGAGGAAGATAAATAGTGAAATTTCTTGTCTCGCTGTAATTTAAATTGCCAGCATCATCCCAGCAAGTTACATTCCAAATCTTAAATCCTCCTTTAGTGAAAGTTACAGGAATAGAAGTCAGACTGCCATTTACAGCAAAAGTATAGTTAACAACGCTGTTATTAACAGTTAAGTTACACTCTATAGCTGTATCAAGGTCGTCTATGGCTGTGTAATTAAAATAAACAACTGCATCATAAATAGTCTGGTTAGGAGAAGGGTAAAATAGATTTATGCTCGGGTAAGCTAAATCAACAGTAAATGTCCTGTTTTGCGACCAGTTTTGTAAGCCAATGTAATCGTAACAAACAACGCTCCAGTTATAATACCCGCTGCCAACATACAAACTGAAATTATTCATCTGCCCGTTCAGTATCCTGGAAGAATTGCTCTGGTTGAACTGCCCGTTAAGATAAAGCGAGCAGTTGCTTAGGTTGGTGTTGTCGCTCGGAGTATAATTAAGGTAGATATTTGAATAGTTAAAAAAAGAATTATCCGAAGTGTTCAAAGCAACAGAAGGATACACTGTAACATTCAACATCCATGTTTGGCTTGTGTTTAGATTTCCTGCATTGTCAGAGCAAGTAACATTCCAGTATTTAGCCCCGTCAGTCAAGCCACTAATAAGCCTATTAGTAAGCGTTCCATTGCTTGCATTGAAATTGCTGCCTCCAGTTACTGCGCTGTCAATAGTAAGGTTGCAGGTTAGATTAGTATCCATGTTGTCTGTTGCAGTGAAATTAAAATAAACGCTGGAAGTTAAGGAAAAATTATTGTTCCATGGAGCATTTAAATTTATTAACGGAAAAGCCGTATCTATGTAAAATTTCCTCTGGGTTGTTGTTGCATTGATAAAATTGTCATCAGTGCAGTTGACAGTCCAGTTATATTCTCCATTAGGTATAAATGGAATAGTAAAGTTGTTTACCCCCCCATTTAATATCATTGAGCTATTCGTCTGGTTAATCTGGTTGTTTAGTATTAAAGAGCATTCCAGCAGTTTGCTGTTGTCCGAGGCATTATAATAAAGAACTATGTTGCTTTCATTGTGCCAGTAGCTGCTGTTTGGCTCCACTAGACTGACAGTGGGAGGGAGGTCATAAATAGTAAAATTCCGCGTCTCGCTTACGTTTAAATTCCATGCATCATCCCAGCAAGTAACATTCCAGAAATGAGTCCCTATTCCTAATCCTCCTATTGGCCTCGTAGTCATTATCCCACTAGAAGCATTGAAATTAGAATCTACCACTTCTTGTCCGACTGTTAAATTACATGTTAGATTAGAATCAACGCTATCTGTTGCAGTAAAATTAAAACTAACTGTACTAGAATAAAGCTCTGTCTGGCCAACTCCCGGATAAAACAGATTAATCGTTGGAAAAACTGTATCAATATAAAATGTCCTGTTTTGCGACCAGTTTTGCAGTCCGGCAGTGTCAAAACATTGCACGCTCCAATTATACTGGCCATTTGCAATTGAAGAGATAGTAAAGTTATTTGTCTGCGCATTCAGCAAAGCAGAAGAATTTGTTTGATTAAACTGGTTGTTTAAATAGAGAGAGCAGTTGGCTAACAAATTATTGTCATCGCTCACATTGTAATAAAGCACTATGTTTGATTCGTTTCTCCAGTAATTATTCTGTGTTACTGGTATAATACTTGGTGGTTGGTTAGCTGCGCTTACTGTTATTACTTTTGTTGTTTCTCCATAATCTATAGAATAGTCCGAAATCCCTATGCACCTAATGTTATCTACCGATGCTATATTTCCCTGCAATGTAAAATTAGTCCAGACTTTTGTAGTATTTACATTTCCCAGACTATGCCCGTTTGTTTGTCCTGAAGCTAAGATTAAGTTTCCAGAACTGCTGACATTCACCCAGTCTGAGGAAGAGGTATTATACTGAACATAAACTCTAGTATCCATGCATCTTCCAACAGAACAGTTAACTTCACAAGAAACATTAAACTGCTGCCCTGTATTTATAACTAGGTTAGTTGCTGGAGCAAATAAATCAGTATAAAGAGTTCCCAAAGTAGAGAAATTGCCCAAATCAACATAGGAGAGAAACTGGTCATCCCAGTAATGAATCCAAGTCTCTGCCGAATTCAAGTCATTATATATATCCAAGACAAGCTTTATTCTATCTGTGTTTTGGAGCATTAAATTATAAGAAGGAGAAGTGCACGCCCCTGTATAAGTGACATTGCTGCCAGTTGTCAATATTCTCGTCCCTCCTGTATTATCATCTCCACTCTGGCAAATCAGTGTATCTCCTGAAGAGTTTGAGATATAAACCTTCCAAGTAGCATGCCCTTTATTACCAACAGCTAAAAATACCCCGCTAAAAGAAACAGGAGAGTTTGCTTCTAGCAAAGCTCCCTGCCCGCCCATGAATGGAGAAGTTGCAGAAACCATTGTATAAAGCGATTTAGAAGCAATTGTGGCATTAACCCAGTTGGATGTGCTGTCTCTCGATGTTTCAAGATTAATCTCTGCCATTGAAGTGTAAGTCGAATCAGAGGTTTCATACCATCTTGCTCCCCAATCCTGTTCAGCAACAGAGACATTAATTGTCCTGCTGGAGCTGGCATTTTGGTTGCCTGCATAGTCAGAGCAATTTACACTCCAGTTATACAACCCGCTTGAAAGACCATAAGTAAAATTCTGGTTTATAGATGTAGAGACAGTAGAATCGGTCTGGACAAAACTACCATCAATAACCAAAGAGCAATTTGCAACAGAAGCATCACTCACATTATAAATGAAAACAATGCCATAAGGAGAGTCTGAAAAATTGTTGTCAGGCGGGCTTACTAGTGTCACAATCGGATAAGCAGTGTCTATTCTTAATGTTCTGTTAAAATAAGAAAAAGTGCAGTTAGCATTATCACAACATCGAATATTCCAGATATAATCGCCATCTGCTGAATAAGTTTTGTTTAAAATATTGCTTGTTCCGTTAATTATTGCAGTTGAATTGTAAACCCGGGCAGAAAAAGTGCCGGAAGAATTGTCCCACAGGCTGCAGTTTCTGAAAGTTCCTGTACTTGAAGGAGTGTAATTAAAATAAACATTGTAAGAGTTTGAATTCCAGTAGTCAATTGGCTTATTTAAAGACACTGAAAGAGCAGAAATCGGCTCTGTATAAATTACCTCTACAGGCGCCCAGTCAATTCTATAATAGCTTGCAGGCTTTCCTGAACTCTGAGTCCTTAATCTAACCTGGAAATTGGTGTTGTTTAACTTACCCACAGTCCAGGTGGTATTAGAAGTTACATTAACCCAGCTTGTAAGTTCTGTTGAAGAAGCAGTAAGGCTTGTTGCACTGCCCCAAGTTCCTCCACCATCCCAGCTGACTTCAACAGTAAAAAAATCATTTCCATCTGAAGCCCACTGGTCTACCCTTACTCTAACACTATTGATAGCTGAGCCAGTTGGAATGACAAAGCTATAGTTATAATAGATAAGATATTTATTCTGGGCAGTCGCCTCTGCATACCCACCCCCATCAGAAAATCCTTCTGTCTCCCCTGTCCAATCACTTCCAGAATCAATATAGTCTGTAGGATTATTTGTAAGAGTAGGATCCACAACATAATCAAACTCGACGTTTCCAAAAACAAGCAAGTCAAAAGTATCTTGGAATAAAGATTCCTTAAAATAATCCTTATACCATCTCTCTCCACTTATATTAAACTCTATTAACTTTTCACTTGCATCTTTCTCGTAAACCTCTATCCTACCGCTTCCTCTTGCGTATAAAGTTATATCATTCCCATTTGTAAGGTTTTTTTCAAAAGTTATCCTGAGATACTCTCCCTCGCTTATTTCCTGCCAGACATTATCTTTGACGCTTACATTGCCATAGACATCTGCAATAAAGCTCCTTGCAGAATCAAGGTGCTCTGCCTTGCTTATTACAATTATCTCAAAAGTCTGCTCAGATAAATGGGGGGCAATCCATTCAATTCTATCAACCGTACCATCCTCATTCAGGTCATAAGACTTAAAATCCACGAATTTTTTTTCTTCTTTCCAATAAACATAAATAAAATGCCTGCTTCTGGCTTCTACCTCGGTATAAGCCAAGACATTTTCATAATGAACTCCTTCTGGAGAGCTTATTTTAATTTCCTTTGTTCTATCATCTCTCGATATTTCCTGTTTTTTAGGGCCCTCTGTCGTGTATTCAACAAGAATTTTTCCGCTGGCTTGCAGGATAATTTCCTTCTCATGCGCCCCATTAATAACATCAAGAATCTCGCCAATTATCGGATCTCTTACCTCAAACTCAATTTCTTCTTTTCCTGCAGCAGTAACTCTATAGACTTTAATGTTTTCAGCAGCATCTGGAACATTTATTTTTGTTCTTCCTGTGCTTTGAATGTCTTTCTCTATGCTCCAGTTTACGTTTTCTCCTATCTTTATTGCATTATATCCAAAAGGCTTATCTTCCTCATAACTAGTTTCATTGCCTTCGGTATTATTTTGTTCTGTTTCATTTTCTGTGTAATTTGTACCCGGAGAAATAACGCTAAAATAAAAATCCTCTTCTCCTCCGCCTCTCCAAAGCTCCACAGAATAATTCCCTGCTTCTTGAGGCTTAAAGATAAAAACATCGTTGCTTCCCAACCGGATCAAAGAAGTTGAAGGAGTAGTTATCTTAAGTTTATAGTCTCCAAGATTCTCCATATTAAACTTGATGCTCTCTCCTAACTGATATTCTTGCTTATCAATAAGCGCATATCCCGGGATGCTTAGCAGAATCACTATAAAAAGGGCTATAAAAATCAGCGCCATTATGCTGATTGCTCCTATCTTAGCCATGCTTTTCCCGTTCATTTTTTCTTCCCCCTTTTTTCCTTCTCCTTAAGCATTTTTACAGCCTCTTCAACAGCATGGCTCCTGTTCCTATACCTGCCGGACTTGACTAACTCGTCAAGAACTCTCAATGTTTCCTTGTCAAAAGTAAAGCTCGCTCGCTCTTTCATTTTAAAATCTTAACCTCAACGTTTTGATAAGGGATTTTAAAAGCCTAAAATTCCAACTATGGAATTTTCTGATTTATCCCTCTTTTTTATCTCTTCTTTAAACAGGCAATACACTTTATAAATATTACTTAATATTATAAAGTATTACTTAGTAATACTACCTAAAAAGAAGTTTATAAACCTTTTGAAAAAAGCGAAATTGGGACGGGATTAAAGTCTAAATAGGTTATGCCAAATATCTCTACAGAATAGAGCAGTATCCATTCTATCTTCTCTTTTCTGCCGAACTCTCCAGCCAAACATCTTTTTGTCTGATGACCA
>Ga0315277_10010123_pt1 | contig 11980 bp, 8 predicted proteins | sample YL17G05_15_MG_FD_203695 | JGI IMG/M metagenome (GOLD analysis project Ga0315277, IMG submission 203695) | Sediment microbial communities from Yellowstone Lake, YNP, Wyoming, USA - YL17G05_15 | ecosystem: Environmental > Aquatic > Freshwater > Lake > Sediment | place: USA: Wyoming | collected... | reverse complement strand
TTGGAACCAATGTCCGACGGTCTTTCATGGAGTCTTTCACGAGTAATTGTATGTCGTTCGAGGGTACTGACTGTATGGTATCGTCTGTATTTATCACAAGGATGTTATCGACGTGCTTGTTCTTTCTGATGACTTGCGCCCATACAATGGTAATAGGACCTGCGATGATTTTCCCAAAGTTTGCCCCTTTACCAAAAAACGGGGCAAACAGCGGATAATTATTATGATCATGGTAACCGGACCCGGAGACGCTGATTTTCGTAGCATCAACGGTGAGGTTCCCTGAAACTTCGAGTCGTGGTGCAACGAGCCAATCCCCTAAAAAATGATTTCCCTTCCAGCCTTCTATTTTTTTCAAAAAGCGCAAATCGACGTTGTTCTTTTCATCACCCAGTACGACATGGGAGGTCCATTCCTTTGGAGATCGGATTGTTTCAGCATCGATGATTGTCTTGTCTTGGAGGACGAGATGCGGTCGCTCATGGAGGCCATGAAAATGCTTCATCGGGGTCCTGGTTCTGACGCATTTGAGTAAGTGGGTATCTTTATAAATAAATAGGCCGGAAAGAACGAGACCCGTTTTCAAAAAATGAAAAACGTTCACCACACAAGCCATGCTGTAGTTATTATCGAAAATTGCGTCGTAGTACCAGGTTTCTATATTTCCAAGAATTCTTGGTGTATGGGCTGCATCGTCTTGTAAGCAAATGGGTGTTGGATTGAATCGTTGTAGTTCGATCGTGATCACCTGTGAATTGCTGTTTGTAATAAGGATCATGTTTAAAAATGCTCTTTATGAGCGCCCGTTTAATAAATAGGTATGAGACTGATAGACATCATCGTAAAAATGTGATAGAGCAGGACGCTGATATACACCGAGCCGCCAACGATTGTTGACAGATAAAATTCATATGATTTCCTCGTAGGGAACCCAGTTTTTTTTGGTCTTAATAGGATGAAACCAAGAATCATGAGGCCAACAACGAGCAAGAGCATGATCAGGGAGTGCGACGAATAAAGAATGAAGAGGAGGAGGATGATAATGAGATGAATCCTCAGGACGACCTCGATCGATTGTTTCGTCGCGTTGAGTCCAAAACGCACAGCGAACGTCTTTGTCCCGCTTTCTTTGTCATACTCGAAGTCCTCGTAATGGTTCGCGAGTTGGCCGATGCAGCTGAAAATACCTAAAGAAATAGCCATAAGCCAGACAAGCTCTGAGAGGGAACCCGAAATCAAGGCACCCAGAAGAACGATGTAGAGAAACCCGAAGAAGTGCCAGATCACGTCAAGCCCTGGACGTCCCTTTATTCGTATCGGTGGAACGGAATACAGTGCCGACCATGCGATCAGGAGGATCGTTAAGGGTACTACCACGGGCTTGTACCAGGTAAGGATAAGAAGCGGGACTACGATGCAAAGGATATTTATTGCCATCGCCCCTTTTTTTGAGATGTCTCCTGATGCAAGGGCATTCTTATGTCTCCTTCGGGGGTTTGCTCGGTCAGAATCAGCGTCATAGTAATTGTTGATTGCAAAGATAAAAGACATGTAAAAAAAAGTCGCGATCAGAAACACGCAAAACGGGAGGATGATATCTTGGAATGTAAAGGACTTTGTGCCGAGAATGAACCCTATAAACGAGATCGCCATCCATCGGATGACATCGTCGAGTCGCATGTATTTTGTGAGTATGATACGCACTTTGTTGTTTCTTTTTTCGTTTGTCATGACATCCCAGATATCATTCTGCTGTTATGATTTTTTTTCCGAGTACGTTCTCCCTTTCCAAGTCACTCCTGCCCCTGACATTGACTTGATAGCTGAATTCACAAATATCCCGATGATGATAAGACTAGAAAGGAAGTTCAAAATAGCATATTTCGATTCACCATATCGAAAAGCTTTCTGGATGACCGCCTGTAGAATGATTCCCATGAGCCACACGATCAATGCGAACAGGAAAATCTCTTGCCAGGGCGGAGCATGGGTCACCACCATGAAAAGTAGAGCAATAATGGTCATGCACAGAGGGAACACCATTAATCCAAAAATTACCACGATACCAAGCAAGACAATGAGCAGTCGTTGGACTTTTGAATTGATTCCGCGTTTTTGAACGGGACCCAAAAAGATGTTTTTGCTCCATCCTTCCCATATCTCATGGAAGTTTTCGTACATCCGTACGTGCATCATGGTCTGGCCGTTCACCAAACCGACCGTATAACCGGAGTCTCTTACGAGTTTCCCCATCTCAACATCATCAGCGATGCGACTCTTGATTGATTCATAGCCACCGATTTTGTCAAACACCGCATGTTTTATGAGCATGAACGGGCCAAAGGCGATGCCGATTTTGCTGTCTGGTTTGTTCACTTTCGCAAGCGGCATGCCCGCGGAGAGGAAGGTCAAGGGTATTGGTTGGATCAGCTTCTCCCAAAATGACTCAAGGGCATTATGGGGGACGAGACTTAAGAGATCGGTATCATGTTCCAGTGCGTATTCGACAGCTCGCGTGATAAGCATCGGATCATGAAAAGTATCCGCATCAATGAAAAGGAGGAGCTCCCCTTTTGCTACCTTGCTTCCTTGTTGTAGCGCAAACGGTTTTCCAACCCATCCTTCTGGTAACGGTTCTTGCTTGATGAGCACAAATCGTGGATCCGTACCAACAATCGATGAAATCAGCTCAAGGGTGTTGTCCGTGGAATCATCGACGATAAGAATCTCCAGATGAGGATAGGTCTGCGCCTTGAGCGAACGGATGCATTTTTCAACACGGTATGCCTCATTTCTCGTAGGAACAATAACAGAGACAAGGGGAAGTTGCTGTGACGAGAGGCTGGATGGTGCCTCTGATATACGTGGAAGCTGGTAATAATTCCGCATGGCGAGGATGAAAAACCCGATCCATATAAGAAGAATAAAGCCAAGGAGCAAGAAGACAAGAATCTCAAACATACGGACTCATGTAGTGGATGTATCAAAAGGTCGCTTATAAACATATATTAACGCTCCAGGAAGCGTTGTGAGAAAGAGAAGTATTTCGAGTATTATGAAAAAGTTGTTGAATCAAGATACTCTTTGGAACAGTATTGTTTGAGAGAGACAAATTTTTATTAACGGGTTTGTCTATCTTTGCCTACAATGATTGTGTCAAAGCAAAAAAATTTTGACGTGATTCTCCGTGCTGTTGGAAAGAATCCTGTTTTTATTGTCGGGTGCAACCAATGTGCAACACTGTGTGGCACCGGGGGGGAAAACCAGGTTATCGCCATGAAGAAGGCATTGGAAGCCCAGCAGATTCCAGTGACAGGGTTCATAGTTCTTGAGCCTGCCTGTCATCTACAGAATGACAAGCGTTTGTTGAAAGACCACGCAAAAGAGGTTGACAGAGCTGAAAAAATCCTGATGCTTACGTGTGGTAACGGCGTGCAGACCATTGCTGAGCTTCTACGAGATAAAAAGGTTATCAGCGGAGCCGATACGCTTTTTGTAGGGGAAATCGTTCATGCGAACGAGTTTCAGAAACGATGCAGCCTCTGTGGAGATTGTCTTCTTGATACCTTTGGTGGGTATTGCCCTGTTTCCCGTTGTCCGAAATCCATGCTTAATGGCCCCTGCGGGGGTGCTGCTGGTGGGAAATGCGAGGTCGACAAAGAGCTACCGTGCGTCTGGGACCAGGTGTATCAGGTGTTACAACAATCAGGCAAAGTGCAGGTGTTGAGGGTGCTTCAACCACCGAAAGATTGGTCGAAGTCGACTGTGACGAAGAGGAGCTTGTAGCGTGACGTATCGAAGCAGTCTGCATCAGGTGCTTTCGGAAGGGCGTTTTGTGGTCACCGCGGAAATTGGTCCTCCGAAAGGTGCGGACGCGGGGAAGATTATCGAGAAAGCGAACCTGTTACGAGGTTTCGCGCACGCGTTCAACGTGACTGATAATCAGACTGCGGTCGTTCGTCTGTCGAGTTTGGCAGGGAGCGTGATTCTTCTTCAGATGCATCTGGAGCCGATCATGCAGCTGGCCTGTCGTGATCGGAACAGGATCGCGCTCCAAAGCGATGTCCTTGGAGCTGCAGCCCTTGGAGTACGAAATATGCTATGCATTACAGGCGATCATCCCTCGGTGGGGAATCATCCTGCTGCAAAGGCGGTGTACGATCTTGATTCGACGCAGTTACTTCAAATCATCCTTGATATGCGAGACAAGGGTGTATTTCAGAGCGGTGATGTCTTACGTGCCGCGCGTCCCGTCGTGTATCTTGGTGCGGCGGCGAACCCCTATGCTGATCCGTTTGAGTTTCAGGTGGTTCGTCTTGAGAAAAAGATTGAGGCAGGGGCGGAGTTCATCCAGACGCAAAGCGTGTACAATATGGAGAAGTTTGTCCGATGGATGGACGATGTACGCTCGCAGGGTCTTGATAAAAAGGTCCATATCCTTGCTGGTGTGACCCCGCTAAAGTCGGTGAAGATGGTCGAGCGGATGAAGTTTCATGTCCCCGGTACTGACGTTCCTGACCAGGTGTATCAGCGGATGAAGGAGGCAAACGATCCCGCGAAGGAGGGGTATGCGCTTGCCTTGGAGACCATTAGAGAGCTAAGGACGGTTGCTGGGGTGCATGGGGTGCATGTTACTGCTCTGTTTTGGGAGGAAATTATCCCTTCGCTGGTGAGGGAGGCGGGACTGTTTCCGTTACCGTAATTTTCCTGGTGTGCTCCTCAGTTTATTTGTTTTGCGCATAAATTATCTTTAATATCTCTTGATTAGTCCTCAGCATCTCGATATATACAATAATAGGTATGTCTGACAATATATTTTATCAATTTATTATCTAGAAAATTATATATAATAACAATAAGATAATTTTATATATTAATTTCCTTTCGGGGAAATTAACATCAAGGGGATAAATGAAGGTAAACAAATGATTTTTGAACGGCTTGGAAATATTGTTGTCAAACGATATAAACTAATCCTGGTTCTCTGGGTTATCGTATTCCTTGTTTGTACCCCATTAATTATGAATTCAAGCCAGGTCGTGACCTATCAGCAGCAGACCTTAAGCGCCGGTCAGACTGACTCGGATAAGGCGTCGGCAATACTTAATGAGCAATTTTCCACGAGCACTTCGAATTCATCCATGATAATCATTTTAAATACAGATAATGTGTCGAGCCCCGAAATACGTGATTTCATACTGACACTGGAGCATCAAGTCAAGTCCGATTCAAGTATACAGTACTTTGAATCCAATATTCCGGGTGCTTTTCCAATGGACGTCATCTCAGTCTATACTGTTCAAAAGTACATTCTCATCCAAGCCGTACCTGGGATAAATGCCGGAATGTACCAGACAGCAGGCATGGTCAAATTGGTATGGGGCATCCCAGCGCTGTACCTTCAGTTGTATCTGAAGAGTTTCGCGAACAATCGAAAGGCTACCGCCAAGATGAACACAATGATACAGGAAATGGGTGGTGGAGATCCGGAGGCGACCAAAATGCTCTCTGAATATTTCTCCCTATTCCATACCAGTTGGCTTGCAGACAGATTTCATATAAGATGGGTACTACACCCTCGACTAAGGGCGGAACGGGCTGCACGATCAGCTATCGAGAAACTAACATCCGATCCCGAAATGCCAAGTGCAGAGTCACAGATGATGCTCGCTATTGCGAACACATTCAATATAACAACTTTCATGGACGCGCAGATGGAACGCGATTTTGCTGTGAGCTACATAGCGAAGAGTGCAAACATTAAAGATACAAATTTCCTGAACGAAATCTACGACCTCGGTAACCTGGCGAACATATCATCAGAGAACAGGAACACTACTGTCCAGAATTTCGTCTCCACTGTCGTTATTCCCAACGGTACGATTGATACCTATCCAATACAACTCCCCGCTGATATTCGTTCATCTTTCGTAAGTCCAGATGGTCAAGTGACTATCATCTCACTCGCTTTCACGAAAGGTGCTGAGTGGACAGATAGCAACAAAACAAAGCCCATCATCGAAAATGTTAAAAAAATCAGAGGAATAATTTCTACACTTAAGGCAACTGAACATGTACAGGGTGTAGAGACTTATGTCTCAGGTGATGCGCCGATATCATTGGACTTAGAAGGAACTATGTCCAGCGATTTCTCTCTTATTGAGTTTGTGACAATCCCAGTTCTCATTATACTCATGGGTCTGTTTTTCCGCTCCGTTCTCACACCGGTTTTGCCCCTTGGCGCCATCATGGTTGCACTTGGGTTGAGCCAGGCGGTTATATATTTTATAGGTTCTTTTGTGGCTAGCGTGGATTCCTATACCACGACTATGCTCTTTTCAATTCTTATGGGTGTAGGTACAGATTATTCTATTTTCATCATAGCTAGATTCCGCGAGGAACGCATCAAAGGTGCATCGAGAGAAGAAGCGGTGAAGACTTCAGTGACTTGGGCCGGTGAGTCTATTACCACTTCAGGTGCCACTGTTATTATCGCTTTTATGTCGTTGGGTATTGCATCCTATTCGATGATTCGGGTGATGGGTATTGTGATGGGTCTATCAATACTCGTTGCTCTTCTCATTTCCCTGACTCTCGTTCCCAGCTTACTTATGTTGATTGGGAATCGTGTGTTCTGGCCGAATAACAAACAGCGGTTCAAAAATCACGCCAAACGCATCCTGGAGCGCCGAGAGGCAGGAAAACGCGGATATTTTTACAAGGCTTCAAGTTTTTCTGTAAAACACGCCAAAGCGATTATCCTTGTAGCAGTCATCATTTCGATACCAGCAACCTACATATATGTGACAGCCGAAACGAGCTTCGATTTCATAGGCACTATGCCTAACGTTGAGTCCATTCAAGGGATGAATGCCATGACCTCGGGCTTCGGTGCTGGTCGTATCATGCCATCTAGTGTCGTTATAGTGTTCGACGAGCCAGTACTGATGCAAGATGGAAGCTATGACACATCGGCCTTGCAGACCATTGAGGACGTAGCTGCCGCTTTAGCGAGAAATACTATCGTACATGAGGTCGATGGTCCTACTAGGCCCTATGGCGCAACAGTCGATTATGCGAATATCGCCAAACTCTCTGCAAATGATCAGTCAAAGATTCGAGAATTCATCGGTCAGGACAAGCGAACCGTTCGTTTGACCTTTGTTCTCAATTCACCTCCAACATCCAAAAAAGCCGTTGACTCAGTACCGGACATACGTTCCACTGTTAGTACTATGCTTTCTGGCAAAGGTGTACGAGAAGCGTACGTCGGCGGAACCACTGCAGGAATGTACGATATAATGATGTCCATGGGCAGTCAGTTCAACCAGATGGAGATCCTAGTCGTCATAGGAATCTTCATAGTTCTAGTCATCGTCCTAGGTTCCCTCATATTGCCAGCGTTCGCTTTGATTAGTATTGGGCTTTCTATCTCGTGGTCTTTTGCAGCGACGTTCCTGATATTCCAAAGCTGGCTGGGTGTTCCTATTTTGTGGCTCATACCGCTCGTCCTCTTTATCATGCTCATGGGTCTTGGGATGGACTATAATATCTTCATACTGACCCGGATTAGAGAAGAGGTTCACAAAGGGAAGTCTGACGAAGAGGCCATCGTGGATGCTGTGGACTGGACGGGAGGTATTATCACTGCGCTTGCCATTATAATGGGCTGTGCTATTGGAGTTCTGATGCTATCGTCCACGAAAATGTTGGCTGAGTTCGGCTTTGCTATCACATTCGCAATTCTCTTGGATGCCATGGTAGTACGTACTTATATAGTTCCAGCTGTCATGAAGCTCCTCGGTAAATGGAACTGGTACGCACCTGGTCCTCTTCAACGGGAACGGAGGGAGATAAAAAGTAAGTGAGTTACTAGATATACTGTAAACGTGGGTGTCAGGGGGGGCGGATTTGTACTCCTGTACGATAAAAACAGGTTAAATTTTCTTCTATGCACTAACCGGGATAATGAATAGCATGCTCCCGTCGGGAATTGATATCCACAGGCATAAATCCCACACTATTAATCATTTCACTCGTATAATCTTTTTAAAATTCGGCAGATAGCAAATGTAATCCAGAGCTGAGTTTCATATAATTTTTCTTTCAATAGGAGCCACCACGACGAAGGATTAAACCAGCCCACCCTATAAAATTACAGTTTACCAAAAGACATTTACCAAAAAACACCATAAAGTATCTATAGGAAATGACAATTCCTGTCTAAGAATTTTTGGGGGTTATCCTGCTATGCCACAAAAACGGATGAAAAAAATCTTAGTGACCGGTGCTGTCGGTCAGATTGGCTCTGAACTCACCATGGTGCTGCGCAAGAAATTCGGCAACGACAACGTGCTTGCGACAGGACGGAAAACCAAACCGAGCGAGACACTGCTCGACTCTGGACCGTTTGAGTTCATCGACATCGGGCAACGCGAGACCGTCGAAAAGGTCGTGAAGGACTACGACATTGACACGATCTACAACATGGCCGCGATTCTTTCCGCGGTCGGTGAGGAAAAACCGCTCCTCGCTTGGGATGTCAACATTAACGGGTTGTACAACTGCCTCGAGGTCGCTCGGGCGCATGACATGGCACGGGTGTTCGTTCCTAGTTCCATTGCGGTGTTCGGCCCTGAGACGCCACGGGAGAACACACCTCAAGAAACGATCCTCAAACCGAAAACCATGTACGGGGTGACCAAAGTCGCGGGAGAACTGCTCGGTGATTACTACGTGAAACGCTTCGGGCTTGATGTCCGCGGTGTCCGGTACCCAGGGATCATCAGCAGCGAGACACTTCCTGGCGGTGGGACCACGGACTATGCCGTCGAGATCTTCTACGAGGCGATCAAGAAGAAGAAATATACGTGTTTCCTGCGGGCGGATACCACATTGCCGATGATGTACATGCCTGATTGCTTGAAAGGGACGATTGACCTTATGGACGCTGATTTTTCAAAACTCAAGCATCACTGTGACTTCAACCTTGCTGCGGTTAGTTTCTCGGCGCAGCAGCTCGCGGCTGAGATCCAGAAGCATATCCCTGGGTTCAAATGCGACTACAAACCTGATTTCCGCCAGGCGATCGCGGACTCCTGGCCATCTTCTATAGATGATAGCGCTGCTCGGAAGGAATGGGGCTGGAAGCCGAAGTACGATCTTTCCGCGATGACGAAGGACATGCTTGAGAAGCTGCAGAAGCGTTACGAGGAAGGGAAACTGTAGGTTTCCTCACTCTCTTTTTCATTTTTTTTGTCGAAAGTTTTATGTTCCCATGGGTATTCTCTCCTTCAGGTACAGAGGTGCGCCCTGGGTGGCACAACTAGAGGACGTGGTTATGAAAGGAAATATTGATGCGATTAAAATCATGCTGGGTGCTGAGGCTGACTATCTTTTGAACTATGCGACCCCGAAGATCAAGAAGGAGTCGCTGCACCTTCCTGGGCCAGAGTATGTCGACCGGGTGTTCATGGACACGGATCGCCCGACACAGGTGCTGCGGAACCTGAAATCAATGTTTTATTCTGGTCGTCTTGCGGGGACAGGGTACTTGTCGATCCTACCAGTGGACCAAGGCATCGAGCATTCCGCGGTTGCGTCGTTCGCACCGAACCCCTTGTATTTCGACCCGGAGAACATCGTGAAGCTTGCGATGGAGGGCGGTTGTAACGCGGTCGCTTCGACACTAGGCGTGCTTGGTGCGGTCTCGCGGCGGTACGCGCATAAGATTCCATTCATCGTCAAGTTAAATCATAATGAGCTTCTCACCTATCCGAACAAGTTCGATCAGATCATGTTCGGCGGTGTCGACCAGGCGTGGGAGATGGGCGCTGCTGCGGTCGGATGCACGATCTATTTCGGTTCTGAGGAGTCTGACCGGCAGATCATGGAGGTCAGCCAGGCGTTCAAGTACGCGCATGAACTTGGTATGGCGACAATTCTGTGGTGTTATCTGAGGAACCCTGCATTTAAGGTTGACGGAAAGGATTACCATACGTCCGCGGATCTCACCGGGCAGGCGAATCACCTGGGGGTGACGATCGAGGCTGATATCGTGAAGCAGAAGCTTCCTGATTGCAACGGCGGGTACGTCGCGCTCAATAAAACCGGGGTGAAGTACGGGAAGTACAGCGAGAAGGCGTACACGGAGCTCATGTCCGATCATCCGATTGATCTCACCAGGTTCCAACTTGCGAACTGCTACATGGGGCGCGTCGGGTTAATTAACTCAGGTGGTGCTTCAGGAAAAGATGATCTTGCGCAGGCGGTACGCACCGCGGTCATCAACAAGCGCGCGGGCGGTACCGGCCTTATCTCAGGGCGTAAGGCGTTCCAGAAATCTTTCGAGGACGGCCTACGGTTGCTGCATGCGATTCAAGACGTGTACCTGTGCAAGGATGTGACGGTCGCATAAATACAAATTTTCGAAAAATGATTTGGACAACCCCGATGAGTGAGGATTTCATAAGGCTTCTTCAAATTACTTAGTCTTGTCCTTCCTTCTTTTTCAATCTGCATTAGGTAGATGTGAAATTAGTGCAAAACCGAGAAACGAATAATTATTAGTATTATCATTTCTTATTTTTATACCTGTAAATCCAATAATGGAACTATGCCATGGTATTTCACCACTACGTTGTTGAGTACCCAAAACCCGCAGTTTTAATCCAACCCATGCACCTGTACATAGCCCCAAATATGATAATATTGAGTATTGCTAAAGGTGAAAATTGGCTTAAAACCATTAAGAATAACCCTATTAAAGCAAGAATAGTTGTAATAACGAAAATAATTTTGCATAAAGGTAATAACTTAGGTGGAATTTGATAATAAGACCCGATAATCAATTCCATAATCCATAAAATGGGAAATGGATAAAAAAGTGCTCCTATTAGACTTAAAAATAAGGTAGAGGGGGAAGCGGCCGGACTACGAGCATCCGTGACGCCAGCAACGAGACACATAAGGTTCCATGTTCCATTGAAAAACAATGGGTTCTTCTTGGAGATACTGTTAAGAAGAGTTAATGGCTGGAACTTATGATATCGGCCAGTAATTAATGCTTGTTCTTGTTCAACATTCATCCCCTTCGGTAACAACCCATACTTGTTCAACTCGACAACCGCTTCCTTGAAGATAGGAACTGCTTCTTCCCTGGTTGTCGTTTGGTTTAATTTGCCTCTGAAATCAACAAGATACTGCTCCAGATCCTGATATTGTTGTTTGGTGAGTTTCACCGTGGTGTTTCCGAACCCTTGGATGCCACACGCCTGGGATGTAACTGCAACAAGGTCGTTATCATTGGATGCTTTAACAACATTGAAATTTATAGTTGGTGCAACTGCGACACCGATGAACAGAAAGATGATTCCTATTGCTATGAGTTTCTTTGTTTCTATTATCTCATCCCTGGGATATCATAAGGTTTGTATGCAGGAAGCCAGTCGAAATTCACTAAGGGGAGAGTAAGGGTAAAGTTATCATTCTCTAGGAGAATCATCTGACCAGGGATACGTTTTAGCAGGAAATAAGATTTCCCCCAGTAGTTTGCATTCCAATGGTTGGAAAGAGGAAAGATTCCTAAGTCTCGATAAAAAAAAGCATCATGCTCCCCGTTCTCCATGATGTTGTTCATAGAAATGATATTCCTCCTAGAGTTATAGAGTTCGATTCCGTATCCATAATTCTTGGTGATATTGTTTCCTGTAATGGTCGTATCATTGGATGCGTATACATAAATACCAACAGCACCTAATGAGACAGTATTTTCTTTGATGATATTATTGTTAGAGTTTGCAAGAATGATATCAAAGATGATAGGAGTATGGGAAATATTTCCTTTGAATGTGTTTCCAATAATGGTGCTATGAGTACTATTGACATTAAGTCCAATGCCGATGATGAAGCCTCCATTGCGTACTGTGAAACCAGTAAAGGTTACATCATCTGCTGTCAAAGATACCGTAGTAGATATTGG